>Ga0208117_100036_pt1 | contig 150303 bp, 123 predicted proteins | sample LakWasMet26_LOW6_2_FD_183870 | JGI IMG/M metagenome (GOLD analysis project Ga0208117, IMG submission 183870) | Freshwater sediment methanotrophic microbial communities from Lake Washington under simulated oxygen tension - Sediment Metagenome... | ecosystem: Environmental > Aquatic > Freshwater...
TTGCCCTGAATCTGATCAAGGCTGAAAAAACATCGAAAGTCGGCATCAAGATCAAGCGATTAAAGGCCGGGTGGGACAATGAGTATTTACTTCGCGTCATCGGGATAATTTAAGCGCGATTGCCCTGCCCCCCCTACAGAACTTCAGCAACAGTTAAAGCCGAATCAGTCGTTTATTTTGATGTCCGGTGCGGATTTGCGGGCTTTTTGTTTGACATTCCGCTTTGCTTTCCGATCCCCCGAAGCGCAACATTCGGCCGAAATGGGCGAGAAAACCCATTGAAATTTCCAGAAGCGTCGACAAAGGACTAATTGGCGGCAAAAAGTTTGTCGTCGACTCGTGCCAAAAGTTTCAATAGTTCGGGCATTTTATCCAGGGTCGCTTTTTCGCCGACTGCAGCCATCTCGTCCGCGCGCGTAAATTCCGTGATGTCAAATTCGGAAACGTCAGGCTGGATGGCAAAGTCCGCGGGTTGCTCTCCCACTGCATTCAAATTCACGTTTTGTACAAGGTATGTCCGCATGATTGTCTGCAGCGTAGAAGCCACCTTCATTTTCGACGTCGGGGTATTCGGGCGATTCGAGGCAAACTCTTGCTTTATCTGAGCGGTGACGCTGACTGCGATCACGAAATTACATCCTTTGCTTACCAGTACGTTGGCCGGCACATTGTTGATCATGCCGCCATCAACCAATGCCGTGCCATCGCGGTTAATCGGTGACGATAGAACTGGCAAGTTGATACTCTCCAGGATCGCATGCGCCGAGTCTCCCTCTTCCCTTACGATGGGCTGACCACTGACCAGATCCACGGTGACCGAAACAACGGGAATGGGCAATTGCTCCAAACGGCTGTCGCTCAGGTAATTTCTAAGCATTGGATCGAATTGCCCGAGTCGGTATTTGCTCAGGAGGTACCAGTAACCGCCATTGTGCAGATAGCGAAACAACCAGGAGGGCGTTAGATCCTTTATAAAACAGTCGACACTGTGGCCGGGCTTCATCCCCGAGGCATACAAAATACCTGTCATCGCCCCGGCACTGGTTCCGGCAATCATGTCGACGACGATTCCGTTTTCTTCCAGCGCCTTGAGCACTCCCAGATGCGCCATGCCTTTAGCCGCGCCACCGCCAAGCGCAAGGCCGATTCGAACTCCCCGCAAGGCATGGATGATTCGCTCGAGACCGTTCACGACTTGCTTGCCTCGATTTTTCGATGGGTCATCAAACGAGACCTTAAAATCTCGAATCGCAAGCGACCTTAACTCGGGAGCCAGAGGAGACCAGCAGCTACTGCCTGGCAACAACCAAACAATATTGATCTTTTGTCGCCAATTGGGAGCGCGTTGTGTGATGGCCTTTAGTCGAGAGACTGATTCTTGCCAATGATCGGGAGTGACGCACCAAAACACCTCTTCGCAGGCTCCCATAAGGTTCGATGCCTGCGCTGTTTCGGTTGCCGCGTCGATATCAAAAAAAATTGGCTTTAATTTGGGCAGCCCACTGATCCGTTGGCGAGTCTCGGATTCTGAAGCGTAGCGGCCGTCCTGGAGCAAGCAAAAATGAGGGATGTCTTCCATCGGCAGCCAATTCGGCTGGTCGCTGAAGACGCAGGGAGATTCATCAAGTTCTTTCAAGCGTTGAAGCAATCGGCGAGTCAGTTGCCTCGTCGTTGGCGACTGATGAAAAATGCCTATGAGCCGAGGCTTCTTTTTGTGACGATCCTTCATCAGAACGCTTTGCATCAACTCGGAAATCATGCGAGTCAAGTTCTGTCGGAACCCGTCATGTTGTTTGGTCAACTCAAGTGCAGTTTGATAATTGAGTCGAAGTAGTGTTGTTGGATCCTCGGCGATTACTTGCAGTGGAGAGGGTTCGCCCAGAGCAGCTGCCAAAGCACCAACTTGCCCGCCACCGGATTGGTAGCGATCCACTATGACTTTTCCCTGAATGTCGATGAGCGACTGCCTAATGCGGCCTTGGATCACTAAATAAATGGAATCCAAAGGCTCATTGGCGCGCTGTATGACCTCGCCGGAATCGAATCTTAAGAGTTGACATGCACTACTGATTTCGAGCACCAATTCATCGCTCAGTCCTTCCGCGCAAGGGTGCATTTTAAACAGCAAAAATTTGTCGTCAGTCATTGTTAATTTCCTTGAACGAGTGTTTGAGTTAGGTCCAGCATTCACAATCGGCGTGTCGTTACTATGCCCAGAAAAAACCTGGTACAACTTACTATTGGCGAAGAATTTCACAACGGATACATCTGCTCAAATATGGGTGTCCTATAAAACCTCTAATACAAGATGTTCGATTAAAATTTCTTCTTTATCAACATTTATCGGAATATTGGCAATTGGACTAAAGGCCAATAGCGTAATCACTTTCTAAATGATCAAATGCTTTTGCTTACATTGAGAAAGCACTAGCAAAGACGGACTAAACGAATAACACATAGTCATCATTATGTGCATCAAACACAGAAGATAAATTATGAAAAAGACTTATTGGCAGGTCGGCATTTTAACTTTGGCTTTTGCCACTGCCGGACTGCTGATCGGGTCGTCGCCCGCTTACTCCGAAACGGCAGGCATGGAACGGCGTGATGATCGCCGGGATGACAGGCGGGGAGCGCAAGACATAAGACAGCAGGGCCGAGACGTTGCCAGGGAGGCCAAGGACGCCTGCAAGAACGCTGACGAGAGTCGGTCGGAATGTCGGCAAGAAAAACGGGGAATCAAACAAGATGCCCGTAAAGCCGGCCGTAAGCTCAAACAAAACGATTGATTCGGCATTATCGAATGCAGTCACCTTTCAAAAGGTTCCTGGTCGTGGGCTTGGATGACTACGCGTTGTGGACTTCATGATGTTGCTGTGCTTCCTGCATCGCGGACATTCCAAATTTCAGTAAGGGGGCATTCTTGCGAACTGATTTTCACATGATTAACCCAAGAGACTCGAACATCGTAGCGTGCAATACGCTAGCGGATAAAACCATATCGATGCTTACAAAAAGGCACACACCTACGGCAGTTGTCCGGCACTAATAATCCTTCTACTACATGCAGCATACAGACTACAAAATTAATTAATGTTGGCTGATTGGGAGACAAAAAATGAACGCACAAGACTCGGAATTTGAAATCTCCCTGATCAGGGACGACCTGTTGTTCCGCTTGCAGCGCCGCATCGGCCTGATTCCGGAGCATGGCCTGGGCTTGATCCGCCGGGCGGTTTTCTTCAGCCTGCTGGCTTGGCTGCCCGTTGCGGCTTGGGCTGTTTACAACGGCCGGGCGTTGCCTGGCACTGTCAACGAACCTCTGCTCCAGCATTTCGGCATCCACGTTCGTTTCCTGCTCGCGCTGCCGTTATTGATTATCGGCGAGGGAGGCGTGCATAGAATGACCACCCGCCTCATCCCCTACTTCCATACCTCCGGCCTGATCCGGAAGGAACAGCGGGAGGCATTCAGGGAGGTTCTTCGAGGCATAGTTCAACTGCGCAACAGTTCCTTACCCTGGATCGTGATCGCGGCGCTTATCGTCGCTTGGCTGGGATTCCAGCCGCCCAGCCAGGATAAACATGAACTGGTATGGGCCAACATCGGCGAGCCGACGCGTTTCGATGTGGGATTCGGCGGCTGGTGGCTGGATCATGTGGCTCAGCCGATCTTTCTTGCTCTCCTCTGTGCATGGCTGTGGCGGCTGATCCTGCTATTCCTGCTTTTGAAGCGAATTGCCGCACTAGATCTGCAAATCGTTCCTACCCATTCCGACCGGGCCGGTGGCCTCGGTTTCCTGCAAAGACTCCCCAAAGCCTTTAGCCTGTTTGCCTTCGCTCTGTCCGCGGTGCTGGCTTCACGCCTCGCGCACGATGTGATTTATCACGGCGTGCACGTTATGTCCTTGAAACTGGAAGTCCTGGTATTCCTGATCCTTTTGATCATGTTGTTCCTGACGCCATTGATAGTATTCATCCCCAAACTTGTAGCGGCCAAAAAGCAAGCGCTGTTGGACTACGGCGCCCTGGTCGGCGAACACGGACGTCTTGTCCACCGGCGCTGGATTTTGGGGGAATCACTGGAAGACCCGTCCTTGCTGGAAGCCCAGGAAATTGGCCCGGTAGCCGATGCTGTCAGTCTTTATGAGACAGTAGCGAACATGCGGGCGGCGCCCATCGGCAAGACAGCGATCCTCGCCGTGGTCTTGCCGGCCGCAATTCCGATGCTGGCGCTATTCGCCATCGAGATTCCAATCAAAGAGATGTTGCTGAAGATATTGGGAGCCTTGGCTTAGCGCATGTCGTAATATACAAATATCGTCATACCCGCCGGGAATCGGGTATCCAGGCCATGGATCACAGCCATTAAGTTAAGGATGGACAGTCCCTTCTCCCTCAGGGATGCCTACATGGATGTAGGCAGTAGAGCAACGCAGGAGCTGTTGCCGAGAAGGTTAGGATGAGGGATCAAACAAAGCTTTTTGCCTTATTTTTATTCTCCTCTCCCCAACCCTCTCCAGCAGGATGCCTACATGGATGTAGGTAAGTAGAGCAATGCAGGAGCAATTGCCGAGAGGGAGCTTTTTTCTTAACTTAATGGCCGTGAGGTCATGGATGGTAAGCTCTAAACTTCCCTGTAGCCTCGGCAACTGCTCCTGCGTCGCCTAAAGCGCCTACTGTTGGTGCTCTACCTCCTGCATCCATACAGTCGTGGATTCCGGCACAAATCCGTCTGGAACGGATTTGCATTAACCCGAAGGGTGTCAGGCAGGATAGCCTGACATGAATCCATATCGGAATAACGGATTTGTGTATAGAAGGAATAAAAAGTCCATCTATTAACGGTTAGACTTGGATTAGTCGTCGAGATCGGAATGTGAACACAAGTCCGTGTGCATCATCTACGGCACAGATTCACACAGCTGAGTAAGCATCCAAACACAAACCTGCCGCTGATAATCGAAATTATTGTACTCGGCTTTCACAAAATGGTCGGCGTCAATGTCGACCTGAAATAATGTCGGTTATCCTTTCCGTATTAATTTAAATATCTCATAACCCCATTCAGGCAAGTCTAGATAGAGTCCTGGTGAAACCAGGCTATCGCCACTGCGCTCATAACTTTCGGAGCCCATTAAATTTTTAAGCTCATAGATGTCTCCTCCCGCATTTAGTAAGGGCAATGGTAGATAACACTGGCTTTGGTTCGGCGCGTAGTTAACCGCAACGATCGCTTGTTGCCCATTTTGTCCTTGCCAAGCAAAGGCAATTAGGCACTCCGACGTCCAATTGCCCTCCCATGCCGGTTTGCATTCCAGCAACTGCCAATCCCCATTGCGGAACACATCCAGCCGCAGAGCATCGAGGAGATGACGATAAAATGCCAGCAATTCCGTATCGGTGGGTTGTTCCGGTCCTCGGCAGAGGTGGACGGAGATTTTCTTCGGCCAACCTTGCAATTGTCCCTGGTGGAAGAAGCGCAAGCCGGGGCTGAAGTAGGTCAAAACAGCGGAGGCTTCATGGACGTGCGCAGGAAAGGTCGCGGCGGCGCGGGGTTCATCGTGGTTCTCTAAAAATCGGGCGGATTTTTGCTGGTAATCCAGGTCTGCCCAGAAATGTTCCCGCACAGGACGGGCAAGTTGGCCGCGCAGGCGGTCGTACAGCCGCTTGTCGTAGGTGTAATCGAAGCCTTGCTGCTGCAGCGGCCATTCCAAATCCCAGTAAACCTCCGCCATGAACACAAAATCCGGATGTTTTTCCCGCACCTTCCGGGTGGCCGTGGGCCAAAACAGTTCAGCGGCGATGCCCCAGGTGCGTTGAAAGATTTCCGGTAAAACCAGCATCGCCATGTCGCAGCGCAAGCCGTCGCAGCATCGGGATATTTTTAACAGTTCATCGATTTGTGCCGCCTGAAAGGCCGGGTTGCCGTAATTGAGCTGCAAGGTATCCGGCCAACCGTCAAAATAGGGGTCGCGGCCATAAGCCAGAATAGTCGGGCCTTGGGGTAAGTCCAGTTTAATATAGTTTTGCGGCTGTCCGGCAAGCTGTTCCTCTGAGCCGGAAACATAATATTCCGGATGCGCCTGCACCCAGGGATGGTCGGGAGCGGTATGGTTGGGCACAAAATCCAGCATCAATTTGAGTCCCCGTTGGTGCAGGCGGTCGCGCAGGCGCGCCAGCGCTTCCGGCTCCCCCAACAGGGTGTTGAGGGTATAAGCGGTTATCGCAAATCCGGAGCCGCAGATATCGTCCTCGTGCAAGTCCGGCAACAGTTCCCGATATTCGGCGAGCCATTGCGGGTTGGAACAGGAGACCTTGCGCCCTGCTGCTCCGGTTTGCCAGACGCTGAGGCAGTAAATCCAGTCGAATCCCAAATCGGCCAGTTCATCCAGTTCGGCATCGGGAATGTCATCCAGCGTCGCTGGGCGGCCGATTTGGCTGGACAGCCGATTGAGCCAGACACGGGTATTGATTTGGTAAAGGGAAGGATATAGAGAGCTGTTCATGAGTTCCCTCACGCTTAGGTTCGTAAGATTTTAGCGGAGCAGGATGCAGAATCTTGGAAGGCGGAGGCCGGCAATAAACATTGCCAGACTCCGCCTTCCAACCCCAATCATCACTTTCCAATCGTCTTCTTTATCGATGTCATCTCGGCATCCGGGCCGGTTATGATTTCTTTCGTTACATCCCCCATGATCTGAATAATTCTTGCTACGCAGCCCGTCCAGCCAGTCTGGTGACTGGCGCCAATGCCGGCCCCGTTATCGCCGTGGAAATATTCATAGAACAGGACCCAGTCCTTCCAGTAGGGATCGGTCTGGAATTTTTCGCTTCCCCCATAGACCGGCCGACGGCCATTGCTATCGCTGAGGAAGATACTGGTCAAGCGATTGCTCAGTTCCTGCGCTACCTCAAACAAGGCCATGTACTGCCCCGACCCGGTCGGGCATTCCACCGTAAACGTGTCGCCATAGTAGCCATAGAGCCGGTAGAGGGCAGAGATCAACAAGAAATTAACCGGCATCCAGACCGGTCCGCGCCAATTGGAGTTGCCGCCGAACATCCCGCTGTTGGAATCTCCCGGCAGGTAATCCACGCGGAATTCCTGGCCTGCATGGTGAAACACGAACGGTTGCTCCTGGTGATAGCGGGACAGCGAACGAATGCCATAGGGGCTGAAGAACTCGTTTTCATCCAGCATCTTTGCGAGTACGCGGCGCAATTTCTGCTCGTTGAACACCGACAGCATGCGCCGCCCCGACGCCCCGGGTTGGCTAGGTAGGTGCATGTTGATAGTCAGTTCCGGGTGACGGAGGTAAAAGGCTTGGGCACGCTGGCGAAAATTGGGGAATTTCATGATGTCGGCTTCCTCAAAAACTGCCACCGCGGCGAGCGGCAACAGTCCGACCATCGAGCGCACTTTCAAGCGCAGCGCCGTGCCATCCGGCAAGCGCAGGACATCGTAGAAAAAACCGTCCTCTTCATCCCACATTTCATCCTGATTCTCGCCCAGCCGATCCATCGCCGCGGCAATCCACATCGTATGCTCGAAAAATTTGCTGACGAATTCTTCATACAGCGGATCGTGCAGCGCCAATTCAATGGCAATCCGCAACATCTGCTGACTGAAAAAGATCATCCAGGCGGTGCCGTCCGCCTGTTCCAGGAACCCGCCGGTGGGCAGCGGCGAACTGCGGTCGAATACCCCGATATTGTCCAGCCCCAGGAAGCCTCCTTCAAAGACGTTGTTACCGGTGCGATCCTTGCGGTTGATCCACCAGGTGAAGTTGACCAACAGTTTGGCAAAGGCATACTTGAGAAAGTCGATATCGCCTTTGCCGTCATTGCGCGCCTTGTCCATCAAATAGATTTGCATGGTGGCAAAAGCATGCACCGGCGGGTTGACGTCGCCAAAGTTCCATTCATAAGCCGGCATTTGACCGTTGGGGTGCAGGTAGCCGTTACGCAGCATCAAGTCCAACTGGGCTTTGGCAAAGTCCGAGTCTACAATCGACAACGGCAGCATATGGAACGCCAAGTCCCACGCGGCAAACCAGGGATATTCCCACTTATCCGGCATCGAGATGATGTCATCGCAGTTAGCGTGGAACCATTCGCCGTTGCGAATCCGATGACGCTGCTCCGCTGACGACCAGGGGGTGACGTTATGTTCCTCAAGCCATTTGTCCACGTCGTAGTAGAAATATTGCTTTGACCACAGCATGCCGGCGAGCGCCTGGCGCATCAGATTAGCCCGGTCCTGATCGCTTGCCTTGATTGCCGTCGGCGTGATTTCATCGTAAAAGGCATTGGCTTCCTGCACACGCGTTGCAAAAATAGCATCGAAGTCGATGAAAGGACTTTTGCATTGGGCCGGTGCGTTGCGGGCCAGGCGCAGGCGGACTACTTGCGTTTCTCCGGCAGCCACCGTCAATTGAAAGTGAGGGGAGACTTTTGTCCCGATCTGAGCCGGATTGACGGCACCCTGCTGCCCCTGCACGAGATAATTGTTGATACCATCCTTGGTGTAAGGACTGGCATTCTCCCCGGTAAAGATGAGGGCATTGTTGGTTTCATTCTCGGTAAACAACAGCGGAACATTGCCGTCGCAGTAGAGATAGTAGTCGTCCAGAAACTCCTGGAACAGCGGGTCCGAATGAAGCGCATGTACGATGCTGCATTCGGCATCCTCCAGCTTTTGCAGCACCGGTTTGTTGCCGCCGTCCGACCAGGACCAGGTATTGCGGAACCAGAGCGTCGGCAACACATGCAACGGTGCCGCTTCCGGGCCGCGGTTGGAGATGCTGATTTTGATCAGCATGTCCTCGGCATCCGCTTTGGCATATTCGACAAAAACATCGAAATAGCGGTCTTCGTCGAAAATGCCGGTGTCCAAAAGCTCATATTCCAACTCATCCTTGCTCCGTTGTTGGTTGGTTTTAATCAAATCTTCATAGGGATAAGCGGCCTGCGGGTACTTGTACAAATATTTCATGTAGGAATGGGTAGGCGTACTGTCGAGGTAGAAGTAATACTCCTTCACATCCTCGCCATGGTTGCCCTCGCTGTTGGTCAGGCCGAACAACCGTTCCTTGAGAATGGAGTCGTTACCATTCCATAATGCCAAGGCAAAACAAAGAATTTGGTGGTCGTCTGAAATGCCGCCCAAGCCATCTTCTCCCCAGCGATAGGCGCGTGAACGCGCCTGGTCATGGGTAAAATAATTCCAGGCATCGCCGTTAGCGCTATAGTCTTCCCGTACCGTTCCCCATTGCCGTTCGCTGAGGTAGGGCCCCCATTTTTTCCAGGGAACACCTTCTACATCAGACTTACTCGCAGCGGACTTCAGGGAGACAGCAAGCCTTTCTTTTTCCGCATTATTTTTTATTTGAGCTGACATGTTAATCTGCTCCTTAGGACATTAGTTCTAATTACTATATTCCTGCATAAGCAGATCGCGCTATTGGACTTTAGTCTAATTTCCAGGTTATATAATGAACCTTTGCGTATAAAACCATCATTATCGGGAGTGTGTCTTACATGCCTACTCTACCCCGACGGACAAAGGTCGGAAATTACACTTTCCTTGTATCCGGTTTGCTATTTCTCTTCCTGCTGATGCCATTGCTAAGCACCTTTCCTGCCTTGGCAAAGAACACTTTTTTGATGAGGATTATCTTGCAGCTTGGCTACAGTGCTTTGATGTTGCTTGGAATCTGGGGCCTTCCTCAAAGAAGCTATCTTTTCAAGATCGGATTAGCGCTTGCTTTGTTAACTGTTACTTTCACAGCCATCGATATTTTTTTTGACAGCATCGTCATCGAATTGTGCTTAAACGCGGTAGTCCTTTTGTTTTCCATTGGCAGCGCGGTCATTGCAGCCCAGCATGTGTTCGGAGCAAACAAGATCGACCGCAATTTACTGTTCGGCGCCATGTGCGTTTATCTGCTGATGGGGCTTATCTGGGCGATCTTGTATGGATTAATCTTTCAATTTTTGCCGGGTTCGTTTAACGGTATACAAGGGATTGACGGCAAGGCTCCGATGGATACCCTGCTCTACTTCAGCTTTATAACCCTGGCCAGCCTGGGCTATGGAGACATTACCCCCGTTGCGCCGTTGGCGCGTACGCTGGCCTATTTGGAAGTGGTTGGCGGCCAGCTCTACATTGCTATCATGCTGGCTGGATTGGTTGGGCTTTTTTTGAACGAGCGCAGATAAGTTCATTTAGGTTTATTGATGCTCTTGATGATACGCATGGCTTCATCGACGTTATCGGCACGATGAATTAAATCCAGATCACCCTCAGCGATGACACCTTCGTGCAACATGGTTTCGCGGCTAAATTCTCGAAGATGCTCCCAAAAATTTCCGCCCATACCAATAATAGGAAACTCTTCCAGCTTGCCGGTCTGGATCAGGGTAACAACTTCAAAAGCTTCATCCAGAGTGCCGAAACCGCCCGGCATGACCACAAAGGCATTTGAATACTTGATCAGCATCACCTTGCGAATGAAGAAATGTTCGAATTCAATAAATTGATCCAGGTAAGGATTGGGTTTTTGTTCGTGGGGAAGTTTGATATTGCAACCCAAACTGAGGCCTCCCGCCTCTTTAGCGCCGCGGTTCGCGGCTTCCATGATACCGGGCCCCCCGCCGGTCATCACGCCATAACCGGCGTTTGCCAATTCACTTCCCAAGTCACGGGCCAAGCGGTAATAGGGATGGTCTTCCTTAAATCTTGCCGAGCCGAACACCGTGATGCACTTATTTTCCATGGCAAAGCTTTCGAAGCCTCGTAAGAACTCCAGGAAAAACGTAATAGCGCTTTCCAGGTCCTGCTCCCGATTTTGCCGACCCGATAAAAAGGCTTTTTCAGCGCCTTCGACCTTGCCTAATAATGAATAATTTTTAGTAGAAGGAGGATTATTAATGTTCATATTGATCTCCAAGTGATGCCATTAAAGGGCGTTCGCCTCTGCTTTTATTCCCTCTCCCTTAGGGAGAGGGTTAAGGTGAGGGAATTCAAATAGTTTTTTATAATCTGATGTTACGCACGGATGATCTTTATCCCGTTTGCCGCGCTGAGCACCGGAGCTTTCGGTAGAAATAGCCCGCAGGGGCGCTGCATGGATGCAGCGCGTTGACAGAGGGCCAAGGATGGCCCTTCTGGCAACCTCCGCTGAAAGCGAGGAGCGCAAGAAGCAAGCGGCAACCGGGTCGCCTTTTCTTTGGTTACTTTCTTTTCGACTGCATGGATGCAGGAGGTAGAGCAACGCAGGAGCAGTTGCCGAGGCGACGCAAAAGAAAGTAACTCGCTTTCGGGTGCGAGAACCCGATTCAAATAACGTCGCGGTAGCGACACCTTAGTAATAAAAGCTAATGCAGTCTAAATCTGAATACCTGCGTAACATCAGTTATATTAAAAAAATCCCATTTTTGATCCCCTCACCCCTGCCCTCTCCCTGAGGGAGAGGGAGTTCACCGCGTCATAACGACATAGCGCGATACGGATGGCTATCCGGTTAAGACCGAAAGCGTTTCACGCGCAATCTGCAACTCTTCGTTGGTGCGCACGGCCAGAACCCGAACGGATTGACCGCTACACCCTATCTCGCTGATTTCTTCCAATGGCCGGTCATTGGCTTCCGGATCGATGGCGATGCCGAGTTTTTTAAGGCTTTGACAGACCCGGCTCCGGATTAAAGGCGCATTTTCGCCGACGCCGCCGGTGAAAATCAGTGCGTCAAGACCGTCCAGGGCGACAAAATAAGCGCCAATATATTTTCGGATACGGTAACAATAAATATCCAATGCCAGCCGCGCTCTTTCATCACCGGCTTGCTCGCCTGCCAACACTTCGCGCAAATCGTTGCTGCCGCATAGCCCTTTCAATCCCGAATCCCGGTTCAGGGCTTCCTCGAGCTCGTCGGCACTCTGGCCCAGAACGTTTTCCAGATGCAGCGGTATCGCCGCATCCAAATCGCCGCACCGGGTTCCCATGACCAGGCCTTCCAACGGGGTGAAGCCCATCGAGGTATCGATACTGTTCCCGTGTTGTATCGCGGCGGCGCTGGCGCCATTGCCAAGATGCAGGGTAATCAATTTAAGATCCTCAAGCGGACGCTGCAAATAGCCGGCCGCCCGGCTGGCGACATAACGATGGGAACTGCCGTGGAATCCGTACCGGCGTATGCCATGGTGGCTATACCAGGTTTCCGGGACAGCATAGCGAAAAGCGTGGGGCGGCATGGTCTGATGAAAAGCGGTATCGAACACGGCCACTTGCGGCACGGACGGAAAAGTTTTCCGACAGATTTCGATGCCGGTCAGATTGGCCGGATTATGCAGCGGCGCCAACGGGATCAAATTTCGGATCGTATCAATGACCGTCAGATCGATCGCTACCGATGTCGAAAAGTCCTCTCCGCCGTGGACCACGCGATGGCCAATCGCATCCGGCCCCTGCCCGGCTTCAAACCCGGAAGCGTTGCGTAAAACCTCGGCAATATGGGCGAAAGCCGCGCGATGGTCGGGGGCTTCGATTTCCTGCTTGTGCTCGACCAGTTCGCCTTGGGCATTTTCCGCGCGGTGGCGGATCAAGCTCTCGCTTTCACCGATACACTCCACCAGCCCGCTGGCAAGCAAGTGTTCCGGCTCCATGGCAAACAGTCCGTATTTGATCGAGGAACTGCCGCAATTAATGATCAGTACTTTAGGGGCGTCGCCTTTGATCACCTGCGCGCCTCGAAGACGGCGACCGTGCGCCTGGCTATTGTGTAAGACGAACTTTCGAGAGCCTTCTGTTGATTGCGCGGCATAATGTCATCCTGCCCTGTGCGCGAGGTATCCAACGCCAAGTGCCATAAGCGTCCGGGAATCTCGGGCAAGGATGCTTCCACGGTCCGCTCGGACATATTTAAAATGACATGCAGGTCTTCCTCGCCGTCGGTCAGTCCGGCCAAGGTGTAAGCCAGATATTGGGCGCTATAATCGAACCATAACGGCTCGTCAAGCCGGTAGCCATGCCAGGCGATATCGGGAAGGCCGCGACCGGAAACGGGCTCTCCGCTCAGAAATTCGCGCCGGTTCAGATTCGGGTGCCTGCGCTTTAACGCAATCAATTCCTTCACGAAACGCAGCATATCGCGGTTTTTTTCGACAAGGTTCCAATCGAACCATGAAAACTCGTTATCTTGGCAATAGGCATTGTTATTGCCTTTTTGACTATGCAACACCTCATCGCCGGAGAGAAGCATCGGCACCCCTTGGCTTAATAACAGGATGCTGATCAGGTTCTTAGCTTGCCGCCGCCGCAGGGCTAAAATTTCCGCATTATCGGTCTCGCCTTCAGCGCCGCAATTCCATGATAAATTGTTATCGCAGCCGTCGCGATTGTCTTCACCATTGGCTTCGTTGTGCTTGCCGTTGTAGCTGACCAAATCGTTGAGCGTGAAGCCGTCATGACAGCTGATGAAATTGATGCCATGTAGCGGCAACCGGTCCTCGTCCGCATAAAGATCGCTGCTGCCGGCAATGCATGATGCCACTTGGCCGATCAGCCCCGGATCGCCGCGGACAAATCGCCGGATTACATCCCGGTAGCGGCCGTTCCATTCCGCCCAACGTAAGCCGGGAAACGACCCCACATGATAAAGGCCGGAAGCATCCCATGCTTCCGCAATCATTGGCACCTCGTTAAGTGCATTAGAAAACTCGATGCGCCAAGGCAGTGCCGGATTGGCTAGTGGTGTGCCGTCTTCGCCGCGGGTAAAAACGCTGGCGAGATCGAAGCGAAAACCATCGACATGCATCTTTTCAACCCAATACTCCAGGCAATGCACAATGAACTGCGTGACCAAAGGATGATTACAATTCACAGTGTTGCCGCAGCCGGTGTAATCACGATAATAGCTCCGGTTATGCGGATCGAGATGATAAAAAATTTCGTTAATGAAACCTTTGAAGTTTATCATCGGGCCATCATGCCCCCCTTCCGCGGTATGATTGAAAACCACATCTAAAATAACGCCGATGCCGGCATTATGCAGGGCTTTCACCATATCCTTAAATTCATGCGCATTCGATCCGAGCTCGGGGTTTACGCAATAGCCGGGATGCGGACTTAAAAAGCTATGCGTGTTGTAGCCCCAATAATTCTTCAATCCCTTTGCCATCACAATGTCCGGCACGCATTGCTCGTCGAAAGCCATGACCGGCAACAACTCGACATGGGTTATGCCAAGTTCCTGTAAGTAAGGAATCTTGTCGATCAATCCGGCAAACGTGCCGGGATGCCCGACGCCTGCCGAAGGATGGCGCGTAAATCCTCCGACGTGCAGTTCATAGATGACTGCTCCTTCCAGGCCGAGTTTCCAGGGACTTTCACCTGCCCAGATATAATCCGATTTTGCAACAACTGCACGATAAGATGATCGGCTTTCGTCATCCGGATCCGAAGCACGCCGCCGATTCCAAAACACATCGCTGACCGCCGTGGCCCAGGGATCGATGAGTTCCTTTTTGGCATTGAAGCGACGCCCGGTCGAAGCCATATCGTTCGGTCCAAACATGCGCCAGGTATAATGGGTTCCGGCCGGAAGCGCTTCGACGAACACATGCCAGAAAAAAAACGACCGGTTCGTTTTGGGGTTGAGGCTGATGACCTGAAACGGCTCCGGACTTCCGGCCGCTTCATAAAGCAAAAGCTCGGCTCCACTCGCATGACGACTGAAAATAGAAAAATTGACGCCGGCGTTGCTGACCGACGCCCCGGGCGGAAAATACGAGCCGCTGCTCAATTTATATGAAAGAGTCATTACAATTCACTCCATAAAATCTTGGCTTGGACACAATCGCTTTATTAAAGCGACTTCCTAAAATGCTGCGATTGAGCATGTATAAAATTTGGCTAAAAAACATCCGTCAAGTCCCGGCGCGGCTGCGCAAATGCTCGGGCATATAGCTTCGGTCACCTAAAACTTCCAGCATCGGCCCATAAGTCACAAACTTGATAATAGAAACCGAAGCTGCCGGGGCGTTGATTCGATCCCGGTAGCGGCCGACGTCTATTCCCAACAGGCTGCAAAGAATGATGCGTATGGTCGCCTTATGGGATACCACCAGCACATTGCCGCTTTTGTACTTGGACTCGATTTCCGTAATGATGGGAAGGGCGCGGGCGGCAACCTGAATCGCGGTTTCGCCGCCGGTCGGCGGGTTCCAGGCCGGATCGGTCTGCCAGCTTAGATAGTCCTTATCATAGGTTTGTCTGACGGTTTCCAACTCTTGATCTTCCCAATCGCCATAACTGATTTCACGGAGTCCGTCCCTGATCTGCATGGTCAGGCCCAAGGCGTCGCATAAAGGCTGCGCTGTCGCTATCGCTCTTTTCATCGGGCTGACATAGACATCAGTCCAAGGTATCGAGCGATAGGCTTCGGCAAAACATTGCGCCATTTTCATGCCTTCCGGAGTGAGTTCTGCATCGACAACGCCACAATAAGCGCCGCGCTGGCTGTAGGTCGTTTCCCCGTGACGAAGTAAATAAATCTTAAGTGACATTGCGTTATTACTCCTTGGTTGAAAAGAAGAAAACTCAGCGACTTAACGGCGGCATCCAATAAATAGCTGATGTTACGCACGGGCTGTATTTCTGACGTTTGTCGTACTGAGTCCCATAACTTACGAAAATACGCTTAAACTCATGAATCAAATGGCGATGGAAACTTGCCAGTGGCACGAATTCAATCCCGTTTGCCGCGCCGAGCACCGGAGCTTTTGCCGAGAACAGCCCGTGAGGGGTGCGGCAGGGATGCCGCACGTCAGCAGAGGGGCAGGAGCCCCTTCTGCTGACCCTCTGCAAAAGCGAGGAGCACAGGAAGCAAGCGGCAACCGGGTCGCCTTTTCTTTGGTTACTTTCTTTTGGCGAAGCAAAAGAAAGTAACTCGCCTTCGGGGGCGAGACCCCGATTCAAATAATCGTCGCGTGAGCGACACATTAACATCAGTCATTCGGCTAACTACGTAACATCAGAATCTAATTTAAATAGTGTTCAATAATCTACGTCTATCATTTTAGAGTTTTATGGATGATCGGTTCGCCGGTTTGCCCTGCATCGTTGCGGATACCTGACGGACATTCCAAATCTCGTCGCAATATTCACGAATCGCGCGATCCGAGGAAAATTTGCCTGCTCTGGCCGTGTTCAAGATCGACATCCTGGCCCATTTTTCCGGGTCCGCCCAGACGCCGGCGACTTTATCCTGACAGGCGATATAATCGGCATAATCGGCGAGTACCAGAAAGGGGTCGGACTGGCATAAATTGTCCACCAAAGGACGGAATAGCTCGGTGTCGCCATTGGAAAAATGCCCCGATGAGATCAACTGAATCGCGTCGGCCAATTGCGGATTGCTTTCAACATAAGAGTACGGGCGATAGCCTTGCTGCTGAAGCAGGACGGTTTCCTCCGTGTTCAATCCGAACAGGAAGAAATTTTCCGCGCCGACTTCTTCACGTATTTCAACATTGGCGCCATCGAGCGTGCCGATGGTCAAGGCCCCATTCAACGTGAACTTCATGTTGCCAGTACCGGAAGCCTCCTTACCCGCCATGGATATCTGCTCGGACAGATCGGCTGCCGGGTAAATCAGCTGGCCGTTCTGCACGTTAAAGTTGGGCACGAACGCGACGCGCAAATATTTATTCACGTCCGGATCATTATTGACCACCTCACCCACCGCATTGATCAATTTGATGATGCGCTTGGCGATAAAATAGCCAGGAGCCGCCTTGCCGCCGAAAATGAATGCCCGCGGCGCAATAGCAAGGTTCGGATCCCGCTTCAGACGGTTATACAGCGTGATCACATGAAGAATATTCAAATGTTGGCGTTTGTATTCATGGATGCGCTTGACCTGAACATCGAACATCCAGCTGGGGTCGAGCTCGATACCGGTCTGTTTGCGGATATAGTCGGCGAGTCGATGTTTGTTAGCCTGCTTGACGGCTCGCCATTCTTTGCGGAACGCGGCATCCTCCGCGAAAGGCTCAAGCTTTCTGAGTTGCTCGGTATGGGTAACCCATTCGCCACCGATTGCGCGGGTTATCAGCTCGCTGAGTTTCGGATTGGCCGAAGCCATGAAACGCCGAGGCGTCACACCGTTGGTTTTATTATTGAAGCGCTCCGGCCATAATTCATAAAAATCCTTGAGCACATTTTGTTTCAACAGTTCCGAATGCAACGCCGCCACGCCGTTGACGGAATGACTTCCGACACAGGCGAGATGGGCCATGCGGATGCGTTTTTCGCCATGTTCATCGATTAATGACAGCCGTTTAAGCCGCTCGTCATCCTGGGGATGCTTGTCGCGAACCGCGGCAAGAAACCGTGCATTGATTTCATAAATAATCTCCAGATGCCTCGGCAACATTTCCCTGAACAAAGGCAGCGGCCAGGTCTCGAGCGCTTCGGGCAATAACGTGTGATTGGTGTAGCCGAACGTGCGCTCCGTGATATCCCAGGCTTCATCCCAGGAAACCCGGCGCTCGTCGACCAACAGCCGCATGAGTTCGGCCACGCCGATAGACGGATGGGTATCGTTAAGCTGTACCGCAAACTTATCGGGAAAACGCTGCGGCGGTTGCCCCAAAATATCGAGAATGCGCAGCATATCCTGCAGCGAACAGGACACGAAAAAATATTGTTGCGCCAGGCGGAGCCGCTTGCCGATTTCGGGCTCGTCATTTGGATAGAGTACCTTCGCCAGCGTTTCGGAGATTACTTTCTCATTCACCGCCGTGTAGTAGTCACCGGTGTTGAAGGCCTGAAAATCGAAACTTTCGCAGGCCTCTGAGCTCCAAAGCCGCAAGGTGTTACAGGTGTTGACGCGATAACCCTGGATGGGAGTATCGTAAGCCATGCCTTTGATCGCCCGCTCAGGTATCCATCTCACCCGCTCAGCACCTGCGTCGTCCCGGTAATATTCGGTATGACCGCCGAAATTGACAGTGTAAGTGACATCGGGTTTGGCGATTTCCCAAGGGTTGCCGTTGCGCAGCCATTTATCGGTGATCTCGCATTGCCATCCGTCATGAATTTCCTGATCGAAAATGCCGAATTCATAGCGAATTCCATAACCGAGCGCAAGCCGCTCGAGGGTTGCCAGGGAATCCATATAACAGGCCGCCAGCCGGCCCAAGCCGCCGTTGCCGAGACCGGGTTCTTCCTCTTCGGCCAGCAATTCATCCAGATCAAAGCCCAATTCGGCAACCGCTTGGCGAACCTCATTCTCGACGCCCAGATTCAATAAATTATTGCCGAGATGGGGGCCCATCAGGAACTCTGCTGACAGGTAGCAGGCCACTTTCAAATCTTGATCGAGGAAGGTCTGCACTGTTTCAACCCAGTGCCGTTGCAATCTGTCGCGCACAGCCAATGCTAAAGCCTTGTAATAATCTTGCCTGTTAGCCACAGAAGGCGGGCTTCCAATGCTGTAGGTCAAGTGATCCTGAATGGATTTTTTGATTTCTGAAGCACTCGTCAACGCATTGGTGTTTCCGACCGCGTTTTCAGCTTCGGCGGTCTTATTCTTTTTAGCCATAGTGATATCCTCGCTGCACGATCGTTATTGAGGCCATTTCCAAGACGCAAACTCGGGTTTGTCTATGCCATGTTCGTAAGCATAGTGACTGCAACCGATCTGCATGCCGCGTAATTTTTCTTTGACATGAGCGCCTGATACCTTAAGGCCCGGAACCCGATTAATCACATCGATAGCCAGGCTGAATCGGTCGACCTCATTGCGAATGGCTAACTCGAGCGGAGTATTGATATTGCCTTTTTCCTTGTAGCCGCGCACATGCATGTTTTTATGGTTGGTGCGGCGGTAGGCGAGACGGTGAATCAACCAGGGATAACCGTGGAAGTTGAATATCACCGGTTTATCAGCGGTGAACAGGCTGTCGAAGTCCCAATCCGAAAGCCCGTGCGGATGTTCGGTCTCAGGCGTCAGGCGGTAAAGATCCATGACGTTGATAAAGCGGATTTTCAATTGCGGGAAATACTCCCGCAACAGGCCCACGGCAGCCAGGGCTTCCTGCGTCGAAATGTCGCCGCAGCCCGCCATCACCACATCAGGTTCCGAGCCTTGGTCGTTGCTTGCCCAATCCCAAATGCCGATGCCTTTGGTGCAATGTTCAACAGCGGCGTCCATGTCCAGAAATTGATGGTGTTTCTGCTTATCAGAAACAATCACGTTGAAGTAGTCAGTGCTCTGCAAGCAATGGTTGGCGACCGACAACAGTGTATTGACATCCGGTGGCAGATAAATGCGCGTGACCTCAGGGCTTTTATTGACAACCACATCCAGAAAGCCCGGGTCCTGATGGGTAAAGCCGTTGTGATCCTGCCGCCATACGGTTGAGGTGATCAGCAAATTGAGCGATGAAACCGGCGCGCGCCAGGAAAGATCGTTGCTGATATCCAGCCATTTGGCATGCTGATTGAACATCGAATCGATGACATGCACGAAGGCTTCGTAGCTGGAGAAAAAACCGTGGCGTCCGGTAAGGAGATAGGCTTCGAGCCATCCTTCCAGCGTATGCTCGGACAGCATTTCCATGACCCGGCCATCCTGAGATAATTCGCCGCCGTCGGCGTCTTCCGGCAAATAATCCGCCATCCAGGTTTTTTTGCTGGCTTCGTAGATCGCGTCGAGCTTGTTGGAGGTGTTTTCATCCGGTCCGAACACGCGAAAATTGGTCGGATTAAGTTTGACGATATCGCGCAAAAAAACGCCCAACGGTTTGGTGTTTTCAACTTCGGTTTGACCGGGATTTTCTACCTTCACGCCGTACTCACGAAAATCCGGAAGACGCAATGCTTTGCGTAACAGGCCGCCATTGGCATGGGGATTAGCGCTCATGCGCCGCACGCCCTTGGGCGCAAGCTCCTTGAGTTCAGGGATCAGGCGTCCGTTGGTATCGAACAGTTCTTCAGGTTTGTAGCTGCGCAACCACTCTTCCAGTTGCTTCAGATGCGCCGGATTTTCCTTCATGCCGGACAGCGGCACCTGGTGGGCGCGCCAAAATCCTTCCACCTTATGCCCATCCACTTCTTTCGGACCGGTCCAGCCTTTAGGGCTGCGCAGTACGATCATAGGCCATCTGGGCCGCTCCGGAACGCCGCCGGCGCGGGCTTCCTGCTGAATTTTACGTATTTCGGTTACGCAGTGCTCCATGACGGCAGCCATGCGTTGATGCATGACTTCGGGATCGCTACCTTCGACGAAATAAGGCGTCCAGCCATAGCCTTTGAACAGATTTTCAAGCTCTTCATGGCTGATGCGCGACAATAAAGTTGGATTATTGATCTTGTAACCGTTCAGATTAAGAATGGGAAGAACCGCGCCGTCGCGGACCGGGTTCAAAAATTTGTTGGAATGCCAGGAAGTCGCCAAAGGCCCGGTTTCCGCTTCGCCATCGCCGACCACAACCGCCACCAGCAGGTCCGGATTATCGAATGCCGCGCCAAAAGCATGGGACACGCTATAACCCAATTCGCCGCCTTCGTGGATGGAGCCCGGAGTTTCCGGCGTACAGTGGCTGCCGATACCGCCGGGGAAGGAAAATTCCTTAAAGAACTGAAGCATGCCTTGTTCGTCTTCGCCTTTGTTCGGATAAATTTCCGAGTAAGTGCCTTCCAGATACACCGGACCCAGAACGCCCGGCGCGCCATGCCCTGGACCGGCCATAAAAATCGCATTGAGATCGTAGTTGTTAATCAGACGGTTGAGATGGATATAGGTAAAACTCAACGCCGGACTGGCTCCCCAGTGACCCAGGAGACGGTTCTTGATCTGCTCGGGATTGAGCGGTTCTCTGAGTAACGGATTGTCCTGCAGATAAATCATGCCGGCGGCCAGGTAATTACTGGCTCTCCAGTAGGCGTGCATCTTACGCAAGGATTCTTTGTCGAGCGGTTGGAGATTGTTCAAGGACGTTTCAGTCATGGGATACTCCTGATTTCTGTTGAATTGTTTCTGTGTAACCATTCACCGTAAACACAGCATGCACGATGAAAACCGTAGGAGCGGGCCATGCCCGCGATGAGGGTGCGCAACTTATAAATCGTAGCCTTAATATCGCGGGCATGGCCCACTCCTACAACAAAAGGATCTGTTCATCACACTACCAATCCGGTAGGCGCCACCAGTTGTCTTTTTCTTTCTCGGGCAAATCAAGCTGCCCTGGCTCCAGAAGATCGCCCCAATCCGTCCGATCATCCATTTGTTGCTGTATCGGTTTATCAACGAAATCCTTTTCGGTCCGCGTTTCCCAGCCTCCGCCCAAAGCTTTATAGAGCGCAATCAGGTTGGTAGCGATGTCCCCGGATACAATCACCAGCGACTCTTGAGAGTTCACCAGATTGCGTTGGGAATCCAGGACGCGCTGGTAATCGACCAGCCCCTCCTGATATTGATACAGCGATAACTCGGTCGATCGCTTGGCTGCCTCATAAGTGTCTTGCAGATCCTTACGTTGTTCCTGCGTTTTGAGGAAGCCGATGGTGGCGTCTTCCGCCTCCTTGGCGGCATTCAGCACAGTGTTTCGATAATCGGCAATCAATTGCTGGAAGCGGGCATCCTCGACGCGCACCTGGTTAGTGATGCGTCCGTAATTGAAAATATCCCAGCTTAGGCTGGGTCCGATGAAATATTGGAAGCTCTTGGCATTGAACAGATCGCTCAGTTCACTGCCGCCCGCCGAGGCGAACGTCAGCGCGGCATCGCTGGCGCGCAGATTAATCGAACCGAGCAGCGAAAAATGCGGATACAAGTCGGCCTTGGCTACGCCGATCAGTGCGCTCTGAGTGGCCAACTGGCGTTCGGCGAGGCGGATGTCGGGGCGCCGTCGCAACAAATCGGCAGGCACGCCGACTGCAATCTCGGCCGGTGCGTCAGGTATCGGGCGGGACTGCGCCAGATAACTGTCTATCCGTCCCGGCGGTTGGCCGAGCAATACGCCCAATGCGTTTTTCGCCTGGCGCACACTGGCTTGCAAGGGCGGGATGGTCGCCAAGGTACTGCTCAGCAGGCTTTTTGCCTGCAAGTAATCCAGTTCGGTGATCAATCCCCCCTTAAATAGCGCATCAGCGATCTCCAGAGTACGTTGCTGGATTTTCACGTTGTCTCGAGCGACCTGAATGCGGGCTTCGCTGGTGCGAAGCAGCACATAGGTGCGTACCACCTCGGCGGTCAGCGACACCAGGGCGTTGTCGTAACCGGCAACCGAAGCGTCCAGATTAGCCAGACTCGATTCCACGCCGCGGCGGAACTTGCCCCACAGGTCGAGTTCCCACCCTGCGTCGAAACCTATGCCGGTAGTGCCGAAATTGCGGTCGATCAGCGGGCTGGTATTCGGCGCATGGGCGCTGATTTGCTGATAACTTAAATCGCCGTTCAGTTGTTGCAGTTGCGGATATTCAGAGCCGGTAGCGATACCCAGCTGCGCCCGCGCTTCCAGGATGCGCACACCCGCCAGTTGCAGCGTTAAATTCTGCCGCCGGGCCTCGTCAACCAGCCGGACTAAATCCGGGTCCTTGAACACTTTCCACCAGTCGGCCAGTTTCGCTTCGCGCTGGCTGACCCGCGAATCGGACTGGTTGATCCATTTGCTTTCCACGGCGGCTTCGGGTTTGGCATAATCCGGCCCCACCGTGCAACCGGAGTTCAGCAATAGCACCGCGGCTACACCCGTCAAGCCGTGGAGGATGCGGGTAACGCTGGAATTTGGCTGCATGCCGCCACTCTTCTTGCCTTGCATAGTCATTCCAGTGCACCTCCGCCCAAATTACGATGCTCGGTTTGCGCTTGCTCTTCTACCTCTACTTTGTAAAAAATGGCATACAGCACCGGAACGACGATCAAGACCAGCAGCGTCGCAAAGCCAAGGCCGAATACGATCGTCACCGCCATCGCAATGAAAAAAGCGTCCGTAAACAAGGGGATCATGCCCAGCATGGTCGTGCCGGAAGACATGGTCACCGGAATCAGGCGGCTGACTCCGGAGCGCATCACCGCGTGGAACGGCGTCGCTCCCTGGCTGAGCTGCACATTGATTTCGTCGATCAGCACAATCGACGCCTTGATGATCATGCCCGAGAGGCTCATCAGCCCCAGCAGCGCCATGAAACCGAATGGCTGGCGAAACACCAACAGTCCCAGGGTAACCCCGATGATCGCCAGCGGCACGGTCAACCAGATGATCAGGGTCTGTTTGATGGAGTTAAACAGAACCAGCACCGTTAATACCATCAAGCCGAAAAACATCGGGATCGAGCTCGCCAGCCGCGAATTGGCGCGCGCGGAGTCCTCGGCTTCGCCGCCCCACGCCATGTAATAGCCCGGCTTGCCTTTAAGCGGCCACAGGTCGTTGTCGCCGACTTTAAGCGTCGACGCATCGAATTCTTCAATCGCTTCATCGGAGGGTTTCCCAAGCACCGCCGCTGCATCCACACCGACGGCTTGCTCGATTTTCGCTTTGACTTTCGTGAAAACATCGATTGGCAATCCCTCGCGCGGATCGGCATGGATGCGCAGCATTTTGCGGCGATCCCAGCGCCATACATGCGCATCTTCGAATTCGAGCGGGAAAGAAGACACCACTTGGCCCATCGGGATCATCGATTGCGCGGCCGGACTCCAGATCTGCACGCCTTCCAGGCTGTCCAGATCGGCACTCTCGGCCATCGGGGAGCGGGCCACCAGCGGGATCAATTCATCCCGCTCGCGGTAAACCCCCACCGTCTGGCCTTCGAACGCCATCGCCAGCGCTTCGGCCACTTCCGGTCGATCGATACCGGCGCGCCGCGCCTGGGATTCCGCCAATTGCGGCCTGAGCACCTTGGTTTTGTCCCGCCACTCGTTGCGCACCGCCTTGGCAGTCGGTTCCGCCCGCAGGATAGCTTCCGCTTTACCGCCCAGACGCCGCAGTTCCTCGGCATCCGCTCCGTAGAGTCGCAACTGGATTTTGCCGCCGGTCGACGGCCCCAAGATGAACAGCCGCAAGTTGACGACGGCATCGGGGTAAAGCGCTTCGAGTTCCTCCTGTACCTGCGGGGCCATCGCGGCAATGCGGGTGTAATCGTCGACATCGACCAGGATCTGGCCGAAGCTGCTGTAGTTATGTTCCGGCGTATAAGTCAGCAGGAAGCGAACTTGGCCGCCGCCCAGCTGGCTGGTCAGATGGGTCACGCCTTCGTGCTTCTTGATCAGCTGCTCGGCCTGTTTGATGCGCCGGTCGGTTTCCTTGATGTCCGTGCCTTCCGGGAACCAGAGATCGATATAGAATTGCGGACGCGTAGAGTCCGGGAAAAAACTGTTTTTGACGAAACCGAAACCCAACAGGGCCGCGATAAACAGCGCCACGACTATGCCCACAACGATCCAGCGGAAACGCAGACAAAAAATCAGGAAGCGCTGATATTTTCCGTAAAATCCGACCGAATAGGGGTCGACGTCCTCGCTCGTGGCAGCGGCGCCGGTCGGAAGAAACATCTTGCATAATAAAGGCGTGGCGGTAACCGAGGTCAGCCAGCTAAAGGACAGCGAAATCAGGATCACCGAGAATAAGGTGCGGCAATACTCGCCGGTGGAATCCTCGGAAGTGCCGATCGCGGCGAAAGCGATAATCGCCACCGCGGTGCCGCCCAGCATCGGTAACGCATTCTGGCCGACGACGTCGCGCGCCGCATCGTAGCCGTTCTGTCCTTGCGCCATACGCATGCGCATGCCGTCGGTCACCACGATAGCACAATCCACCAGCATTCCGAGCGCGATAATCAGCGCTCCCAAGGAGATCCGTTCCAGGGTGATATCGAACATGTGCATCACGATGAAGGTACCCATGATAGTCACCATCAACACCACGCCGAGGATCAAGCCGCTGCGCAAGCCCATGAACAGCAGCAGCACGCCGACCACGATGGCCACGGCTTCCGCTAGATTTATGACAAAGCCGGTCAGAGAAGCCTCGACCGATTGCGCCTGATGAGAAATGATATGGGTTTCAATCCCCACCGGCCGCATCGGTTCGAGATCCTTTAAGCGCTGTTCCAGTGACTCGGCCATGATGATCACGTTGCCACCGAGCACCGTCGAAATTCCCAGGCCGATTGACGGCTGGCCGTCGAAGCGCAACAGCGTCGGCGGCGGTTCGCGGTAGCCGCGCCTGATGTCGGCCACATCGCGCAAATACACCAAACTTTGGGATTTCGTCCCGCTGGAGGTAATCAGCAAGTCGCCGAAATCCTGTTCCGATTTGTATTCGCCGGTCGGGTTGATCGGTATGAATTCCTCCCCCAAGTTAAAATTGCCGGCGTTCGCCACAATGTTTTTGGCTTGCAAGGTACTGTAAATGTTTTTCGGCGAGATGCCGAGCTGCGCCATTTTTTCGCGGTGCATTTCTACATAGATCGCTTCCTTTTGTTCCCCGTACAGGACGACGCGCTTGACGTCGGTCGCTTTCAGCAACTCTTTTTGCAGATATTTGGCGTATTCATACATTTCCTTGTAACTGTAGCCCTCGCCGGTAATCGCAAGATAAATTCCGTACACATCGCCGAAATCGTCGTTGACCAGCGAAGGTCCTGCTTTGGGCGGCAATTTGCCCTGCGCGTCATTGATCTTGCGGCGCAGCTCGTCCCATACCTGCGGCAACGAGAACTTATCGTACTTATCCTTCATTTTGACTTTTACGTTGGAAAGGCCGCGATAGGAATGCGATTCGACTTTCTCCAACTGCCCCAGTTCCTGCGCGGCCTTTTCGATCACGTTAGTGACCTCCTCTTCCACTTCCGCGGCCGACGCACCGGGGTAAGGCGTCACAATCACCGCCTCCTTGATCGTGAACTCCGGGTCTTCCAAGCGGCTCAAAGCCTGGTACGACTCCCAGCCGACCACCAGCAGCAGCACGATCATCACCCAAGTGATGACGCTTTTATTTATGCTCCATTCCGCCAAATTCATTTGCTTGAGTCCCCTTGATCTAACTTACGATTAGAATCGTGACGTATTGGTCATTTTGGGTTGACTAACGGTTATTCGAGCGCCCGAACCGTTTGTCCTTCGCTTAGCGTGCTGACACCGCTGATGGCTATGGTTTCATCAGCATTCAATCCGCTGACGATTCTTATGCTATCGCTTCCGGATAAATCGCCGGTTGTAACCTCACGGCGTTGTGCTTTCATGGTTTGCGGATCGACAACCCAGACTTGCGAGTGCCCCGCGTCGTCGGCAAATACGGCGATGGCGGGAATCAGGATTTCTGCACCGGCCTCGGCTTCCTCGGTAAATTCGATGGCAACGTTAACCGTCATTCCCGGAAGGATGCGGATACCGGAGGGCGCGGGCATCGCTAACACCACGCGGTAGGTTTGCGTAACCGAATCGGCTTGGGTCGCGAATTCCTTAATCTGTAACTCGAAGCGACGGATTGGGTCCGCGGTGAATTCGGCGTAAAAGCGGGGCAGTGTTTTACGGATCGGCGCGATCATCAGCTCAGGCACGTCGATGATGACTTCCACATCGGTCACATTCTGCAAGCTGAGTACCGCCTCTTTGGCCTGCACTTCTTTAAAGTTATCGACGTACTTTTGAGCAATCACGCCATCGAAAGGCGCTTTCAAACGGGTATATTCCAATTGATCTTCGGCCGCAGCAACAGTCGCTTTCGCGGATTGCAGATCGGCTCGGGCAACCTTTTCGGCTGCGCGTTTTAGCGATACCATCGAATCGCTGACAGCGCCGGCATCGGTTTCTTTCACGTTGACATAACGCTTGTACTCGGCGATTGTATAAGCAAGCCCTGCTTCAGCTTTCGCCAACACGCCTTCAGCGTTGCGCAGATTGGTTTCATAGTCTCGGGGATCGATGCGTGCGACGAGAGTTCCTTTCTTGACTGTTTGACCTTCTTTAACCGGAAGTTCAACCAGGGTGCCGGGCACTTGAAACGCCAAATCGACGCGATCGGCAGCACGCACGGTACCGGGTAATTTCCGGGTTTTTCCTGCCAGGGAACCGCCGACCTTCATCAATTTTACCGGACGGACCGTCTCGACGGTTTTGGCGGGTTCTTCGCTTTGCCCGCAGGCCGAGAGCAATGCCAGGCAGACCGTGCAGATCGCAAACCCGGATTTTATCGGCTCTCCTCGCTGAACTAGCGCATAAAAATTCATTTTGACTCCTTAACCACGAATTGTTTTTTGACTATCGCCAGCCTGAAACTCATGCCCTGTATTTAAGTACCTGCCTAATCAATTCCCCGGAAAAAATCTCAGAGGCACCGCCGGTTCTCCTCCCTCGGGCTCCTATTTGACGAACCGGCAACCTGCAGAGTAGATTGACATGCATTTATTCTATGCCTCGGCAAACAGGTCTCGCTATTGGACTTTAGTCCAAGGTTCAGGCCAACGGCGCAGAAAATATAATTCGGAGTGACGTCTTATGTTTGAAAGAGGGGGAACAGATTTATTTAGAGCAATTCTCGGTTATTTAAGATCACTTCCCTTGTTAAACTCTATCTATTGAGCAGTAGGAACTTGCAGTGGCACGGACTGGGTCCCGTTTGCCGCGCCGAGCACCGGAGCTTTCGCCGGGACAAATCGGCAGGATAGCCGATTTGCATGCGTAGCACCCGAAGGGCAAGGCGCATGGATGTGCCGAGTGAATTTGCCCGCAGGGGCGCGGCAAGGAGGCCGCGCGTTGCCAGAGGGCCAAGGACGGCCCTTCTGGCAACCCCCGGTGAAAGCGAGGAGCACAGGAAAGAAGCGGCAACGGGCCGCCTTTTCTTTGGATACTTTCTTTTCGACTGCATGGATGCAGGAGGTAGAGCAATGCAGGAGCAATTGCCGAGGCGGCGCAAAAGAAAGTATCTCGCCTTCGGGGGCGAGACCCCGATTCAAGCAAGTGTCGCGGTAGCGACTCCTTATTTCTAACTAATAAAGAAATGCTCTAGAGTGACGGCCCTGCAACGCACAAATTGCCAATATCAGTTCGATACGGGCTCCGCAGCTATCCATCAGCTTTCCGCTTGCCCCAGAACAAGACTGGCAAAAGAATCTGAGGGGATGATCCTCTGATTGATGACTGAGCCATTGTAATTTTTGGCGATTTCCTTGAATGTTTTCTCCCAGACGTTTTCAAACAGGACTATCACCGCTGAGTGGTCTGGAGGGAGTTTAGCCGTTATTTTTTGAATGTCTGTGGCGCTAAGGCCGAAGTCCCCTTCCCTGGCGGCTTGGGCAGCGGATTCCGCGTTGGCCTGGGCTGGCTCAGTGGCTGCGGCGCTTAGGCCTGCAAGTACGGAAATCAATGCATTGACTTCCGACACGTTGTCTTCGTCCTGAAGGCGCCCGCCTTCCATTGCCGAGACTCTGCCTTCCTTATCTTTTCTAAGAAAAAAGAAGGCATCCGGCCTGAGAACGCCGGTCTCCCAGAGACCCTTCAAATCATTGACAAAATCATAGGGCAAAAGCGCGCCCTGAAATTGGGTCACAATCAGATTCATCGAATTCATCTTGCTGAAATCCAGTTTCGCTGCTTCCACATCCTTGAATCTCTGCGGCTGGGCCGGCTTTTCACCGCGAATTAATATGCCAAGGTGTATCAGTTTCGGCGCTTTCTCAAGGTCTCCGCCCATCACTTGATGCCAATGTTGTTCAAATGTTTCGCGGGGCATGAAGCCTTTTCCCATCCGTACATAGGGATCTTCAAAGTACACATAATCCTTGTCGACAGCGAGCACGATAAAATAGTGGCCGTTAGCCCAGTCTTCCGCCACCGATGCGGCTGAATCCTGTCGACTTCGCCAGGCTTGGCCCAAAACGATTACGGGAGTTCCCTGCGCTGTGGCTTGTTCAATGTCTTCGAGTGTGAGGTTTTCCTTAACCTCGGCTTTGAAGCCAAGAAGCAGGGCAACCCGCACAATGTCATCGGGATAGGTGCCGGTTTCCGGTGTGGTATGAAGCAGCGTCATCAGGTCTTCTTCATCCAGATCTTTGCCCCAATAACTCAACACGGCCTGAAGGGCTGAGGCGCCGCAGGAATACTCGGTACTCTGACGGGTTTGTTTTAGCAGGCGGAAGCGTTTCATGGCTGGGTCCTCAGATGGATAAAGTGCGATTAATCAGACTGCTTAGGTCACAGTTTCACTTGCCGGGATTCGTATCCACCTCTTCCCATGAAGAATCCGGGTCATAGGCTTTCATTGCCAAAGCCAATTCGGCGGTTTTCGGCCCTAAATCTTTCTGGTATATCTTTCCTCTGTGATTGACGACAAAAGTCATGATGCCGGATGAGCCATACACGGCAGGAAAGGCTACCAAGGCAAAGCCTGCAATCATGTTGCCGTTGATGAGGTAGTCGTATTTTCCGCCCGGAACATTGCCGCCCTGACGGGTAAGAATCTTATATAAATAACCGTGAAAAGGCGTCGTCGAGTCCGTGTTGCCTTGTGCCTTGTAACCTACGGCTTTAGCTTCCGCCACCAGAGGCCCCAGAGGGCTCTCGGGCTGGCCGGACGCCGCTTCCCAATACAAGCCATCGAATTTACCCGATTCGCTGCGTAACTTGGTCGCGAACTCGCTCACTCCGTCGCCGTCCCGATCGATAGTCGCATATTCGAATTGCGCTTCCACATAACCCCGCATTACTGCCAGCGTATTCAGCTCATTGCGCCCGATTCTGCGGTTCAGGACTTCCTGTTTGCCTTGTTCGGCATCGAATCGCCATTGGCCCCCGTTATTCACGACAGGGACAGGAAACGCCCAGTCATTCTGTCCGAAATGCAAAATCGCTTTATCGGCCTGCTGATTTTCGATAGAGGATTTCTGTTCGGCCATTTTCAGAAACTCCGCGCGATTGTTCGCATCTTCCACGTCGTCGCCGGACGAAAAAAGTTCTGCATATTGGCTGCCAAAAAGTACCGAGACCTTGTTTTTGTCATTGTCGCGTGCGGCATCGACCAGCGCTTTTGATGCTTCTTCGGGCGATGCAAAACCTTGGCCCTTATCCGCCGCTTCGGTTTCGGGAGCGGCGGATAAGGCGCTTGTAGCAATCGAGGCCATTAAAATGACCATCGAAAAGGTATAACGGAGTTTATTGGACATCATGATAGACACCTATCCTAATAATTAATCGAATAGCCATTGACCGAGTATGGGTTGCGAGCAATGCTGTTGACTTAAGCAGTGTAAAGCCCTCTCCAGAGGGAGAGGGTTGGGTGAGGGGAAATCAAAATAAGGAAGAAAGCTTATTTAATCCCCCTCATCCCAACCTTCTCCCTCAGGGAGAAGGGTACGTACTCTTAAGTCAACAGCATTAAGGATTGCGACAACTCCTTATTGCCAACGATAAACCAAATAATTTCATGTACTTAAACCATCACCGGCGACCGCCACGGCTTCTTGCAGCACCGGCACCAGCCCCTCTGTCCGGTTGTTGGGCACGCGCAACACTGGCGTTTCCGCGGTTACTGTAAGCGCTGGAGCGGCCGCCATCCCGGGTGCTTTCAAACGCAGTCGGACGCGACATTTCCTGACGGCGCTGTGACTGGAGCTGTTGCTGTGTTTGCTCATTGCGTTGTCTGGCCTTCTGCTGTTGATTGCCCGATCTTTGCCTGGCAGATTCTGCTCGTCTTTGGCTCTGAGCGGCGGCGTTTGTGGAAGCTCCGATATCTTTTGTACGAGCCTTCCCTGCCTGCTGTTGCCGGGAACTTTGACTTGATGCGCCGCGCCTGCTCTCGTTATTGCTCCGTTGACCTGATGCCTGTAGGCCTTCCAGGGCGTTTTCACGGCTGCCTGAAACCGGCCGGCTACGGCTTTCGGCTGTACCGGGTTTTGCCGCCAAGCTCCGCTGGACATCGGCGCTGGAAGGCCGGGCTTGAGCGGAACGATCTGTCCCGAATCCTCGGGTGTCGGCAGGAAGGTTTTGGGCGCCGCTGAGCCTGCTCCCGGCCAAGGCCGGTGACTCCGTGCGCCCCATGCGCTGCTGGGCGGCAGGCGGATAATCCTGGCCTCGGCGATGGCTGGGATTCGGCTGCCAGCGACTGGTCTGGCCCTTTACGGCCGTGAGTTGATTCGGACTGAAAGTGCCGTCCCGATTGACATTGATTTCATTACCGGAAATATTGATGTCCCGGTCGGCACTGATATTGCCGCGATTAACATTTGCATTGCCATACCGCGATCCGCCGTAATATCCGCCCCCTCCCCCGTGCCAACAGTTGCCACCGTGGCATACGGCGCCGCCATAAGGATGAGAGACATGGTAATCATCCCAGTCATCATCGTCGGCCCATTCCATAATGCCCCAGGTCATCAATCCGCCGACAACCGCACCGGTCCCGAACGACATCCATTGATCCGAACTGGAGGAGGTGGTCGTCGTAGTGGTCACAGGCTGGGCATAATAAGTCGGGTAATAGCTTGCTGCGGGTGCCGCGGCTGGATACATTGGGGTGGTTGGAGGCGGAGCCATCGATGCCGCATAGACAACCTCTGGGTTATATTTTGGAACCGCTAAGGTATCGGCTTTGGCCGGCTTTATGGTAATGACTTCCTGGGTCAACACGGCCGGCGTTGCTGTGACTCCCTCTGTTTGCTCTTGTCCGGGCTCTTGCATCGACACCGTCTCGGCTTCCACTTTTTGCAAATCGGAATCCTTCAAAAATCCGGCATCGATAGCTCGCTTGCGTAAAGTCTGGACCGCGTCCATCAATTGCGGCGGATTGGACAAAAATGCATCGCCCAACTGTGTGGTCCAGTCCAGGTGTTGATCCATCATCGCAATAACATCAGGGACCGCAGTCAGCCTGACGACGCTGGCATCCCAGTCTTTGCCGCGCACGGTCGCAGGGTCCGGTTTGGATTCCAGCCAGCGGGCCGCCTGCACCACTTCCAGCGGATAGGTGGAGGCCACCAGCACTTCGGCCAAAAGCGGATCGGGATAGAGCGCTATCGGAGCCACCAGCGATTCAAGGCTGGTTAAGGGTTTTGCTTCCGGCTTCGGAACAGGCGGAGTTGCAGGTGCGGGCTGTGGCGCTGATGTAACTGGCGGCGTCTGGGCTTTCTCTTGGTCCTTATCGCCGCATCCTGCCACATGCATCGCAAAAATAAGTAGCGCAATGCGGCCGAAAAATACCCGAAGCGTTGCAAGATGGCGGGCGAGAGTATTAATTTGATACATCACGAAAGCTCCCCATGATCAACACCCAAACAAAAAACGGATGAGTTAATCTCAAGATGACAGGTGATTACTGTATTACTACGTAGACAGAGTGCGCTATTGGACCTTAGTCCAAGATTCGACTAACTGAACTTCTGCTTCATGCAATGGATTCGCAGCAGATTGAATTAAGGTCAGGCACTCGCTTTCAGGTAGCGTGCAACGATTTTGCTAACCCAAAAACCACTCGCGAGTAAGCACCCTCTCTACCTGCCGCTTACCGCAGAAAAAATCAGCGATTACCGCCTAATGAATAGTGGCAATCAACCAAAATCAGACATTGAGAAATCGATAAGCTGCGAGTTCTTGAAATTTCAAAATATAAACAGGCTTTGGCTCATAGCAGATACTAATTTTTTTAGTTTGCGCACATAGATATAGGTGCCCATACGTATTGTGAAAATCGTTTATCTTTTTTAACTTAATGATGAGGTTATATGGGTTGGATATACAATTTTGGCATAACCATGCAGGGATGTTTTACATCTTCATAATAATTTTGAATCGTAGTTAATGGATAGTTGTCGGCGAAAACCAGGGAGTCAGTTATAAGGAAATAACATGGGCATCAGATATAAGTTCATACCTTCTGGATATATTTGCTCCGTTTCGGCTACCGTGTTCTCTATCGTCAGCCTCGAAAGCATCATCCAGCTTTTTAATCGACCACTGATTTAACTTTATTACGAAGAGTTGACTATGAAACCCTTTCCGATCGATCTTGGCGCATACCAGCGCATTACGTTAAACGCGAGCAATTCGACACTGACTGACGAGCAACGAGCCAGCCTGATGGCTAATATTCAGCTGTGCCGCGACGCAATCGTCTTCTTTACCGCGACCGGCGCGGCAAGGGGCGTCGGCGGGCATACCGGCGGACCTTATGATACGGTGCCGGAAGTGATCATCATGGATGCGTTGTTCCGGGGCGATGCCGATAACTATGTGCCGGTTTTTTTTGACGAAGCCGGACATCGCGCGGCCACGCAATATCTGATGGCCGCTCTTAACGGTGATTTTCCTGCCGAACATCTGATGGAATACCGTGCCGCTCATGCTCATTTGCCGGGCCATCCTGAACTGGGCTTAACGCCGGGCGTAAAATTCAGTTCGGGACGGTTGGGTCACATGTGGTCCTATGTCAACGGCGTGTCTATCGCTAACTCAGGTAAAGTGCTGTTTTGCCTGGGCTCCGACGGCTCGCAGCAGGAAGGCAACGATGCAGAAGCGGCGCGCTTCGCGGTCGCCCAAAACCTGAACGTCAAATTGATTATCGATGATAATGACGTCACCATCGCCGGCCACCCGTCCCAATATTTGCCCGGTTTCTCTATCGCCAAAACGCTGGCCGGCCACGGTTTGACGGTATTGGAAGGCGATGGCGAAAATATCGACGATCTTTATCAGCGTATTTGCACAGCCATTCATACCGACGGCCCTGTTGCGGTTATCAACAAGCGCCCCATGTGTCCGGGCATTGTCGGACTGGAAGGCTCAAACCACGGCCATGATGTAGCCCCGGTCAAAGTGGCGGTAGAGTATTTGGAAACGCGCGGACAACAGGCTGCGGCAGATCACCTTAAAGCCATTAAAGCGCCGAAAAACGATGCGGTATTTTTAGGTTCCAGCGACAAGTGGGATGCCAACCGCAACGTTTTCGGCGATGCCGTCGTCACAATTCTGGACCGGATGAACGCCGCAGAGCGCGTCGAAAAGATCCGCGTTATCGACAGCGACCTGGAAGGCTCCTGCGGCCTGTCCAAAATTCGCAATGCTCATCCTGAAGTATTTATCTCTTCCGGCATTATGGAGCGCAGTAATTTTTCGGCGGCGGCCGGTTTCGGGATGGCAGCGGGCAAACAGGGCATTTTTGCTACCTTTAGCGCTTTCCTGGAGATGGTCATTTCTGAAATTACCATGGCGCGATTGAATAATTCCAACGTGCTCTGCCATTTCTCGCACTCCGGGGTTGACGACATGGCCGACAACACCTGTCATTTCGGACTGAACAACCTGTTTGCCGATAACGGCTTGAGCGACGGCTATGCGACTCATCTTTACTTTCCGGCTGACCCGCTGCAAATGAGAGCCTGTTTGGAAACCATCTTTTTTAACCCCGGCTTGCGTTTTATCTTCTCGACTCGCTCCAAAGTGCCGAGCATTTTAAATACTGACGGCCAGGAATATTTTGGCGGGGACTATAAATTCGTATCGGGCAAGGATGAAATTATTCGCGAAGGAACCCAAGGGTATATCGTCAGCTTCGGCGAAACCTTGTACCGGGCATTGGACGCCGTAGAGCGTTTAAAACAGGAAGGCATTGATGTCGGTTTAATCAACAAGCCGACCCTGAACGTCATTGATGAGGAGATGATAGTTAAGATCGGCCATTCGCCAATGGTCTTGGTGGTCGAAGCGTATAACCGGAAAACGGGACTGGGCAGCCGCTTGGGTACTTGGCTGCTGGAGCGCGGCCTGGCTCCAAAATATGCGCATCTTGGCAGCTATCAGGAAGGTTGCGGCGGCCTCTGGGAGCAATATCCGCATCAAGGTATTGATCCGGCCGGGATTATGGCAAAAATTAGGGATCTACTAAAAACTTGATTCAAGTTGCCGTAAATCCGCTTTTCCGGTTCGATGAGGCAGGTATGGAAACGGGGTTATGGTTCGGCTCTTTGGCATCGCCGGATGAAAAAGGCAGAACTATCGGCCAAAAGCAGTCGCTGGAGATACGTCTTATTCGAATAAACTTGATCGATAAAATCATAGTTTGACAATGTCGAGATGAGAATCTAACAAAAGGGTAAGCGATGCAAGGAACTATGCTTAATGATCTTGATGATATAGAACTGAATCGTCTGCAATTGACTACGCTTCAGTACTATCTGCACGAAATCAACCCAGCCAACGGCCTTGTCCGCGACAAAACCGATAAAACCGCACCGGCTAGTATCGCAGCGGTCGGACTAGCTTTGGCATCAATTCCGGTATTAGTTGAGCGAGGGGTCATCTCACGGGAGTTTGCTCCCGAGATCGCCCTAAGGACGCTGCGCTTTTTTCGCGACGCGCCGCACGGGCCAGGGCCTGATGCCACCGGATACAAGGGCTTTTATTACCATTTTCTCGACATGAAAAGCGGTCGGCGAGTATGGAACTGCGAATTGTCCACGATTGACTCAGCCTTCCTCTTTGCCGGCATGTTGACATGCGCCGCTTATTTTGACCAAGAGAACGAAGAAGAGGATGAGCTACGGCGTCTAGTCGATGAACTTTTCGGGAAAGCCGATTGGCAGTGGGCGTTAAATGGCGGTCCAGCAATCTCTCATGGTTGGCGGCCGGAAAGCGGCTTTATTCCGCATTACTGGAAGGGTTACGATGAGGCCCTGCTTCTATATATTCTTGGACTCGGCTCAAAGACGTTTCCGCTTCCTGTAGAGAGTTATGCCGCATACTGCTCAACTTATCAGTGGAGGAATATTTATGGACGTGAAATTCTTCATTCCGGGCCGCTTTTCACACATCAGCTCTCTCAACTATGGATAGATTTGCGCGGAATTCGCGACAAGTTTATGCGAGACCATAACACGGACTATTTTCAGAATAGCCGGCAAGCAACCTACCTGCATCGGGAGTACGCAATTCAAAATCCGCATGGATTTGTCGGCTATGGGGAGCATTGTTGGGGATTCACTGCTTGTGATGGTCCGGGTTGGATGACGAGGAAGATAAACGGCGTGGATAGACAGTTCTATGATTATATTGCGCGCGGAGCGCCCGACGGACCTGATGATGGTACCGTCGCGCCATGGGTCGTTCTTGCTTCACTTCCCTTTGCCCCGGAAATAGTTATTCCTACCATTAATCATATGGCGCAGCTTAATATCGGTGTAAATAGTCGCTACGGGTATAAGCCTTCGTTCAACCAGACCTATGAGGTAGCGGATAGCCCCACAGGATGGTGGGTTACCCCTTACCATTTTGGTGTAGACCAAGGACCTATCATTTTGATGATCGAAAATTACAGAACCGGTTTAATTTGGGACATCATGCGCCGATCCCACTACATTGTGTCCGGATTAAAGAAAGCTGGGTTTAAGGGTGGCTGGTTGGATGACCTGACGTAATAAGCTTCCATAACCTATTTATTTCATCGCTTCAGCTCGGCTCTGAACGCCAACCTGAGGTGAGTTTAAACAAACGACACTAAAGCCCCATAGGCTTTCCATTGGCCTAAGTACTGAGGTCAATGCTGTTGACTTAAGCGTGCGGGCCCCTTCTCCCTTGAGGGATGCCTACATGGATGTAGGTAGTAGAGCACCAACAGTAGGCGCTTTAGGCGACGCAGGAGCAGTTGCCGAGAAGGTTGGGATGAGGGGGATAAAATAAGCTTTTTCCTTATTTTGCTTTCCCCTCGGCAACTGCTCCCTGCGTTGCTCTACCTCCTGCGTCCTTGCAGTCGTCACCCAACCCTCTCCCTCTGGACGACTGCAAGGATGCAGGAGGTAGGCAGAAAACCGCTCCTGCGTTTTCTGCATTCGCCACATCCCTGTGGTTTAGCAATGCAGGAGCTATTGCCGAGAGGGCTTTGTACCGCTTAAGTCAACAGCATTGAGTACTGAGATAACGGTGCTCTATGAGCCTCTACGTCGTGGTATATTTAATACAAACTACTCTTTATTTCTGGGACGAAAAAGTTTGGCAGTTCAAATCTCCTAAACACTTCACGGATAAAATGGGTTACTTTCGGGAAGTCGAAAACAAGTTAAAAGTTTTGCTGATGAGTTGGCCAGCCAGCTGCATGCAGGGACTAGTCTTGCCTTTCGTGCTGTTCGTAGTCGGCATGCTCAGCGGTTGCCAGCTTTATCCTGCAACTACAAATTTTTTAGAATTTCCGCCTGAGATTGGCTTCCCGGAGACTACCAGATCCTTCCCGCCGGAGGAGAAGGTGGAAGAAGAGGAGAAAGAGGTGGAGGTAGGCGAACCGCAGCCGAAACTTGCCGACATCGCCACCCGCAAGTTCCCCATAGCCAAAGACAGCCGCATCGTCGGCGGCCTTGCCGCGATCAATGTGCAAGATGGCGACACCTTGCCCGACATTGCCCGGCATTTCGGCTTGGGCTATAACGACATCACCCTCGCCAATCCCGCTATCTCCGCCTGGACGCCGGAATCGGGCGCACGTATGCTGCTGCCGTCGCGGTTCATCCTGCCCGATGCGCCGCGCAAAGGCATCGTGCTCAATCTGGCGAACCTGCGGCTGTTCTATTACCCGCCGAAACAGCCGGACACCGTGTTGACCTACCCGGTCGGTGTTGGCCGTGACGGCTGGAATACTCCGCTAGGGCAAACCACTATTATCGCCAAAACAGTTAAGCCGACCTGGACCGTCCCGGCATCCGTCCGCCGCGAACATGCGGAAAAAGGCGATCCTCTGCCTGAAGCGGTGCCTCCAGGCCCCGATAACCCGCTCGGCGAGTATGCTTTACGGCTAGGCTTTAGCAGTTACCTGATCCACGGCACCAACAAGCCTTACGGTGTCGGCATGCAGGTCAGCCACGGTTGTGTGCGGCTTTACCCCGAAGACATCGACGTACTGTTCAAACAAACTTCGGTCGGGACGCCGGTGATGATCGTACACCAGCCTTATATGACGGCATGGGACGGGGATATGCTTTATCTGGAAGCCCATGAGCCGCTGCAAAAATGGGCGGGCCAGAAGAAGCAACAGCAAAAGTCACTATTGCAACAACTCCGCAAAATCGCCGCTGAAAAAGGCGCTGCCGTGGAATGGGCAAAGGTCAGCCGCATTCTGCAACGCGCCGACGGCATTCCCACCCCAATCCTGGCGGCCAGCCCGGAGTTGCCGGAACTGGCCGCGCACGCGCCGGAAGTGCAACATCCGGGGCATTTCTACGGGCAGCCGGTGGTTCCGCATTTGGCCGACAGCGACTGGGTGCTTATCGTCTCCGACAACAGCAACGAACAGATGGCGCGACAGCTGGTTGCTATGCTTAACCATCAAGGCCCGCCCATTCCTGCGCGACCCATTGCAAAAGACGGCTCCTATCAAGTGATTGCCGGCCCTTTCAAAGATCAAAAAGAAGCCGAATTGGTTGCACAGCGCATCAAAATCGATTTCGAGATTGATGCCAAGCTCGGAACTGTGACCATAAGATAGCCCATACGCATCGACTTAGAGCAATTCTCGGTTAGTTAAGATCAACCCCCACTAATAAACCCTATCTGTTGAGCAGTAGGAACTTATTATGGCACGGACTGGCTCCCGTTTGCCGCGCCGAGCACCGGAGCTTTCACCGGGATAATGCCCGCAGGGGCGCGGCAGGAGGCCGCGCGTTGTCAGAGGGCCAAGGATGGCCCTTCTGGCAACCCCCGGTGAAAGCGAGGAGCGCAGGACTCAAGCGGCAACCGGGCCGCCTTTCTTTTGGATACTTTTCTTTGGCGGAGCAAAGAAAAGTATCTCGCCTTCGGGGGCGAGACCCCGATTCAAATAACCGTCGCGCTAGCGACTCTTTAACTAACGAAGAAATGCTCTAGTACAAGATCAGGCCTCAACTAGCCTTGGACTAAAGTCCAATAGCGAGACCTGCTTAAGCAGGAATAGTATGTTCATCAGCTAATGCGCCATTCCGGCAAACAGAAGTATTAACTCTTTGCTTTCTGGGCCTTGATCATAGGGAGCTTTCGTGATGAATCAGATTAATAATCTCGCCCGCCACACTCGTCTTCTCGAAATTGTCGGCGACACCGCCCGGGTTCGTGCCAAAGGCAGGGCTTTCGGCGAAATGGCCATCGTTGAAAACACCGATGGCGAGAGTTCCCTGGCAAAAGTTGTCGATCTGGACCGCGACATTGTCAGTCTTCAGGTGTTTTCCGGCGGCAAGGGCCTATCCACAGGCGCTACGGTCAACTTTCTTGGACGCGGCCTGGACGTGGTTTATTCGCCCAATATTCTGGGCAGGATATTTCGTGGTTCCGGCGACCCGATTGACGGCGGGCCGGAACTCACGGTCGACCCGCGCATCCCTGTCGCTGGGCCGACCGTTAATCCGGTGATGCGGGTCATGCCTTCGCACATGATCGAAACCAAGGTGCCGATGATCGATCTGTTCAATTGCCTGGTCGAGAGCCAGAAAATACCGATTTTCTCGGTGGCCGGCGAGCCCTATAACGAATTGCTGGCCCGCATCGGCTTTCAGGCCAATGCCGATGTGCTGGTTTTTGGCGGCATGGGGCTGATTTTCGACGATTACCACTTCTTTCGCACCTCATTCGAAGCCCATGGCGTGTTTCACCGGACCGTGATGTTTGTCAACCAGGCGTCGGACCCGTTGGTCGAGCGCTTGATGATCCCGGATATGGCTTTGGCTGTAGCCGAAAAAATGGCGGTCGAGGAAAACAAGCGGGTTCTGGTGCTGTTGACCGATATGACCGCTTATGCCGATGCGATGAAGGAACTTGGTGTCGCCCAGGAGCGGATTCCGGCGGTGCGGGGCTACATGGGCGATTTGTATACGCAGTTCGCGCAGCGCTATGAAAAGGCCTGCGACTTCAAAGGCGCCGGTTCGGTCACCATTCTGACCGCGACCACCATGCCCGGCGATGACGTCACTCACCCGGTTCCCGACAACACAGGTTACATTACCGAAGGGCAGTTTTACCTGCACGACGGCTTTATCGACCCGTTCGGTTCCCTGTCGCGTTTAAAGCAGCACGTGATAGGCAAGGCCACGCGCGAGGATCACAGCCAAATCATGAACACGATGATCCGCTTTTATTCCGGCTCGGTCGAAGCGAAAAAGAAGCAGGAGATGGCTTTCGAATTGTCGCCTTTCGATCACAAGCTGTTGAAGTTCGGTAAATTATTCAAGGAACGGTTCATGGACATCAAGGTTTCCATCCCGGTCATCGAAGCGCTGGATTTGTGCTGGCAGACTTTGGCGGTATGTTTCTCCAAAGACGAGTTGCTGATGAAAAAGAATCTGGTCGATAAATATTTTCCGCAGCAAGTTGACGAAGCGGCGCAAGGGTAAGCCGATGGCCAAGCTGAAGCTCAGCAAACAGTCACTGCATCACCAGCAGGAGCAGTTGAAGCTGTATAAGCGCCTGTTGCCGTCGCTCGACCTGAAGCGCCGGCAATTGACGATGGAAGCGCAGAAGGCGCAGGAAGAACACGCCGCCGCCGTGGCGCAGATCGACGCGTTGGAGACGCGCATCGGCGAAGAATTGCCGATGCTCGCCGATGAAGGCCTGCATTTGCGCGACCTGGTGGTCGTCAAGGGCTATAAGCTGGGTGAGCAGAATATCGTCGGCGTCAGGCTGCCGGTGCTGGAATCGCTGGATTGCCAGGTTGCCGAGTATTCGCCTTTGGCGACGCCGGCTTGGCTCGACATCCTGGTGCAACGCTTGAAGGACGCTAAAACCTGCCGGCTGCGCGCCGAGATTGCCGCCCAGCGCCTGGATATTTTGCGCCTGCAATTGCGCCGGATCACGCAACGGGTCAATTTGTTCGACAAAATCCTGATTCCGACCGCGCACAGTAACATCCAGCGCATCCGTATTTATCTCGGCGAAACCGAACGCGCCGCGGTGGTGACGTCAAAACTCGCCAAATCTAAACAATTGCAACAGCGTAACGCGCTCGCGGAGGCCCCGGAATGAGCATCGTCCAGTTAGATAAGGTCACTTTCGTAGGCATGACCGAGGACCGTGAGCGCTTGCTACAAGACTTGCAGGAACTGGGTTGCCTGCATATCGAACCGTTCGCGGCAGAAAGTGACAGCCAGACTGCCGTAGACACCAGTGCCGGTGGCCGAGAAGCACTGCAATTCTTGCGCGACTACCCGCAGCGGAGGCGGCAAAGCCGGGATACCAAGCGTTTCAATGCATTAGAAGTCGAACGGCAGGTGCTCGACGTGAGACAGCGCTTGCAAGTGCTGTCCGATGAACGCGATTTTCTGATCAAACGCATCCAGGACCTGCGGCCGTGGGGCGATTTTGAATTTCCACCCTTGCCTGAAATGGGCGGCCTGCGCCTCTGGTTTTACATGATACCGCACCGCGACATAGCTTTAATCAGGGATTTGGCGCTGCCCCATGAGATCGTCAAGAAAGACAATCGCTATCGCTATGTGGTGGTCATTTCCGAAAACGAGCCCGAAGGCATGCCCGTCAACCGCACGCATATCGGTAGCCGGCCGCGTCATGAATTGGAGGCGCGCCTTGAAGAAGTGGAGTTGGCCATCGAAGATGTGCAGGCAGAACGCGCCTATTTGACTCGCTGGTACAGCTTGCTGCGCGACAATGTCGCCACATTGAAAGATAAGGCCGCGTTGGACGCCGCGCAAAACCAGACTTTCAACCGGGCTGGCATGTTTGCGTTGCGCGGCTGGGCTCCGCACATGCGGCTTGATGAACTTCAAAGCTATGCGCACCGGCATGGGCTGCATATTGATGCCCAGGAAGTACAACCGGACGATAGCCCTCCAACCTATCTGGACAACCCTCCCTGGCTTGCAGCCGGTGAAGACCTGGTCAATTTCTACATGACGCCGGGTTATCGGGCTTGGGATCCTTCGCAGATCGTTTTCATCTCTTTTGCATTGTTTTTCGGGATGATCCTGGCCGATGCCGGTTATGCGTTGTTACTGGGAGCTTTATTATTGTTCTTTTGGCGAAAAATGGGCGCATCGCCGGGCGGAAGGCGATTTCGGCCATTATGCCTGGCGATCGTTATTTTTTCCCTGCTCTACGGCATGCTGATCGGCAGCTATTTCGGCATCACGCCTCCCAAGGACTCGTTGCTGGCTTCATTGCATGTATTGGACATGAGCGACACCAATCTGATGATGGCGATTTCGGTGTTCATCGGCTGTATCCATGTCATCTTGGGGGCGGCGCTGGATGCGGCTCGGCATAAAAACCTTGTGGAAGGCTTGGGCTCGATCGGCTGGGCCTGTATTGTCGCTGGTGGACTGGCATTTTTGCTATCAACGGCGTTCGCGCCAAGCGTTTTAAAACCGCTATCGCTGATCCTGGCTGGCGTCGGCGTACTGCTGGTGTTGCTGTTCTCGGCGCCTTTCGAAAAACCATTGTCCCGCTTGTCGAAAGGCCTGCTCGGCTTGACCAAACTATCCGGAGCTTTCGGCGACGTGCTCAGCTACCTGCGGCTGTTTGCCCTGGGGCTCGCCAGTGGCTCATTGGCTGCGGAATTTAATAACATGGCCATGGGAATCAGTGACGCGATGCCGGGGGTTGGTATTTTCTTTGCCTTTCTGGTGCTGCTTTTGGGGCATGCGGTCAATCTCCTGTTGGGTTTGGCGAGTGCGGTCATTCACGGTTTACGGCTTAACGTGATCGAATTTTTTAATTGGGGATTGAAGGAAGAAGGATCGCTTTACAAGCCTTTCCGTCGCACGGAAAGATGAAGGGCATGGTGCCATCCGCCTTAACTTAACGGTTTTGCATAGCGATATGCACGCCCTGCCCCATAACAGAATTTTACAAAAACTTTAATAACGCCTGGAGGTCTACTATGGATGCTTTTATCGTGTTGCTTGGTTGGATGGGGATGTTCGCGCCGTTGGCTTTGGGTGCGGTCGGCAGCGCGATCGGTTGTGCTCGCGCCGGCATGGCGGCTTGCGGAGCGCTGCTGGATGTCGAAAGCGGATATGGACGTTATATCGGCGTTGCCGCGATGCCTTCCTCGCAAACTATCTACGGCATCGTTGTCACCATGGCGCTAAGGCGCGATTTGACGATCGACAATGCGCCGGGCATTTTCGGCTTGGGCATACTGACCGGACTAGCTTTGATGCTTAGTGCCTTCTCCCAAGGCGATGCCTGCGCTGCGGCCATCAATGCCTCAAAAAACAAATTGGAAATTTTCGGCATTTCCCTGGCGCCGGCGGCCTTGGTCGAAGGTTTTTCGGTGTTCGCATTTGTATTTGCGCTGGTGCTTTCCGCCGGCATTCCCAAATAAGCTGACGGAGCCGAATCATGAGCGAGCTAATCAACACTGAATCCAGCGTACAAGCATTGATCGACAGAATCCGCGACCAGGGAGTGCAAAGCGCTAACCGGGAAGCCGCCCGCATCCTCACAGAAGCGGAAGCGAAAGCCTCGCAGTTGCTGGCGGATGCGCAAAAGCAAGTCGAACAACTGCGCGCCAAAGCCACGGCGGATATCGAAGCCGAGCAGGCTGCGGCCCAGGAAGCCTTAAAGCTTTCTGCCCGCGACACCGTAACTCGCTTGAAGAACCTGGTTTCTACCGCGTTTGAAACCTTTGTCCGCCGTTTGGTCACCACGGCGACGCAGGACCGGGAATTGATGAAAAACCTGGTTTTGGTCTTGGCAGGGCATAGCGCGGATGAATTCATCAAGGACAAGCAAATTCAAATCCTCCTGTCCGATGCGATATTGACCGGACAGTCCGATCCCAAGCTGCGCGAACTGGGTAAGCAGACCATCTTGAGCCTTTCCAGCGACATGCTGCGTGAAGGCGTTGAATTGATTCCATCCAGCAACGTCGAGGGCGGCGCGAAAGTGCGCCTGGTCGGCGAACAGCTGGAAATCGATTTATCCGACAAGGCGATAGCCAAATTGCTTGCCGGCCAGTTGCTGCCGCGTTTTCATGCCCTGTTGACGGCTGCGGAATAAGGGTGTCCACAGCCATGAAAGAGGATTACTACACGGTCGTAGCAAGTTTGCCTCACTTGCCTTATTTCGCGAATGCCGAGCGACTCCCCCTTTCCCGTTTGCGCCTTGAACAGCGTTTACGCATGCTGGATGCCGATGAAACCCGGCAGATCTTGCAGGCTGAATTTTTGGCTGGCTGGAGGCTGCCTGCCGGCAAACTTGAAAGCGGCGGCAAAATCGCGGCGCAGTATAAGACAATGCTGCAAAGTATAAGCCAGCCCGTGTTACGGGAGTTCGTGGAATACCGCCTGGACATGCAAACCGTTGTCGCCGCATTGCGCATCAGGCAAGCCGGCCGTGATCCGGAACAATACCCCGGAAGCTGGGGGATCGGCCACTTGGTCAAACATATCGAAGCCCACTGGGATGCCCCCGATTTCCGGCTGGGTACGGTTTTCCCCTGGGTGCAGGAAGCCGGCAATTATCTTGCGGCTGCCGATGCGATGGCGTTGGACCGCCTGCTAATGGACACCGTATGGCGAAAACTGTCCCGCTTGGGAGATAAGAGTCCTTTCGGCTTCGAAGCAATCACCGCCTTTGTATTCAAATGGGATATTTTGCAGGCTTGGCTACAGCGCGATGCAAATGCTGCGAAACAACGCTTCCAAGTATTGATCGAGGAGATAAAACATGTCCAATGAAAATACCGGCGCCGTCTATGCGACAGTGGTAGGCGTCAAGGAAAGCCTGGTCTTGATCGAGTTTGACGAAGCCGCCGAAGTGATGAAAAACGAAGTCGGCTACGTCTGCGTCGGCGAAGAACGGCTGAAGGCCGAAATCCTTCGGGTGCGGGGGCGCACCGCAGACATGCAGGTGTTCGAGGATACCCGCGGCGTGCGGGTTGGCGACCGGGTGGAGTTATCCGGCGAAATGCTTTCGGCAACCTTGGGTCCTGGGTTGCTGGGCCAGGTTTTCGACGGCTTGCTTAACCCTTTGCACGGCTTGGCGCAAAAATACGGTTTTTTCCTGCCGCGCGGTGTGTTGATGCCGCCGCTTGATCTTGATAAAAAATGGCAGTTTAGTCCGGATGCAGAGATAGGAGCTACCTTGCCTCCCGGCGGTGTGCTGGGATCGGTTCCTGAAGGCCCTTTCAAGCACAAGATCATGATTCCTTTCAATGAAGCGGAACCGGTCCAGTTGACCTGGATTCGAGGCGGCAGTTTTTCCATTAACGAAGTGGTTGCGCGCTACAAGACGTCCGGCGGCGAGGAAAAGGAATTGACCATGGCGTATCGCTGGCCGATCCGTCGTCCGATTCCCGAAAACCTGCTGCGCAGGCGTTATACCGAGCGGCAATTTCCATCGAAACCGCTGACCACCGCGACCCGCATCATCGACACTTTTTTCCCGATCGCACAGGGCGGCACGGGTTGCATCCCTGGGCCATTCGGCGCCGGCAAGACGGTATTGCAGAGCCTGATCGCGCGCTACTCCAGCGTCGATATCGTGATCATTGTCGCTTGCGGCGAACGCGCCGGGGAAGTTGTCGAAACCATCCACGAATACCCGAACACGGCCGATCCCCGCACCGGCGGCACGTTAATGGATCGCACGATCATTATCTGCAACACCTCGTCGATGCCGGTTGCGGCCCGCGAAGCGTCGATCTACACCGGCATTACGCTGGGGGAATATTTCCGCCAGATGGGCTACGACGTGTTGCTGATTGCCGATTCGACGTCGCGCTGGGCTCAGGCGATGCGCGAAACGTCCGGCAGGATGGAGGAAATCCCCGGCGAGGAAGCGTTTCCGGCCTATCTCGATTCCGCGATCAAGAACCTTTACGAGCGCGCCGGGGTGATCCGTTGCGCCGACGGCTCCACCGGCACGCTGACCTTGATCGGCACGGTGTCTCCGGCCGGCGGAAACTTCGAGGAGCCGGTCACCCAGTCCACGCTCGGCACCGTCAAGACCTTCCTCGGTTTGTCCGCCGACCGCGCCTACAAGCGCTTTTATCCGGCCATCGATCCGCTGCTGTCGTGGTCCCGCTACCTGGATCAATTGGCGCCCTGGTTCACCAAGGAACTCAATGCCGAATGGGTTAACGATGTTAAAAACATGATGACCTTGCTGGAGCGCGGCGATGGCATTTATCAAATTATGCAAGTTACCGGCGAAGAAGGCATTACTCTTGAAGATTTCATCGAATGGCAAAAATCGATGCTGTTGGACATGGTTTATTTGCAGCAGGATGCTTTCGACGAGGTCGATGCCTGCATGCCCCGCGAGCGCCAGCTGGCCAGTTTCGGTGTGTTAAAAAAGCTGGTTGCGGCGGAATTTAAGTTTCAGGACAAGGACGAAGCCCGGGATTTTTTTACCAAGCTGACCGGCCTCTATAAAAACTGGAATTACAGCCGCCCCGATTCGCCTGATTACGAACGATACGGCAAGGACATCGAGCAACTCGCCGGTCAATACCTACCGGGCCGTAGCGTCCAATAATCCCCAAAGCTGTTGCAAGGAGCATTGCCATGATTAAAAAAGAAATCATCGATTTATTCAGGGTCAAACCTGATACCAAAGTCCGGCTTAAGGATTACCACACCGGCTGGGAGCAAACCGATGAAATGAAATCCGCAGGCAAGAAATTCGTTAAGGAGAGAGCCAACGAGATTTTGCAAACCAGCATTGAAGAGCTGTCTGAATGCCAGCAATTGCTTTACGCCGATGACCGATACGCCTTGCTGATCGTCTTGCAGGCGATGGATGCGGCGGGAAAAGACGGCACCATCCGGCACGTGATGTCGGGCGTCAATCCCCAAGGCTGCCAGGTTTTCAGTTTCAAAAAGCCGTCGGCCGAAGAACTGGACCATAACTTCCTCTGGCGCTATATGAAATCCCTGCCTGAGCGCGGCCGCATCGGCATTTTCAATCGTTCCTATTACGAAGACGTGCTGGTGGTCAAAGTCCACAAGGACATGCTGGAACAACAAAAGCTTCCGGACGGCAAGCACGGCAAGTCGTTTTGGCAGGATCGCTATGACGATATCAACGCCTTCGAGCGCCACCTGGTGCGCAACGGTACGGTCGTGTTGAAGTTCTTTCTGCATGTATCGAAGAAAGAACAGAAGCAGCGCTTCATGGACCGGCTGGAGCGCCCCGAAAAAAACTGGAAATTTTCGCTGGCTGATCTTAACGAGCGCAACTACTGGGACGATTATGTCGACGCATTTGAAAAAGCCATCAGTGCAACCAGCACCAAATGGGCGCCCTGGTATATCGTGCCGGCCGATGATAAATGGGCGACTCGAGCCATAGTCGCCGATATTGTCACCACGACCTTGCGCGACCTCGACCTTGAGTTTCCAGAAATGGACGATGAGCAACGCGTGTTATTGGAACAAGCTCGAAAGACTTTAGAAGAGGAATAGCCGTGGCGGAATTCAAGTTCTTACCTTTTCGCGCGACGCGCATTATGCAGTCGCAGATTCAGGACTTCCGGCCTCAGGGGAGCCAAATATTAAAAGTGTTAGCTTTTGATCTGTTCAATGTTAATGAAAACTCCATTCATAAGGAGTGAGCTTAACAAATGATCATTTAACCCAACGCGAAGAGGGTTTTTATGTTCTTCGTTTGTATGGAGAAAGTGCTATGACTAACATCCCAGTTGATAAAAAAAAGACATATTGCTTATCGGCGGTTGCCATAACAGGAGCGCTGCTGACAGGTTGCGCAACGGAAACGCCAAAAGCTCCACCGATGACTGATAGGACCACTGCATATGTCGAATATGTCAGAGCAGATATGAGACAGGACAAGGTGGTAGTGATCAATCAGGCTATGAAATTGGATCAGAACGATCCGAATTATAATGCCTTCTGGCATGAATATTACCCATACGAGGCGGAATTGAAAAAGCTTAATGACGAAAGGCTCGCGTTAATTCGCGATTACCAATTCAACTTGAACAACATGACTGACGATACGGCAAACAACCTTGCTAAACGCGCTATTGCAATACGCGAAAAGAAGCTCGAATTGCTCAAGGAGTATTACAAAAAAATAAAAAAAGCCACTTCACCAATAATTGCTGCAAAATTTCTGCAAGTAGAACACGATATCGGCCTGTTACTTGATCTCGAAATTGCATCTGAGTTACCGCTGCTGAAAAAGAGTCCACAAGAATAGTAACCCTGGCTTTATCTGTACCGATCTGGAAATGTGTGAGGGTTACCTATCGGGTAGATAATTCTTATCAAATCTTAGGGAAGCAACCCTCACATAAGGGCTAATCTTTTTTTATATGTATCCGGCCGGCAATAATAATTGCCGATTATTGTATAAAGCGCGAAAACTAGTGCGTAATTTTCTGAATGAGAAATTGAGCATCAGTGATGAACAACGAAAAGAATCCGTTACCCGATAAGACGTTGGAAAAGCTTATCTCGCACAAAGTGCTTGATTTATTCATCCGCGCAGGATTGATATTTTTTTTGGTCGTTTATTGCTATCAAATATTCAAGCCTTTTATCGGCTTGATGTTATGGTCGCTGATATTGGCCGTGGCCTTGTATCCCTTGCATATCTTGATAGCCCGTAAGATGGGTAATAAAGATGGCTATGCCGCAACGGCTTTGGTGCTGGTGATAATATTGAGCGTATTCACTCCCACGACCCTATTGGTTTTTTCCTTTGCGGATTCATCTACTGCCTTGGTGAAACAAGTTCAGAGCGGGACACTGCAAGTGCCTGCGCCCAGCGAATCTGTCGCCGGATGGCCGTTGGTGGGCAATAAACTATATACATTATGGTCGGCTGCGCATACTGACCTTGGTGGCGTGGTAGCGAAATACGAACCCAAAATTAGCGTAGTCACCAAACAAGTGCTGGGCTATGCCGCCAGCGCCGGCAAGGCCATCTTGATGTTCTTGGCTGCCTTAGTGCTTTCCGGGATATGGATGGCCTATGGCTCATCTGCCCATGCGGCGGCCAAGGCCATTGCCAAACGGATAGCCGGTGACAAGGAAGGGGGAATCTTGGTCGTGCTTTCGACGGCGACCATCCGGGCCGTGGCGCAGGGCGTCATCGGCATTGCCTGCATCCAAGCCCTTTTACTGGGAGCCGGTTTTATCTTGGTAGGCATTCCCGCCGCCGGTATTTGGGCCTTGATGGTTTTGTTGTTGGGCATCGTGCAAATTCCTGCCATCTTTATTGCACTGCCGACCATTATTTATGTGTTTTCCACGAATGACTCCACTGCGGTCGCGGTGATGTATGCTGTTTATACGCTGGTTGCCGGTATGGCGGACAATATCCTCAAACCCTTGATGTTGGGTCGTGGCGTGGATGTCCCAATGCCGGTGATTCTTCTGGGCGCTTTAGGCGGCATGGCAACCGGTGGGATTATCGGCTTGTTTTTGGGATCGGTGATGTTGGCTTTGGGATACCAATTGTTTATGGCTTGGGTATATCGTGAAACTGAAGAGTAAAAGCTAGGGAAGTACTTAGAAGCTGTTTGGAAATTATCACTTTAAGCCCAGCGATTCAGCATGATGCGGGTCATAGCCATGTAAATCCAAGTTTCGTCGATGCGAGTCAGTCGTTCATAGGCCTTGCTGAGACGACGCGACTGGTTTAACCAAGCGAAGGTTCGTTCGACGACCCAGCGCTGTTTCCCGGCCGCAGCCGCGCACGCCGGGTGTTGCCGACCCTTTAACGCTCTGGCTATCCAAGCAACCGGCGGTCGGCTGTTTGTGCCGGCCCAATTTTTGCCGCAACCTGGATCGGAGCAAGTCATGGAGACGAACCCAGGTGCCATCACACGACCCACGGTAAAAATAGTAATAAACGGCGGTCCAATGGGGAAACTCGCGTGGCAACTGACGCCACTGACAGCCTGTCTTCAACACATAGAGGATGGCGTTTAACACATGGCGAAGACTCACTTGCCGGGGCCTGCCTACGCGTGACTCAGGTAAGTGCGGCTTTAAATAACGCCATGCCCCCTCACTCAAATTGCTCGGGTAACGTTTTCGTTTTTTGTTCTCATACTGTTAATTTCGTAATCAAAATTGATACCTTATGGGCGAAAAGAGAAATTTCCAAACAGCTTCTTAGAGAGAGATAGCACAGTAATACGCTATCTCTACCCGACTGGTTTACATGCACTGTCAACTTCCCCAAAATGAGTCTGAACCGCAGTGAACTTAATCCGTATTTGTATAACAAGCCCTTGGAAAACTATTTCTTTTAGTAGTTACAGAAGTAGACTTGATTGACACATTCGAAAGTAATTCTGAGACAGTAAATTATGTATTAATCTGCTTTAAAAGTTGTCCAGAGGTTCCCAGAAATACAATAGGCATAAAAAAAGCCCTACATTTGCATGTAAGGCTTTCTTTTATTTGGCTCCCCCGGACGGGCTCGAACCGCCGACCTAATGATTAACAGTCATCCGCTCTACCGACTGAGCTACAGGGGAATAATTTGTTTCAGTATGGCGCGCCCGGAGAGATTCGAACTCCCGACCGCACGGTTCGTAGCCGTGTACTCTATCCAGCTGAGCTACGGGCGCCTTACTGAGACGCTTATTATGCGTTTTCAGCACTTCCCTGTCAACTGTAAATTTAATCAATTTACAAATATTTGGATGAATCAGCGTTGGGGCTATTAATTCCCTGATTAGTGCTCCACAGTAAATCAGAGTATTAGTGATAAATCATGACACCGCTGAACAGTAAAAATTTCCTTATCTGTACAGCATACAGGGAGATGGTTCTGCATTCTTATAGGATGACCTTACTTTTATAATCGTTGGCGCATTTTTTGCCAACTATCTCAATCGTAGCAAGCTGACATAAGAGGCGACTTCGTAGTCATAAATTTTCGGACTGATGAAAAAAAGAATTTTTCCTATGGCGAATAACGCGGTGTAAATGAATAATAGCTTATTTTTGCATGCCATCAGCCCGATGTTGTAGTAACCCGAGCCTTGAAAAATTATGAGTCTGCGCTACCAAATTAATATACGAATTTTGATCTCTTCCCTGTGCATCCTGATACTGGGTGGATCGATAGCCATCTGGCAGGCGCGCGGTGCTGTGACTAAGGAAATCGATTCATCCATCAATCTGGCTGTCCAGTTGATAACATTCGGCTTTTCGCAAGCCTCACAAACTCCGCTTAATAAAACCGATTGGTTACTGAAATTTAACTCCCTAAATCAGACCCGGCACTTAAGCATTCAACTAAAAGAACCTTCAGGACAGATCATCAGTTTTGCCCATGGAAATCGGCAAACCAATAATGTCGAACTGCCCCCGCGATGGTTTATCGATCTGGTTGCAGTTCATTACCCCAAAGTTGAGCATCAAATCACTAGCTTTAACGGCGAACAAATCACCTTGGTTATTCAGGCCAACCCGCTAGATGAAATTACTGAAGTGTGGCAAGAAAGCATCGCCTCTTTTAGTTCGTTTTTCCTGCTGACATTATTTACCTTTTTGACCGTCAACCTGGCTTTTAACAAGGCCCTTAAATCCATTGCCGTGATTGTCGAGGCGTTAAAAGTCATTGAGACCGGACAGTACCAGCAAAAACTACCCGATTTTTCGATCCAGGAATATGACAGTATCGCCAAAGCCATCAATCACATGACCGGTGAGCTGAGCGCCAGCCAACAGGAAAACCGTGCATTAACCCAACACACCCTGGCAATACAGGAAGACGAACGGCAACGGCTCTCTCAGGAATTGCATGATGAACTGGGACAATCGCTGACTGCCATTAAAGTCATGGCAGTGACCACTGGGCGCTCCCCAACCGAAGCAAGGACCGACATCAAACAGGCTACCGACTCCATCATCAGTATCTGCGATCATTTAATGACCGTAGTGCGTTCGATGATGCATCAACTGCATCCTTTGGTATTAACGGAACTGGGACTCAAAGCGACCATGGAAGACCTGTTAAACCACTGGTCAATGAGAAACCCGGAATTAAAACTCACCATTACCTGCCCTGACGAGGTCGATGATCTGGAGCAAAAGATCAGCATTCAAATATTTAGAGTCGTGCAGGAATGCCTGACCAATATCGTACGGCACGCCCAAGCAAGCCAAGCTGAAATTAGCCTGGAAATTGAGCATCAAACCGACACAGGGCCAAAGCTGCGGCTACAGGTAACCGACAACGGCCAAGGCTGCGCCGCCAATAGGATTAAAACCGGTTTCGGCTTATTGGGCATGCGGGAAAGAATCAACAGCCTGGGCGGCAACTTCACCATACAGACTCAGCCGCAGCTGGGCATGACTATCACCGCAACCATTCCGTTATCATGAGCGACAAGATAAAAGTGATCCTCGTTGACGACCATGCTGTAGTGCGCGCAGGTTTTCGGATGTTGCTGTCGGCCGAGGCCAATATTGACGTGATCGCCGAAGCCGAGCGTGGCGAAGCGGCTTGCCAGCTGTATCTGGAGCAACAACCCGATGTAATGGTGCTGGACTTATCAATGCCCGGCATCGGCGGACTGGAAAGCATACGCCGCATCTGCAACCGAGACAGTGGCGCCAAAATACTGGTCTTTAGCGTTCACGATGAAATGGTTTATGTAGATAGAGCCATGAATGCCGGTGCCAAAGGCTATATCACCAAAAACAGCGCCCCCGACATTTTGGTAACGGCGATACAAAAAATAGCCGCAGGCGAGATTTATATAGAGCATGCTTTGATGAAAAACATGCCTGCACAAGCTAGCGAGACCGATTACCAAACCATCGTAGATTCCCTGTCCGCCAGAGAATTCGACGTATTCCTGCTGCTGGCGAAAGGCTTTACTGGCCACAAAATAGCCGATGAACTATGCCTGGGCTATAAAACCGTCGCCAATTACGGCACGCGAATAAGAAGTAAACTTAACGTTTCAAGCGTCGCCGAACTGGCGCATATTGCGATGGTTCTGGGAGTAATGAAGAATTGAGCAGGCTGCGCATCGCGCAGCCATTACCCTGCTCCCTCAATGCCAGCCGCCGTATTGTTTAGTCGGATCACCGCGCCAACCCGTTGTGGTCTTGTTGGCATCGGGAGTATGTACAATGCCCGATGCCGCACGGGTCATATTGGCATGCGTATAGCCGCCCATCGCTTTTGCCGCTTTAGCTATCGCCGTCGTCGAGGGATTAATATCGTATTTCGTAATCGTGTCGTGAATGACCGCTGTAACCAGCTTCTCCGTGTCCGGCCCGGAAGAAAACGCCAACAGAATCGGTAAAACCGTATTGGCCGGCACTTCCACGCTGTAATGACCGTCATTTACAGTCGTTTGGGTAATTAAACGATCGTTTTCATCGGTTACTTCCACGATACCGGTTTTAATCACGCCTTTGTCATTACTGACAATCCCCTCTAAAACAGTCGCTTGTGCATATTTTTTTACCGGAGCTTGACTGACTTTTGCCGTTTTCTGCTCTTGCTCGCAACCGATAATTCCAAAACCGGTCAAGGCCAGCACTGCCGTAAATAAAATTGTGCGATTCATAACTCCTCCTACCAATGCCTAGCGTTATTGCTGCAAAGTACATTGGATTATAGTGCCCAAGCTATTCCCGGCAAAAACAAAAAACCTAAAACTCTTCCCACTCCCCCAAACCGGTTGTCGTCAATGACGCTTTAAGCCTGGCCGTCGGCGGGACAAGGCGGTAAGCGTCGGCTGAGCTGTCCGCCACCTTAAACCCGCTCACCGTCGCCACCAACGCTTGCGCCTGTTGTTCCAGCGATTCGGCCGCCGCCGCGGCTTGCTCGACCAGCGCGGCATTTTGCTGGGTGACGTCATCCATTTGCGTGATGGCCTGGCCCACCTGCTCGATGCCGGCGCTTTGCTCGGCAGACGCGGCGGTAATTTCGCTCATCATGCCGGTCACGCCCTGCACGGAACTGACGATTTCCTCCATGGTCTGTCCGGCTTGGGCGACCAGCCGGCTGCCGCCGGAGACCTTGCTGAGCGAGTCGGTAATCAGGTCCTTGATTTCCCCGGCCGCGGTCGCGGCGCGTTGCGCGAGGTTGCGCACCTCGACGGCGACCACTGCAAAACCCCGGCCTTGCTCGCCGGCGCGGGCGGCTTCCACGGCCGCATTCAGCGCCAGGATATTGGTCTGGAAGGCGATGTCGTCGATCACCGAAATGATATCGCCGATCTTCCGGGACGATTCATTGATGTCAGCCATCGTTCGTACGACCAGGTCGACCACGGCAACGCCTTGGCCGGCGATGCCGGTGGCGTCTGCGGCAAGCCGGTTCGCCTGCTGGGCGTTTGCGGAATTATGCTGCACTGTGGAGGTCAGCTGTTCCATGCTGGCGGCGGTTTGTTGCAGGCTGGCGGCCTGCTGTTCGGTACGGTGCGACAGGTCGTTGTTGCCGGACGCGATTTCCCGGGTGCCGGTGTTAATGCCGTCGGCAGCGGCCTGGATCCGGCTGATGACCTCCTTGAGTTTTTCGACCGTGGTGTTGGCGTCTTCCTTGAGCTGGCCGAACAGGCCGGCATAGTCGCTGCGAATGGTCTCGGTCAGGTCGCCGCGGGACAAGGCATTGAGCACCCGCACCACGTCATTGAGTCCGGCCTCGCTGGTCTGCATCAGCCGGTTGATGTCGGCCCCCAGATGGCGCAAAAAGCCTTCCTTGCCGTCCAGCTCCAGGCGCAGGCTGAAGTCGCCCCGGGCCGCGGCCTCGACGATGCGGGCGACTTCATTCTCGGCGATGACCTCGTCGGTGCGGTCGTGCCATTCGGCGACCGTGCCCAGCCGTTGGCCCTGCTCGTTGACGACCGGGTTGGCGATCACTTCCATCGACCGACCGCCGACCGTCATGCCGGCGGTATAGGTGCCGGTTAAGGCGGCCAGCAGGTCGGCCTGGTGCGAGGGATGGGCGTGGAAATCATCGATGCGGGCGCCGACCAGGCGGTCGATCGAGACGCTTGCTCCGCCGTTGCGCGAGGTAGCTTCCCTGTCGGTCTTGCCGAGAATCTTGATCACTTCCCGGTTGGCGTAGATGATGTGGCGGTCGTTGTCGGCGATCATCACGCCGGTGCTGACGTTGTCCAACGCGATCTTGACGCGCAGGGTTTCGTCGGCGGCTTTCCGATCCGCTGTGATGCGATCCAGCAGTTGTTGCTGCATATGTTTCATCGCATAGAGCAAACTACTTTTGTCGTTGTCATTAACCTGAATATCCCGCGTTAAATTGCCTTCGGCAATTTCCATGGCAATCGCTTTTGCAAAGTAAGGGTCAATGCCCAAACTCTTGTTCAGGTAGCGGGTTAAGTAAAAAGCAATGCCCAATCCCAGGCCGATGCCGGTCAACGATATGACCAGCATGATCATGGACGCACGCTTGGTTGATTCGACAATGGCATGGGCGTTATTTTTAGCGTCGTTCACACCCTGATTTTTAATTCTGTTGAGTTGCGTGCGCAGGTTTTTCGCCAGTTTATTGAAATCGTTCAGGACCTGGTTACCGGCATCAACGCCCTCGGCAGAGTAGACCGCGGTCATACGCTTGCCTTCGCTGTAGTACCAGTCAAAAGCGGTATCGAGGGCCGCCAATTCTTTCAACTTCATCTCGGATGAAGCGAAATTGTTTAATGTTGCACCTTGGCTGGACTGAACAGATTCCGAATTCGTTGAGGCATCCGCCTGCAGACGCTCACGAAACTGTGCAATGCCCTGCTTGAAGTCTTCGACAGCCCTTTGGGCATCCTGAAAACTGTCCGGGTCCTGGCTGATTGAAGCTTGGGTAAGCAGTTGTTGTACTTGGACGGTATAAACCGCCATACGCTCGGCCAACAACGCATTGGGCAAATAGGTATCATCTACTTTCGCGACATCGCGCTGAGTCTGCGAAAAACTAAGCAAACCCACGCCAACTATGCCTATCATCAAACTGATGATGGCGAGAAAACCGAGTAATATACGGACTTTGAAACTTATATAACCAAACATTTTAAGAACCTTTTTATATTATTTACTAGTTCCACGCTTTCACGTTGTATAAGGAAAATGGGATATCCGCTTAAGGGTTAATTAACCACATGCAGTTTTGTAACTGTCCCATAAGCAGAAAATTGAAGATTTTTTCTGCCTTTTTCCACTTTCCGTTGGTTAATAAACAAACTATTCCCTTCAATTTTTTTGGCCTGTTTTTTGGCTTCGGATGCTAAATCGGCTATATCCACATGTGACTGACATTGACTGGTTGCAACTGAATCCACCAAGCCAATCGACAAACTGATCAACGGAAAAAAGCATTTTTCTCCCGCTCTGTTTTCAGTAAAGATACCGCCCGTTTTGACATCCTCATCTTTGTAATAGCTGGGGACGGTTCCCTGGAAGTCGTTCAAAATATTTTTACAGCACTTTCCCCAATCATCACCGGTAAAAATGACTATAAAATCATCTCCGCCGACATGCCCTACCAGGCCGCTCTCAGCAGGAATGTGTTGAGTCAGCGTGTTGGCAACGGCTTTAATAATATCGTCGCCCGCGCTGTAGCCGTATACATCATTAAACGGCTTGAAGTTGTCCAGATCAAAGTAGCCGAAACTAAAAGGTACTTTGGCTGCCAACAATTGGTCGATCTGGTCATTGACGGGAACGCTACCTGGCAACAGCGTAAGAGGATTGGCGTGTTTGGCGTTATGGATTTGCTGACGGGTGATTTCTTCGAGCAGTTTCAATATCGTCCCTATCCCTGCATATTCCCCGTTATGGGTGATAATAAAAGCCTGATCATTACGCATTATCGACGTCAGTTGTTTGCTGACCAGCTCAATGGGGGTGTCTTGATCAAAACTTAACGGCGTTTTGTCTATGAATGACTTTATGGGCTTTTTTCCATACAGTTCTATACCGTAGCGACTGGAAAACAGTTTGGACAAAAAGTGGTCGCGGAAAATAAGACCAGTCGCTGCATTGCCATCAACCAGAGGCAAAATAGTTAAATCACTATCGTGATGGAATAAGCTCATGACGTCACTGATCGCGGTTTCTGACGAAACCGGCATTACATATTTAACGAGATGAGCGGCTTTGATAGCGTTAAACTGATTTGGCTGGGCGCTGATAATAAACAGGGATTTATCAACTTTCTCTAAAGGAACGGCCGTTGGCCTGGCAAAATAATAGCCCTGCGCGTGAGTGATACCCAATTGCTCTACGGCTTTAAATTCCTCTTCCGTTTCGATGCCTTCAGCGATAACGTTGCAATTGAGAGAACTGGCAATGTTTTGAATGGATCGTACAAAATTAAGCTTGACCGGGTCGTTATGGATGCCTTGTATAAAATGCATGTCGATTTTTACGTACTCAGGCTGTAACTCTGACCATAACCTCAATCCTGAGTAGCCGGCACCCAAATCATCGATGGCGATTTCAAAGCCCATTTTTCGGTAATGGCTGACCGCTTCGCGCATTAATTGAAAATCATCCGTCGGCTGATGTTCGGTCAATTCAATTACCACACATCGCGGATCAATGCCGAATTGGTCCAGCAGCTTAAGCGTTTCCCCTTTTTTAAAGTCCGGTTGCAACAACACAGATGGGCTTACGTTAATGAAAAGCTTTTCCCTGATATTCAGGCTGGCGTAACGCTTTATGGTGACTTCCCGGCAGATGTATTCAAGTTTGGTGCTTAAATCGAAACGTTCGGCCGTGTCGAACAAGTTAAACGGGCTGTGCAGCGAGCTATCGGATGGCCCGCGGATTAAGGCTTCGTAGCCTATGATTTTCTTTTGCGCTAAAGAAACAATGGGCTGAAAATGAGGCGTTAATTGCTTGCCGTTAAGAATTTTTATGAGTTCGGTATGCAGGATTGACATGTAGTTCCGATTAAGCGCATAGGTATAAATACTTAAATCAGAATATGACAAATTTATTACAGCAGTGTGACAGCTTTATTATGTCATTATGACAATCAAAAACGCGGTCTTGCTTTGCACTATCGGTTGACGATTAATTCCGATAACACGCTGGTAATTAATGCCTGTCTAAAGGCATAACCACGAAGGCACGAACAGTTTCGACAATGGAGTAAAGCTCGAAACATAAAGAAAAATCCGGGTAAAAGCTTTGTGTCTTCGTGCCTTCGTGGTTTTAGTTGACGGGCGAGCGGGCCGCTAATTCACTTGCAGCCCATGGCATCCGCGCTTTTTAATTTAACTATAATATTTGTTCCGGATACCCCCGATCATTAGATTTCTCCTTCCCGAGAAGTTTCCATTTCCAGGTTAGCAAATTCATGTTGTTCCAGTTTGCCATCTTTTCCGGCATCGACCTTGTCAAAGACGCGTAGCAGTTCAGGGAAGTTTTGCAATTCATCCTTGGTAATGTAGTGATCGCCATTGACATCGGCTTGACAAAATGTAGGGTATAAAGGAAATTCCCCCGTATTTCTTTCAGACCTTTGTACAGGCGGTTTTTGTTCACCTGCAAATGGACATTCAGTCTTCGGCGCATTGGCTTGCTGAGTGCTTTGACCTGTAGCGCCTTGACTGCCCTGCTGAGTACTTTGGCGGTTAGCATCTTGACTACCTTGCTGAGTGCTTTGACCGGTGGCCCCTTGACTACCAGAAGCGGGGGCTTGGCCGCTAGTTCCTGCTGTAGCGGATGGTTCGCTTGGCTTTGTAGTTTCCTGACTCGGTGTGCCGGCAGCGGCTTGGCCCGCCTCCCCGCCCTTTTCGCCTGTGCTTGTGGCTTGTTCAGCTTTTTTAGCTTCAGTCTCACTTGCCCCTGAAGGCTGCGCAGGTTTTTGGCTGCCGGTTTCCGTGGTACTTGACGGACCTTGATAAGGAACATATCGGTAATATAAATCGGTATCTTCAGTGCCGGCGTTTACCGAATTGGATGCAAGACTAAGGCTGATGCTTATAATGACCAGCCAAACCGGTAAACTGAAAATTTTAAAAAAATTCAAGTTCGTCTGCTCTAACGGGTGCATATTTATGACGTCAGATATTTCATAAACACTTTTTTTGATTTTCATAATGGTTTCCTTATCTTTGGAGAGTTATAAAGATCAGCTTTATCGTGAAAATGATTTCAACGGTAATATCTAGTTGATTGCCTGCTCATGTGAAAATAACTATTAACGTTTGTGAGGGGTTAATAATGGCATGCCATTATCAATAAGATAGAAAATGACATCGAAGCCATGTTCAACTGCGTTCGGTTTAAGCACAAATCCCAAAAAAAACGGCGGATTCAAGCTGGATTAATCATATATGCACAAGTATTTTTAGTCGGTGCGCTATCACACAATGGCTTGAATACCAGCCCTGAACTTTAATCGCCTATTTGATCGTGTTTTTTAATAGTTGTAGATGATGGAAAACTCCGGATAAACGGAGGAAAAATCCAACAACATGCCAAGCCTGTTCATTTGGTGCGCCAAAATAAGGTATCTTCAGGTCCAAATACCAGCTATCAGGCCGAGTCCGTTTATTTGATGATCCAAAATATGGGCATCTCTCCTTTATTCCGATAGTCGTTGGGATGCAAAGAAATTTGCTGTATTAACCGTAACAATGAATAGCTCAACAGTTTACAAAGCCTCGTTAAAACGGATAGCCAAGGATTGCCCATAAAAGAAAATTTCTTATAACCATGGATTTTATAAGAGCGAAGGTCAATAATACCCATGGTCACTGATAACTAATGCTAGAGTTTTAGTCGTCAGCGAAGTTATGTTTTCTAAGTTATTTAAAACTGGGTAAATCTAAAACCTCAGTCCGATGAAACTGGTCTAGTCTTGGTAAGCGTTTACGAAGGCTAATCAGCTATGACGGCAAGGCCGCTCCCGTAGGATAGCCAGTGAAAATGGCTCGTCGGATTGCTGCTCAATGTCATCCCAAATACTCAAGCTGTAATCTAACTTAGAGTTTCCTATTTAGCTCAATTGATAATAACTATATGAATGAAATGCTGTCTCCTGGCGAAGCGCTTATCTACCATTTTGCTAACCGCTATCTCCGCCATTTATTGCCTGCGGAATACCGGGCTGCATTGCAAGACCGGTTTATCTGTGCCGAACAGAAGATAAAGGATGATCCCGAGGCGTTAGCCTGGAGCCAACGCGTATTGTGGCTACCACACTGGGACGGCGTGTTATCCAGTCCTGTTGCACTCGATGCGGTGGCGGAAACACTGTCCACGGCATTGCTAAAAAACAGGCAAGTAACGATACGTTATCAAGGAAAAAAGGAGCTTCTTCAGTTCAATGTGTTTGGCTTAATTAAACGTGATGAGAGCTTGCTGGCTTTAGGTTCCTATGGCCAAAGTCGAGATCCGTTGGTGCTGGCGGCCCGCAAGATTTTGGCGATTGAGTTGACAGAGACTCCGGCCATTCAGCCAACACCCGATTTTGATGTGCAAGACTTCTTGCAGAGGCAATTGAATTTCCCTCATGCTCCCGAAAAAATCGCTTGTTTGCACATAGAATTTGCTGAAGAACTCTACAGCTATGTGTGTGATCATGTATTGGTCGCTGAGCGAATCCATATCATTAAACCAGAGGATTATCATCATAACGGCTATTTTTTACTGGAAGCCTACGGTATTGCGGATGGCGAGCGGCTACGGCAATGGATCAGAGGTTTTGGCAGCCTGGCGCAAGTACTGAAACCAAATAATATGCGATTAATAATGGAGCAAGCCAGGCTCGATACCCGTACCAATTTGTTGACTGCCATTGAATTTCAACGCTGCTTGAAACGGGAAATTCAACGCTGCCTGCGCGATAACCAGATGACCTTTGCCTTGCTGATTCTCGATTTGGATCACTTCAAGCAGGTCAACGACCGTAATGGTCACGATTTTGGCGACATTGTGCTGTTGCAGGTTGCCGACTGCATCCGCGAATATGATGAAGCGGCTCGTCATGGCGGGGAAGAATTCTGCATCTTGTTACCGGATACCCGTGCTGACGAGGCTCACGCTATTGCGGAGCGGATTCGCCAGAGAATCGAGCAGCAGGCAATCGAGAATCAGCACGGTACCGTGGTGCCTGTCAGCGCCAGTATCGGTTTAGCCGTTTATCCTGATGATTTGCCGGCAGAAATAAAAACAGAAATTCGGAGTGGGCATCATGCGGCAGAGTTTAGCGAAAAAATTGGTTCGGCGATTTTTTATCAGGCTGACCAAGCACTATATAAAGCCAAAGCACAAGGCCGAAACCGGGTATACAGGGCGGTGGTATCAGCGTGAGCAAGATTAATGCGGCCGCATTAATCGGTAACAGAGGTCGCTAAACGATAATCAGCTTGGACATAATCTTGCTTTTAGTTAACAGAATACATACCAACCTTGGTTCAACTATTAGAAGAAGGTAAAGTGGACCCCATACTGCCGCAGGCTCTAACTGGCATCAACATTCTTGAGCATCTGCAATTCACTCAAAGCCCAGCCTTTCTTCAACTATTCTTTTTTTGCCCTCGTTTTAATGATGCCTTTATTTGTTTTCAACGACGCTTATGTGCCCATCGCTTTCCATATAAGCCTCCTTCACATTTGAAATATCGGAAACCCCTTGCTCGCGAAGCTGCACCATCAATTCCTCGTCAGTTACTAATTCCTTTCTCATGTTTCTACGTAATAATTGACCGTTTTTTACCAGAAGGAGCGGCGGCGGTTCAATAAGACGTTGGAAGATGGGTGATTTATAACTCAGCCAATCGAGCGCAAAATTCCAGAAAATAATAGTGGCAACCAGCAGTATGCCGTTGGGAATAGACTTGTATTCACCCGCCATACCATTCTGCGAAGCATCGGCAAGAAGAGTGATCAGAAGTAAATCGGTTATGCCCAGTGTTCCGGACTGTCGCTTAAGAATGATGCGCAACAGAATGAAGAGCGAAAGATACATTATCGAGCTGCGTAACACGATCTCGATTAAAGGAATATCAGGTAAAAAAAGAGCTTTCCAATCGATATTCATAAAGCACCTCCTTTAAGATGGTCTGTATGATGTGTTATCTCTTGCATAAAGGACCCCCGCCCTAAACGCAAGACATTGCCGCATTCAATTAAGCGCAGCCGCAAAACTGAATACCGGGACTGGCTATTCCGCTCTAAGCGCTGAGTCACAAGCAACGGCAGATCATGTGCAACCAATCCATTATTGCCGAGATAACAAAAGGCTGGCTATATTTTTAAGCTGCATCATATTCGCCCCTTGGTTATTTGATTCAGGTATCAACGGATTTTACAAAAATTCGCGATCAACTCGATAAACCCAGAATCAACCGGCAGCATGTTTTACGGCTATTTGATTGGAAAATAATGTTTCGTAGCAGGAGAGTTTGGCAACATTTTGGGGTTATGATTAAATGACCAAAACAAAGAGCGACTAGATTTGAAAATTCACTACACAACTAATAAGGATAAATATGAGCTTCAAAGCCGGTTTAATTAAGATAGCAATAAAATGCACGCCCGACATTATGGTTATATGGGTGGCGAATATAGTGCTGAAAGGCATCGCAGAATTAAAAAACTTTAGTTTCGACCTCGACACGCGAACAGCATACGTTCAAATTCAGCTTGTCGGCGAAGTTGAAACCATTGATGTTTGGATGGAGGATTTTGCCATCGTTAACAATAACGGCGTCTATCAATTCATCCTCCAAAAAGCAGAATCGAACCGGATATGGTTGAGTAATATACTGTCGCGCATTACAGGAAAAGCCTGGAGTATTCCTGAAATACCTCAATTAGCGCCCCATCTTGGACTTATCTCCGAACTGTTAAAAGCCGAAAGGCCGGAACAGGAAGCCCTGGAACAGGATTCTCCAAAACTGGAAGATTCGGAACACGAAGCCCCTAAGCAAGAAGATGCGGAACACCAGGAAAATTAATGGCCGTCCGGGGCCAAGAATCTTCCAATTCCGCCCCATAGAGATTAGTTGCTGAATAAAGGGCATTGTCCCAATGCCCAACAAACGCAATCATCCAAGCTCAAAAGTCGTCACGCCGAACAGCCGGTTTATCGGCAAGTCAGGGCATTGTCCTGCATACATGCGGGCCGTCTCGAACGAAACCGTCATATTGTGCCGATTCACCAAATCGACTGCCGCCGCATTCACGGCCGGTATATCCAGAAAAACCGAAGCGCTTTCCGGGGCATGCGATTTTAAAGCCGCAAAAAGCTGCTCGGCACACTCAGGGCTGTCTGCGAACAATGGCCCCACCTTGAATCCTGTGCGGCAGATGCGCATAAGCCCATAACCGGCCAGCTTGTTGCCGCGCAGAATGCCTAACGCCATACTTTGCGGCTGATTAATCCAGCATCTCAGAAACTCCCTGCGATTGTCGGAAAAAAAAGCCTGGTCGTATGCGCAAATATCATCAAAAGCCAGCGTAGACAACGGCACAATGCCGGCATCAGCCGGATAATTCCCGCCGCCATTTCCCTGATACCGGACATTGCTATAGGCTAAGGTAAATCCCGACTTGTTGTAGTTATCCTGCTGGGCGACTACCCCGTCAAGACCAATGGTGCGGCCGCCAAGTAACGCCAACCCGGCGTTCCATATGCGAATGCCGTAGCCCTGGCCGCGATACTCCGGCTTGACGATATAAAACCCAATAAAACCGAATGAATCGCCATATTTCACGGCTGAAATCGTTGCAATGGGCTCATCGCCAAGCAATCCGACCAGAAAACCGCTTGGATCGGCAGCGTAAAAACAATCGGCATCATGTAAGCCGGGATTCCATCCCTCTTCGGCAGCCCAATCGACCGCGATATTAACTTCTTGCCGGGTCATGGTTCTTATTGTGTAGCTGTCTTTTTGCATAGTTTTTCGATCCTGATTATTCGCAGAAACACGATCACAATAGTCATCGCGAGTGATGACCGTTTAATCCCAGCCAACAGGCTGATAGCCGCGCTCCTGAAGACATCTGTTTACAAAGTTCTCATAGGCCGGGCTGCGTTCCGGTTCGCTGAATATCCAGCGCAGCAGTCCTACAGTCGCGCCGCTAGCCGCTCCGATCGCCGACCCTGAACCCGCCGCGCCGACCACCGCACCTCCCACAGCGCCCGATGCAGCGCCGATGGCGGCACCTCCAACGGTATCAGTTGCCGCCCGCCCCGCCTCGCTGCCGCCGGAATCGGCACCGGCAGCCTCAGCAAGATCCATGCAAGCCTCGATATCACGTTCTGCGGCTTTTGATCCGACGGTATTGTATTGGTGATTTGGATAAAGAACCGGGCGGGTCGATGCGCAGCCTTGCATCGACAGGGCAGTGACTAGAGCCAAAATAATCTTGAACATGAGAATCTCCTATTTTAGATAACAATTGGGGCCCAATGTAACATGGGGTGACTTCGCAGTGCCGGCATGATGTTCATGCACAACTCACCCATGGCCGGAACTGTAGCAGTTGCGGCAGATTGTAAAACCGAAGCCACCTTACAAATATCCGCCTAATAGCATTAAGATTCAAGCCGATAAACGAGAATGTCCGTTTACATAAATAACATTCTCTTCATTCATCATTTACTAGCAATTCTCGATTATTTAAGATTACTCCCATTGTTAAACTCACTCTATTGAGCGGTAGGCCCTTGCAGTTGCACGGACTGGGTCCCGTTTGCCGCGCCGAGCACCGGGGCTTTCGCCGAAACCAATAGGCAGAGTGGATGGGTAGAGCGCCGCGGCAGCGACTCCTTAAACTACAAGGTCACGCATCCCAGACGGCATTCCTTGGTAGCACGTGGGAACGAGACAAGTGTTTTTAAAAATTCGGGCTATGTTTCTGACTAACAAAGAAATGCTCTAGGACACTTTCACTCGGGACGGGAACCCCTATTGGGCCATATTTCCGTTGCTTAATTAGGCTTTGTAGTAATTGCAGTGATGTGTCCCTCAAGGCGAACCCAGACTGCACAACAGGGTCGTACGAATCGCATTAAAGGGAGGTTATAGCTCAATGGCGGGCACGGCTGACTAGTTTACTTAAACTCAAAGTTTGCCGCTTGACAGGAGGAATCCGGATACTGATTTAGCATCCGGATTTTCATGAATTTAAGCGGGCATCCAGTTTTTTACCTCAAAATCAGCCAGGGCCGATGCCTCAGGTAACTTTTGGTCCCGCGCTTTAGTTATTTCCTTATTAATAAAATAGACGTTATCAATTGTTATTGGAAATAACGACTCACCGTTCCTTGTATCGATGGTCTTGCCTTTAAGCGAATGATAGAAGTTAAACAGTTCCATATAATGCTCATCATTCTCGGAGCCTTCCGGAAATAATGGGCGGTTAGCCTCCTGCAATGCTGCATAGAACTCTTTTTGGATGAAATTGAGCAGATTCATTTTTATTCTCCTGAAGAAATCGTATAAAACCGCAAATTTTCCGTTTAAACGGTTTTGCTTTTCAGATACAGATTAAAACTTATCTATAACAAACTGATGACGGTTTGTTTAAGATTTCATGACAATTACAGGAAGCGTCTAAGAAATGCCCAATTCGAGCTGGCTTATATTGATAAGCTTTAGGATTTGATAGTGGCATCACTCATCATTTAGGGCCTCCTATAACATAGAAAGCAAATGCTGAGCCAAAATTAACACATAAATTAAATTTACTTATTGTTTATTAAATACAAACACTTACAAAAAACAATACTAAATTAAACCTATTTAATTATTGTAAATAAATGCATCATATTTGTGCGCATACTGATAATCTGCACAAATGAAACTCTTTTTGTTGCTAATTTTTTCTTGCCATTGAAGATATGATTGAATTTCTTTTTGGATTCTTTGCAGAACTGACATTATCGATTCATCTCGATAATATTTATTTGAAGACCTTTAACAATTTCTAAGCTCGGCCGTCTGGAAATTGCATCGCGTCCACTAAATGGCTTGGCTTATCAAGCACAATATCGCTCCAATTGAACGGTAAAACACCGTCAGCAACATAGCGATAAAAAGTTGAATACGGCCAATCGCCCCCCGTAACATCCGCAGGGCAGCCGTCATAAAAGGCGGCTGTTAAAACCCCGATCGAAATACGATAAGTTTTTGGAGAAAAATAATTTATTAACGCCGACTTCCCGGAAAATCATCCGTATATTCCGTATATGAGGGCAATGCCCGGATGCAGTGCAGTACGCCACTCAGCCATCAATGTGGAATATAGATGCGAGCGATACCGAGGCGCACAGTAAACCAATATGATCGATTAGCAATTGCGGTGGATTGCCTAATGGCGAATCCAGCTTGCAAATACCTGCCTTACAGCCTTGGGAACATTCTTCTAGTGAATGTGCACCTCACGCGACTTTACCGTATCGCTTCTGCGCAAAGTATAGCGTTCTTCATCGCCCACCATCTTCCCTCCCCCACTATTAAGCTGAATGAGCGTTCCTTCATCTTCAATACTATATTGCTTTATAGGCGATTCATTACGCGGCGTTAAAACAACGGTACGATTTTCATCATTCCAGCTGTATTTTCCTTTTTCATAAAACTCCCTTGAGGATTCCCTGGCGGGCTGAGTCACCAGCAGATAATTGTTATTTTGCTTTAACGACAGCGTTGTTTTAACCCCATTGCAATCGTTGCAAGGAAAATAACCGTAAAAAACGCCATGAAAATCCAGGCTCTTATCAATAGGGTTCGCATGGGCTGAGTGATCTGTGTTTTGCTGGCTGCTATTTACACGCGCCCTGAGGTACTTTTCTTGAGCTTCGAAGTCTGTTTTTGCCATTACAGGAGTATTGGCAGAAAGCAGAGTGCCGAAAAAAATCAAAGCCAGATTTTGTTTTAATTGGTTTTTTAATGTTTGCATATCACTATCTCTTTAATTTGTAATTCACGTTCAACGTTGCCGAATAACCTGAACGGTCATGAAAATGCGCAAGGCAAGAACCCGACCTTTTTGCTAGGTTGTCAAAACTTCTGCCATTCCATCATAAAACCGCCACGCACCCAAGAAATGAATTGGCCTTTATTCCACAACAGCGGTTGCCATGCCGCTACGCACCTGAACAGAAAGCTAATCAAGCGCAGCGCTGGATGTTGAAAAAGGCCATTATAACCCCGCCCCGATTGAGTGCAATGTCAGGTTAGGCGTACCCATCAAGCGCAAAAACAGGTTCAAATCCTATTAAAACTAACTCCGTTTTTCGGCAGGGCTAAAAGTTATTTCAATATATTGGTTTGTTTCGCACATCGCCAATGGGCAGTATTAAAATCAGTTTTTTGCATGGCTTCTTTTTCCATGCAACTCCAGTACGATGCCGGTTTCAATTCCTCTTTGCACGATGCCGATATAGGGGCTTCCGCAGGTTGCTTCTGCCCTTTAGCCTTTTCCTGCTGTTCGAAGAGCTGAGTGGCGCGTAAGCAGATATTATAAGCTTCATTTTGCTCGTCGGCAGTGCCAGTGCTCTGCCCTGGGCTGGAACCGGACGGCATAGCTTCAGAAGATGGACGTGGCACGTCCCCGGGCTCTTGGGCATGGCTCACCATCGGTAACGCCATAATCAGAATAAATCCCGCAACTAATTTGCGCATGGCAGAACTCCTATAAAAACGGGTTTTAAGGAAAACGGTTGCTTAGTACGACCTGGCGTCGTCTATATAAGCCCTCCCGTTTCAGGTAGTCTGTACGTTTCCGCACACAGCATTATGGCATCCGGATTCCGAACGGGCTAACAGGGTAGTGATGACGCTTTAACACATAAAAGCCAATACATTGAAAAAGGTTCCGTTCATTACAGCACAGTGTTTGACGGCCAAAAAAAGGACGATAGCAAGTTAGCCAAGTGGTAAACTTAAACAGTTATACATTGACACATCCAATCTTTAAAAATGATGGCTTATATCGGCTATCTTTGATCTGAAAATGAAGAAAATTACGAGAGCTAGGAAAAAGAAGAACATCAACCAGACGGATTTGTTTGATTGGCTGGAACAGATGGAGAAGCTGAAAGCGGTCGAATCAGAACTGAACATGACCTCTTCACTTGGACCGTTGGAGTTAAGTACGATCGTAGAAAAACAAGTCGACTGGGTTGATTTGGAGTTATTAGTTTAAATACCGGTATTGGTTAAAACCTAACCTGATAGCTACCGGATTTTTAAAATAGCGGCCAGGTTAAATTTAGCCTGTAAATTTAACCTGGCCTACCGTTTCCCCAGAGGCATCGTTACTTGAGTTTTGTAAGCCTCATTCAGGCCACGTGGCTAATAGCGCCCTCTTTCATTAAATCTTTTTCCATTCCATCAATGCCGGCACTGATAGCGCTTTGTACTATTTCCGCAACTGAAGCGCTATCTTCCGGCTTTGACTCGAAATCAATTGTCCAGGCTACAATGCCCAAACCATCATAAGATGTGAACACTTCGATTGTCCCTTTGTAATAGGTCACAGGAAATGGCGATATTGGCCGAAGATATATCAGCTTCATGTTTTTTGAATCAACTTCTTCAATGGTATCTTTTATATCGCCACCATTATCGGCTATGGTCATATAGCGCAACGCACCGGGTCCATCGCCCTCTACCCTACAAGTCTCAATAAACGGAAACCATACATCGAGCCTTCCTATTTTGCTGATCGCTTCCCATACCTGCTCTGAGGGTACATTTAATTTTTTTGTAATAGCTTGCTTAGTAAACATCAGTATCTCCTAACTCATAAAATTTAAGCTTTTATAGAAGCTTGATTAATAAAATTGAATCGGTTTAACAAAAGGTTTTAGTCACAAATGAACGGTTAAGCTCACTTTAACAATACGAACTATGCGTCGTATTGGAAAAAACCGACAATTTAAGTTGATATGATTTTAGAGGTACTACTGGCAATTTTGGACAGACTATAAAAAATTGGGATACGCTACGATCTAATTTAAAACCCCCACCAAATGATGGACTTATACTGTTGGATATAAATTTAACAACCCCGAAAACTGTATCGTTTGGGAAGTATCAATTTGAGGGTAAAGAGATTCCGGTGAAATTCCATAAAGTTCTTGAAAGTCGCGAATCATGTGGCTTTGATCATAGTAACCTACTGCATGCGCTACATCTGCCCAAGTCGACAGCGTTTTACGTTGGAAAATAGCGTTCCGCAAACGTACTACACGCGCATATTTTTTAGGCGTAGCGCCAACATGAGCCAGAAAACGCCGTTCCAGGGTACGCTCAGTTAAACCGAGATTCCGGGCGAGCATCCCAATAGGGTAATTTCCGTTAGAACTACTTAAATCCCTGCAAGCTTTTTGAATCAGCAGATCCCCATTGTCCCGGTTCAATATCGCAAGTAAAAAATTCTCTACGCATTGAACACGCTCACTAGCTGTTCTTTTATGCGCCAAGCTATCTTCTATTTTTTCAATCGCATACCAAGGAAAAATATCTCTGCAATCCACTCGCCTTTCAGCACATTCCCTGACTATACCGCGACGAAATACATTTAATCCCCAAGGAGTAAGGCGTGCAGAAACGCCTGATACCGTTCCAATACCTCCCAGATCACTTCGGTAGCTTTGGAAGCCGGCGAGTCCGCTACGAGTGGTATAAATAGTGTCTTTGTGGGTGGTCTGAAGCAAATCCGCATACAAAAAACATAAATAGGTTGCGGTGTCCGGCAGAATTGAAAGCGCCGAGTTATCGCTGCCCGTTAAGTCTTCATAATCCCAAATGGCCGTAACGTAGGGTGCCAATAATTTGGTTGGTGCAAAAACTCTCAAACTCAAAATGACGTCCTCGATTCTTGAATGATCATTAGGGGTATATTGGATTACGTTATCTCGCCAGGCTCAATAAGCTAACCCGAGCTACGTAGCTTGCTTATTATTCGCTTGCGGTCGAATGTATATTCGAAAAATCCAGCGGTCCTTCTAGTGAACAGCCCCAATCGGGATTTTATATGCGCCACGTTTTACCCAGCGGTGGAAAGTCGAATAGGGCCAATCGCCGGGGCTTTCCACCAAGCCATGTTTTACCGGATTGTAATGGATGTAGTCAAAATGCCGTTGGTAATCTCTTTCATCGCGCAAGGTATGTTCCGCATAGTAACGTTGCCAGACACCTCGCCGACGATGGGCGATGCGGGATGGCGAGCGGGATTTTTCCGCGCCGCCCAGTGCAAGCCAGGATTGAGTGAAATGTTTTTTAATCGCGCCCCAGCGTTTTGGATAAGCGGCATCACCGGGCGGCAGCGTCCAGATAGCGTGCATGTGGTCATGCAGCATCACCATCGCATCCACCTGAAACGGCGGCCAACGTTGAAAGCAGTCCTGAAAAGCCGCGCGTAATAAATCCCTGGCAAGATCGTTACCCAAAATTTTTGCCCGCCGTTCAGTCACCACGGTGAAAAAATAAGAGCCGCCAGGAACATAACATCGCCGGTAATTCGACATGATTCAATCCATCCAATGTAGTTTCATTAAGCCAATCCAAATACAGGATTACCCGAGACAGATGTAGGGGGCGCATTGCGCCCCATTTACAAATACCAAAATGCCCCGATTATTTTAAACATTCCAACGGACAAGCTATTTTTGATGGTCAAAATTCTCAGTATGTTTGGGCTCCGAAATGGGGCGCAATGCGCCCCCTACCCGGCTACCTGGCTAAACAGTTAATGTGTCATATTCCATGCATAATAATCGAACACAAGATTAGGAAGGCCACTGTCAGAAGTGAGGTGAAATATTTGTGATTGCAAGAAATCGTATGTATCCAGATCTCGAATGTTTCCCATGCTCGGATTATCGCTAACGACGATACCGTAAAATAACTTCCCAATCGCCGCCAGAGAAAACTTATCTAGCGGTACGTTAGCGAAGTTATACAAGCCAACTCGACGATCTTCACAGGGATGATTGCTAGAGAACGCGATGGCTTTGGTGAATAAATCAACAACCTTGTGTTTCTCTGCCAAGGATAGCGGCCTACACCCAGATCGGCCCCATTGACGCTCAAATGAAGCTACAAGTAGCTTGTGTAATGAAGCGAACTCTTGACGGGTAGTTACGCGATGACTACTAACAATTTCAAAGCCCTTAGTAGTTACCCATTGCCGATAGATCTTCGAGGGACTTTCTTCACAATTCCTGTACGCACGGAACGTACTGCCAGTTATTCCAAAATGCGGCGGCATCGATTGCCCTTGACGGTACTCAGCTTCGGTCGCCTTAACTACCGATTTCAATTCTTTCTGTGCTGTCGTTCTTGATAGAAGCATAGTTATAGACTCAATTTATATTAGAACCCCCCTAGAAATTCAAAATCCAGAAGTATTTTTTATTTCAACATTTTGTTTTATATAGCATATTTTTTGAAAGAGGCTGATATCGTAGCGTAACCCAGCATTTTCCGCGTGAACTAACTTTAAACCCCAACCACCGCAAACGCCCTAACCTTCCCAAGCAAAACCTCCATTCCATTCATTTCCAAATCCCCCACCAAAGCCCCCATCAACATATCATCCTCCATCTCCAACAACTCAACAAACAAAGCCCTCTCTTCCTGATCCGCCGTTAAATATCCCGTTTCCAAATACCGGTTCAACAGCTTATCCAGCTCCTTAGTCCCGCGCCGACATTGCCACTTTAATCTTGCCAGCTCGTCCATCAACCCAATTTTCTCTGCACCAACAGTTTCTTGGTTTCGGCAATAGCCTTGGCCGGATTCAAGCCTTTAGGACAAGTATCGGTGCAATTCATAATGGTATGGCAACGGTATAATTTAAACGGGTCTTCCAGCTCGTCCAGCCGTTCGCCGGTATTTTCGTCGCGGCTGTCGACCAGCCAGCGGTAGGCTTGCAGCAGCACTGCAGGGCCCAGGTAACGCTCGCTGTTCCACCAGTAACTGGGGCAACTGGTCGAGCAACAGGCGCACAAGATGCAGTCATATAAGCCATCCAGTTTTTCCCGGTCTTCTTTGCTTTGCAGACGCTCGGCATCGGCCGGGGGCGGGGTTTGGGTTTCTATCCACGGTTTGATCGAGGCGTATTGGGCAAAGAAATGGGTCGTATCGGGCACCAGGTCTTTAATGACTTGCAAATGCGGCAGCGGATAAATTTTGATGGTGCCGGAATAGGAATCGATGGCTTTGGTGCAGGCTAGAGAGTTTTTGCCGTTGATGTTCATAGCACAGGAGCCGCACACGCCTTCGCGGCAGGAACGCCTAAAGGTTAAGGTGCTGTCGACTTCGTTCTTGATTTTCAGGATCGCGTCCAGCACCATCGGGCCGCAGCTGTCCATATCCAGCTCGAAGGCATCGATACGCGGGTTCTCGCCGGACTCGGGGTCCCAGCGATACACTTCAAAGCGACGGATGTTGGTTGCTCCGGCAGGCGCTTTAAAGGTTTTACCTTCGATTAAAACCGAGTTTTTAGGCAGGGTAAATTCAGCCATCAGTACACCCTCTCTTTCGGTGGAATTACGTCGACGTCATCGGTTAATGTGTACATGTGTACCGGCCTGTAATCGATTTTAACTTGATCATCGCTTAGCCAGGTCAGGGTATGCTTCAACCAGTTTTCGTCATCGCGGTTCGGGTAATCTTCCCGTGCATGGCCGCCCCGGCTTTCGGTGCGATTGCCTGCCGCGTTGATCGCTACGGTGGCTTGGCTTAAAAGGTTATCCAACTCCAGCGTTTCGACCAGATCGGTATTCCAGATTAAGGATTTATCCGTCACGTTGACATCGGCAAAGGTTTTTCTGACTTCGGCCATCATGTTGATACCTTCGGTCAGCGTCGAGCCGGTTCTGAACACCGCCGCTTTGGCTTGCATGACTTTTTGCATGTCCAGGCGAATGTCGGCGGTGCTGCGGCTGCCCTTGGCATTACGGATTTTATCGAAGCGGGCGATGGCTTTATCGCAAGCATTACTCGCCAACGGTTTTTGCCTTGATCCGGGCTTGATCAGTTCGGCGCAACGGATCGCGGCGGAGCGGCCGAATACCACCAGATCGAGCAGCGAGTTTGAACCCAGGCGATTCGCGCCATGCACGGAAACGCAGGCGGCTTCGCCGATTGCCATCAGGCCCGGCACCACCGCATCGGGGTCGCCGTCTTTCAAAGTCACGACTTCGGCTTTGTAATTGGTTGGAATGCCGCCCATGTTGTAATGCACGGTCGGCAACACCGGAATAGGCTGTTTGGTGATGTCGACATTGGCAAAAATCTTCGACGTTTCGGAAATGCCCGGCAAACGCTCGTGGATAATCGCCGGATCAAGATGTTCGATGTGCAGATAAATATGATCTTTAAGCGGTCCTACGCCGCGGCCTTTATGGATTTCAATGGTCATCGCGCGGCTAACCACGTCGCGCGACGCCAAATCCTTCGCTGACGGAGCATAACGTTCCATGAAACGCTCGCCTTCGGAATTGGTCAGGTAGCCGCCCTCGCCTCTTACGCCTTCGGTAATCAAACAGCCCGCGCCGTAAATGCCGGTCGGATGAAACTGGATGAACTCCATATCCTGCAACGGCAAACCGGCGCGCAACACCATCGCGTTGCCGTCGCCGGTCACGGTATGCGCCGAAGTGCAGGAAAAAAACGTGCGACCGTACCCCCCTGTCGCCAGTACGGTCATTTGGGACTTGAACAAATGCAGCGAGCCGTCATCCAGACACCAGGCCAATACGCCACGGCATTCGCCGTCTTCCATAATCAAGTCCAGCGCGATGTATTCAACGAAAAACTCGGCTTTATGCTTTAGTGACTGCTGGTACAAGGTGTGCAAAATGGCATGGCCGGTTTTGTCGGCCGCCGCGCAGGTGCGCTGCGCCAAACCTGTACCGAAATGCGTGGTCATGCCTCCGAACGCGCGCTGGTAGATTTTGCCATCGCTGGTGCGCGAAAACGGCACGCCGTAATGCTCCAGTTCGATCACGGCGGGAATGGCTTCGCGGCACATGTATTCAATCGCGTCCTGATCGCCCAGCCAATCGGAGCCTTTGACGGTGTCGTACATATGAAAACGCCAGTCGTCTTCGCCCATATTGCCCAGCGCCGCACTGATGCCGCCTTGCGCGGCGACGGTATGACTGCGGGTGGGGAATACTTTGGTGATGCAAGCGGTTTTCAGGCCTTTTTCCGCCATGCCCAAGGTAGCGCGAAGACCGGCGCCGCCCGCGCCCACCACCACTACATCGTAAGCATGTTCAATAATTTTGTAAGCTGCTGCCATGAATCACCCTATCGATACAACGCGAAACACGGCCAATAAAGCCGTAATCGCCAAAAACAAGAAAGCCAGGTTGACGGCCCAGATTGAGATGATCTTGGGGCCTTCGGCGGCTATGTAATCTTCAATCACCACCTGCAAGCCCAACGCAGCGTGGTAAAAAGCGGCGATGATCCAGGCTATGATGCAAATGGTATTAACAGGCGACACTAACCAATCTAAGGTTTGCTGATAGGGAGCCGTCATGCTCAAGCCCAGAAATTTGATCAGCCAAAAGGTCAACGGAACCAGAGCCGCGGCGGTGATGCGCTGCATCCACCAGTGGCCCGTTCCGCTTTTGGCAGAACCCAAGCCCTTAGCCCTGGATAAAGGCGTTCTATAATCCATAATGCCCCCACACGAAAGTCATCAACGTCAGCACCAACGAAGCCGCCAGCTCAATCATGGCGTATCGGTTTAGCGTTTCAAGTTCAAAGCTGCTGCCGGTATCCCAAATCAAATGGCGGATACCGTGGCACAGGTGGAAAAACAGCGCGTAGATGAAGCCCCAAACTACCAGCTTGAACAGCCATTGGTTCATAACTGTCTGCATTGTGTCGTATGACTCGCCGCCGCCCGCCAGCGCTGAAACAACATAAACAAATAAGACCAAACCGGCTGAGAGCATAACGCCGGTCATGCGGTGAGTGATGGAAATAATGCCTGTTAAAGGCAATCTGTAGACTTGCAGGTGCGGGGACGTGGGTCTATTAGTGTTTATCGCCATAATGTTATCCCGTTATTATGTTTAGCCAATAGGCTTCCAAATCAAAATTCGATGCAATAACCGCAGCAGGAAGAAGGCTCCGGTTTTTTTAACCTTTTTTGCCCGTTGCGGCAAACTCTGACTCTTAAGCAACATCACCACGAGCATCAGCTGAATTAGTTTTACCACATATTGCAAATGCCCGCTAAGGTAAAAAATCGTAATTTATAACCGGCGAATTGAAAATCATAGACCTAAAAATACCGCCGCTCTCTTCAAATAGATATTGAAGTAGCTGCGGTAAGAATCACTCTTCCTTGTTAATCAAAAAATAAACCACCGGTATCACCAGCAGCGAAAACAAAGTCGAGGCAAAAATCCCGAAAATAAAACTCCAGGCCAGCCCTGAAAAGATCGGGTCCAGGATAATCACAAACGCGCCGAACATCGCCGCTCCGGCTGTCAGGAATATCGGCCGCAGGCGAATCGCACCGGCTTCAATCAAAGCGTCTGCCAGCGTCACATCGGCACGGGCGCGGATGCGCTCGATAAAATCGATCAGGATAATCGAGTTGCGCACGACAATGCCCGCCAGCGCAATCATGCCGATCATCGCGGTGGCTGTGAAATAGATCGGGTTCGGATAACCGGCGACAGGCGCAGCAAACAGATTGAGCACCCAGAAGCCCGGCATGATGCCGATTACAGTCAGCGGGATGGCGATCATCATCACCAACGGCACGCTCAACGATCCGGTTTGCCCGACCAGCAAGATATAGATCATTACCAAAGCGGCGGCAAAGGCCAAGCCAAGATCGCGAAATACATCGACAGTGATTTTCCATTCGCCCTCGCCTGCCAGTTCGGCGGTATAGCCTTGCGGCAATGGGCGTTCGTCCCACACGTCATTTAAATCAAAAACCGCTTCCACCGGGCTGCGTCCGGCCATTCCGGCAATCACATAGTTCACCCGTTGCAGGTTCTTGTGAAAGATCGGCTGGTCTTCGGTTTCTATATTGGCGCTGCCCAGTTCGCTTAACGGCATCAAATCGCCCTGTCCGGTTTTAACGCGCAAGGCCAATAAATCGGCAACAGACGAGCGAAGCGCACGAGGCAGTTGCAAAGTAATTTCCAGCGGTTGGCGTTCGCTGTCTATATGCACAATGCCGACCGTCTGGCCTGCTGCGGCAATACGCAGGGTTTGGGCAACTTGCTCGACACTGACGCCGGACAGCGCGGCTTTCTCCCGGTTCAAGTGAAAATGGACTTTGTCATGTTGCGCTTCGGAATAATCATCGACATCGACCACGCCTTCGGTTTTTTCCATATCGGCCCTGACGCGCTTGGAGACCGCGACCAAATCGCCGATGCTCGCTTCCGGCGGACCGTAGATTTCGGCGACCAGATCGGACAGCACCGGCGGTCCCGGCGGGATTTCCGTAATCTTAAGATTTGCGCCGTATTGCTTGCCTATCCGTTCGATTTCAGGCCGGATGCGCAGCGCGATTTCGTGCGATTGCTGCTCCCGCCGGTCTTTAGGCAATAGATTGATCCTGACTTCGCCGACATGACCGCCGCTGCGCAAATAATAATGCCGAACCATGCCGTTAAAATCCATCGGCGCAGCTAGGCCGGTATAAGTCTGATAATCAGTGACTTCGTTGACGGTAGCCAAATAGCTACCAAGCGCCCGGGCGACTTCATCGGTTTGTTCCAGCGTCGAGCCGCGCGGCATATCGATCATGATTTGCAACTCGTTTTTGTTGTCGAACGGCAATAACTTGAGCGGCACGGCGCGGGTCACAGCCAGCAAGGTCGAAGCCACGAAAGCGACCAGCACGATCAGCAGGAATAATTTGGCACGTCCCGCGGTCTCAAGCAAGGGCCCCAGCGCCGCACGATAAGTCCGGTAGATAAACGTCTGTTTAAGCTCCAGCGGCGCTTCTTCACTATGGTTGTGATATTCGCTTTGCAGCAGCTTGAAACTCGCCCAAGGCGTTACGGTAAACGCAACGATCAATGACACGATCATCGCGATCGGCACGTTAAACGCCATCGGCGCCATGTACGGCCCCATCATGCCGGTGATGAAAAACATCGGCAGGAATGACACAATGACCGTAAACGTCGCCAGGATGGTCGGCGGCCTGACTTCATCGACCGCCGTCAACAACGCTTGCAGCGGCGATTCCTTGCGCAGTTTATAGTGCCGGTGAATATTTTCGACATCGACAATCGGGTCGTCAACCAGCAGGCCCAATGCCAGGATTAACGCAAACAAAGTGACCCGGTTGATCGTGTAGCCGGAGATATAATCCAGCAACAAAGTCAGCGCCAAGGTCATCGGCACGGCAATCGACACGATGAACGACTCTTTCAGCCCCAGCGAAAAAGCCAGCAATACCACGATAATCACGACAGCAAAACTCAAATGCTTCACCAGCTCGTTGACTTTGTGGTTGGCCGTTTCACCGTAATCGCGGCTGATACTCAGCAAGATATCATCGGGGATTAATGTACCGTGCAGCTTTTCCGCGGTGGCGATAACGGCTTCGGCGACATTGACGGCATTGCTGCCCTTGCGTTTAGCGACGGCAAGGGTGACCATCTGGCGTTCTTGCCCGACTTGCGGCCGGTTACCGGTGGCCTGGCCAATCGTCGGCATCTCATCAACCGCAGGGCCGAAGCCGATACGGGTGTAGTGATCGACATCCGCCGGGCCGTCTTCAATGCGCGCCACATCGCGCAGGTACACAGGCCGCCCGGCAACGCTTTTAATGACGGTCGCCCCCACTTCTGCCGACGACTCAAAATGCGGCCCGGCTTCCAACAGGATTTCACGGTTGCCGCGCTCAATGCTGCCGACTTGCAGATTGACGTTGGCACTAGCCAGCGCCTGGGTAATCTCAAGCAAGGTTACGCCATGCGCGGCCAGCGCGGCAGGGTTGGCATAAATCGATACACGCCGCGGCTCGCCGCCGACAACCCAGCTTTTACCGACATCGCCGACGCTTCTCAAGGAAATAATCAGCTCATCGGCGATACGGCGCAAGGCCATCGAATCGTAACTATCGTTCTGCGCAGAAAGCGTCAGCAACACGATGGGTACGTCATCGATTTCAACCGGCGACACTTTCCAGTGCGTAACGCCCGGCGGAATAAGGTTCTGGTTGGACATCATCCTGTCCCAGGTCTTGACTAGACTGTCTTCAGAGTCCTGACCGACAAAATAACGCACAGTCACCACCGCAGCGCCCGGCCTGGAAATGGAATACACATATTCCACGCCTTCAATCTGTTTAAGCAGCACCTCCAGCGGCGTGGCGACCAGTTTTTCAACTTCTTCGCTGGACGCACCCGGATATTCAACCAGCACATCCATAACCGGCACGACTATTTGCGGGTCTTCTTCACGGGGCGTCAGGATTAGCGCCGCGGCTCCTGCCAACAGCGAGATGATCAGGAACAGTATCGACAGCTGAGAAGTGGTAAAAACCTCGACAATTCGGGTCGTCAATCCTCGTTTGGGCCTTTCATTTTGCAGGCTATCCATTATTGCGCCTGCTGCGGTTGAGTTATGACGGTTTCACCGGCATGCAAACCGGAAATGACTTCAACTTGGTCGCCAAAGCTCTTGCCGGTCCTGATATGGCGCGTCAGTTGTCTCCCATCCGACAAGACCTTGACGATCTCCAGTTGGCCGATATGTTGCACAGCGCTGGCAGGAATCAATAACGCTTCGTGCTGGCCGCAAGCTTGTTCCAGCCAGCCGAAATAGCCCGGTTGCAGGCCTTCGATGGCAGGCAGCGCGACCTTGATCAGCTGGGTGCGTGTTTGCTGGTCAACTTCGGGGCTGATCTCGTCAATCTGCGCTTGGGTGGTTACGTCCAGCGTATCGATGCGCACCTTAACATCCATGCCGATGCTGTAACGTCCGGCGCAAGTGTTCGGCACGTCGGCTTCAAGCCTTAGTCCTTGGGGTGTTTGCAAGGTCACTACAGGGACGCCGGGCAGCGCCATGTCGCCGGGTTCCTTAAGGCGCTTAACAACGATGCCGTCAAAAGGGGCGACTAAATGCGTATCAGATAGATGAGTCCTGATTTCAGTGATCACGCTGTTTGCCTGACTCACAGCGGCTTGAGCCTCTTTTGCCCTGGCGACTGCGGCATCAAAACTTTCCCGGGTTGCCGCCTCTTTACCGTACAAGCTGCGGGTGCGCTGTTCGTCCGCCTGGGCGCGGCTTGCCTGGGCCTTGGCACTGGCAAGTGCCGCTAGGGCTGCATTCTCCTGAGCCTTAACGTCGCGTTCGTCGAGCAGGGCGATTGCATCGCCTTTTTTGACTTTATCGCCCGCATTGACCTTGATCTCAAGAATCCGTGCGGTCATTTTTGGTGCAATATTGGCAACGGTTCTCGACTTTACCGTGCCGGGCCAGGCCAGAATATCGTCAACCTGCCTCTTTTCAACAACCGCTGTGTTGCTGGGCGGGTTTGAATCGCCAGCCTGCAGGCTTTGTCCGGGCGGCACTTTGCTGACAAAACTGCCCTGCATATAAAGCAGTAATAAAATCAAGGCTAAAACAGCTGCGGAAATAGCAAGGATTTTATTAGTATTTTTAGATTCGGTCACTGACATAAGATTCTCTTTATCTTAGATAAATCATTGGGTCCACGAAAAGCACGAAAGACACGAAAACTCTCGTTTCCACGCTCCGGCGCCCCGATTGCCGGAATGCCCACCTTGGCTGACGTCGGGCGGTCTTACTTGTGCCCTATGGGTGTTCCGTCCGGCCTGCATCTGTCGTGAACGTTGCGCATTAGACCTTCCAGGTTTTACGACTGCCATGGATGGCGGAAGTACTGGAGCCGCCGGGAGCGGCTCCAGTAAAAACCTGGAAGGTCTACATTGCACGATGAACGCCGTGCTAATTATTATTTATTTCCAATCACCGACTGCTTTTTTCAATGCCGCTTCGGCGCTCAGTGCGTCGTAATGCGCTGCAATCGTATTGGAATGGGCCCTGTTTTTGGCTACTTCAGCTTCGATATAACGCGTGACCACCACGGTTTCGGCACGCCGCTGTTCGTTAACCAGTCTTAACGCTTCCTCGGCAGCGGCCACCGATGCTTCGGCAACACGCATGCGCGCCAGGGCTTCTTGGAGCTTCAGGAAAGCGGTTTTAACTTCCTGTTCGATAGCCAGTTTTGTTTTGCGTTCCGTTTCACGGGCTTCGGCGGCTTTTCGTTCCGCAGCGCTGACTCGATTTTTGGTTTCCAGCCCGGAAAACAGATCCATTTCGACGCTGACTCCGGCGGTAACATTATCCTTGCTGCTGTAAAATCCGGGAGATTCGCTGTTCTGACCGTAACTGACATAAGCATCCGCCTTGGGCAAATAAGCGCCCTGCGCGCTTTTAACCCGACGCTGGCTGATTTCCACCTGATTGGCGGCCGCTTTAACTTCCGGGCGTTGCGTCATGGCAAGCTCAAGCAAGTCGTTAAACGAAGCGCTCAACTTGGCTTCGGGCAGCATTGAAGACGACGCGACAGTAAATGCTTGATCCGCTGACAGGCCCAACAACGTCGCGAGGCCGGTTTTGGAAAGCTCGATGCCGTTGGCGGCCCTGATCTGGGCTTCCTGCGCTTCAGCCAGTTTAACTTCCAGCGATAAAACATCGGATTTAAGTACGGTTCCGGCTTCGTACCTGAGTTTGGTTTGCTTTAACTCGCTGGCAATTGCCGAAATGGAATCCTGGGCGACTTTATGCGCTTCCTGCGCAGCCAAATAGGCGTAATACGAAGCGGTGACGGCTTCAATCAAGGCATTGCGCACGGTTGAGCGCTCAAACTCCGCCGCATCGATTCCCAGCTCCGCGGCCTTGCTGTTTTGATAATCCTGCCCGCCACGGAATAAGGATAGTTTGCCTATGATTTCAGGACGAAAGTTTTGCCGGTAACCGGGATTATTGATGTTATTGATCGAGTCGGAAGTAAATTCCCTTTGCGACACAATCATCGAAAAGACTTGAGCTGGATTATTGGAATGGTCATAGCCGACTTTGGCAGTTACTTGCGGATAAAACGCAGACAGTGCAACACCTAACTGAGCCTCAGCTTGGCCGATGCGTTCCGCGGCGATTTGCATGTCGGGGTTATTGATTAATGCGTGCTCAATCGCCTGGTCCAGTGTAAATGATTGAGTGCTGGATTTTTGCGGTGTAGCTTTATCGGCAGGGTTCTGGGGGCTTTGTTCCGCTGTTGCTGTAACACTCGACAGCATGAGTATCGGTAACAGACTCAATGCCAGTTTGTTTTTTATTGTTTTAAGCATCATCTTCACGTACCTGTTAAGAATGTGGAACAGTCTTGCGCTGGTTCGAAAGCGCCAGCCTTCAGTATCTCAGAAAGGTAGAGCTTCCCGAACAGCGTTCCCAAGCTCCAAGCTTGGGAACGCGCGAAAAGTCCGTTTAAATCGGCGTTATCCGGGGCTATTCTATGACTTGACTCATGCAATCAAAATGCAGTGCCCGGTTTAAACCCTAATTTTTTAAGTATGACTGCCATCGGACAAAATCCTGTAAATGCCGACTGCAACAAGTTAGCGCCGACAAAAGCGGTAAACCATAGCCATAATTCAGAATGATAATGCGCCAGTAACAAGCTAATCAAAATAAAACCGCCGGCCACGGCAAAGATTGCGCGATCAATATTCATCTTATTTTCCTTTTAACCGGACTATGCCTATTAATTTGAGCATGAACCTTTCATAAAACGGTTCACTGATGCCTTTCCTAATTTTACGCATGAAATATTTTTCGAAGATAATTTTGGCTAGATGCACCCATTTACCTTGCGCAGACCAGGTAACATTACGCGGTGGAATTTGCGGCTTAGCCAAAAATGCTACGCCGGAATCGCCAAAGTCGGCCAAGCATAAAGCATTCAATGTTGCTTTATGGGTCGGCTCCTTGCCCGCCAATTCATCGGCAATATTATGCGCGGCGGCCGTCACCATCGACTCGATCATATAGCCGGTTTTTGGCGCGCCAACCGGCACCGGCGTCGGTTCAACAGGCGGAATGGCGATACAAACGCCAACAGAATAAATATTTTTGAAAGTTTTATTGCGCTGATACTCGTCCACTATAACAAAGCCGCGTGGGTTAACCAGCCCCTCAACGTCCACATTACGCACTGCGTCAACGCCGGTAAAGGCCGGCAGCATCATCGAATGCTTAAACGGCAACTCATGTTTTTTCTTTTCCTTGCCTTCATCATCGACTTCAGTCACGTACATCATGCCGGACTCGATTTTGTCGACCTTGGCATTGGTAATCCATTTGACGGTCTTGTCACGCAAAGCGCTTTCTAGCAGGCCTTTGGTATCGCCGACGCCGCCTAAGCCCAAATGCCCGATATAAGGTTCCGCGGTAACAAAAGTCATCGGCACTTTGTCGCGAATATTTCTTTTGCGTAATTCGGTTTCAATAATCATTAAATATTCATAGGCCGGGCCATAGCAGGATGCTCCCTGAACCGCGCCGATAACAATCGGACCGGGATCTGCCATGAACTTGTCCCAATCCCCGATAGCCGCCTCGGCGTGATCGACGTGACAGACTGATGAGGTATAGCCGTCAGGCCCTAAGCCGGGGACTTCATCGAAGGCCAAGCGCGGCCCTGTCGCAATAACCAGGAAGTCGTAAGCAACAGCCGAGCCGTCATCCAGCAGCACCTGATTATTTGCGGGGTCGACCTTTGCAGCGGCCTTTTGGATGAATTCGATACCTTTCTTTTTCATCACCGGCGCCAGCTCGATCTTTAAATCTTCAGGTTTGCGCCATTTAGGTGGAATCCAGGGATTCGACGGAACGAAATGAAAAGTGGGCGTATCGGAAATCACAATGACATCATGACTTTTCCCTACCGTTTCCTTCATTTCATAAGCCATCGGTACGCCGCCGATACCTGCGCCTAAAACTACAATACGAGCCATGATAATCTCCTCATAATAGTTACTACTATGTTTCTTGTATTTTCAATTAATCCCGGTTAATTGAAAATACCATTAAAGTGAAGCGATACCAACACTGAGCAGTAATTAGAGTTCCCGTAACCGATCAGACAGAAGTACCGAAAGCTTAAAAATAAGTTTGTATATTAGCAAGCGCTAATAGACAATAACACAATACTCTCTTTGCATCCAAGTGCAAATGTTAGTGTAAGCTAAAACTCAGGCAGAGTTGCCTTTTTAAATATATTGCTTTAAAACACAAGAGACATTGGCATACATAGTCAGCGTCACTTTTCTCAAGTTCCGATCTACAAGATTCCAAATCAAGGGGAATTTATGATTTCAGAGGCTGTGGTTGATCTATCTCGCTGGCAGTTTGCGGCAACTTCTCTTTACCATTTTCTGTTTGTTCCGTTGACATTAGGTTTATCGTTTTTATTGGCGATTATGGAATCGACCTATGTCATGACCGGCAAACAAATTTACAAGGATATGACCCAGTTCTGGGGAAAATTATTCGGCATCAATTTTGCGCTGGGCGTGACGACCGGCCTGACCATGGAGTTCCAGTTCGGCATGAACTGGTCTTACTTCTCGCATTATGTCGGCGATATTTTCGGCGCGCCGCTTGCCATTGAGGGCTTGATGGCGTTTTTCCTGGAATCTACCTTTGTCGGCCTGTTTTTCTTTGGCTGGGATAAATTAAGCAAAGGACAGCATTTAATGGTGACTTGGCTGGTCGCTTTAGGCAGCAACTTATCTGCATTGTGGATTCTGATCGCTAACGGTTGGATGCAATTCCCGACTGGAGCGTACTTTAATTATGAAACCATGCGTATGGAACTCTCCAGCTTTGCCGATCTGTTACTTAATCCGGCTGCTCAGGTCAAATTTGTCCATACCGTTGCCGCAGGTTACACCACCGCTTCTGCTTTCGTGCTGGGCATCAGCGCTTACTACATGCTCAAGGGTCGCGATGCCGCCTTTGCGCAACGCTCTTACACCATAGCGGCGGGCTTTGGTCTGGCCGCCATCCTGTCGGTTATCGTGTTGGGCGACGAAAGCGGTTATACCGACGGCGAGGTACAAGAAACCAAACTGGCCGCTATTGAAGCAGAATGGCATACTGAAGAGGCACCCGCGGCATTTACGGTTATCGGCATTCCGGACCAGGAAGCCATGAAAACGCACTACCGCGTAAAAATTCCGTGGCTATTAGGTTTGATCGGTACGCGTTCCATTGACGAGCCGGTTATCGGCTTATCGGAGATTATGGAAAGGAACCGCTTGCGTATCCATAACGGCATGAAGGCTTACGGACTGTTGCAAAACTTAAGAGAAGGCAACAAAGATCCCATTGTCCGGGCCGAGTTTGAGCACTATAAACAAGACCTGGGTTTCGGTCTGTTGCTTAAACGTTATACGGAAAAAGTAGTCGATGCGACCGATCAGCAAATAGAACTGGCAGTGCAGTATTCAATACCTCGAGTCGTGCCTTTATTCTGGACGTTCCGGATTATGGTGGCTTGCGGATTTATCATGTTGGTGATCTTTGTTTTAGCTGTTGTCGCCAGCTCGATTCGTAAGTGCCGACAAGACTGGTTATTGCGTGCCAGCCTTTATATGATTCCTTTACCCTGGATCGCCTCTGAACTGGGCTGGTTTGTGGCCGAGTTCGGTCGTCAACCGTGGACCATTGCAGAGATTTTGCCGACCTTTTTAAGCACATCCTCTTTAACCGAACTGGATATTTACCTGAGTCTGTCAGGCTATATCGGTTTATATACGGTGTTTTTGATTATCGAAATGTTCTTGATGCTCAAATTCATCAAGTTAGGTCCCAGTAGCCTGCATACAGGCCGTTACCACTTTGAAATCGCCACAGGAGCATAACTATGACTTTCGACTATGAAACCATGCGCTTGATCTGGTGGGCCCTGTTAGGTGTTTTGTTGATCGGCTTCGCCATTACCGACGGCTATGATATGGGCGTAGGCATCTTATTACCCTTTGTGGGCAAAAGCGATACCGAACGCCGCATTATTATCGATTCGATAGGCACGACCTGGGAAGGCCACCAGGTCTGGTTTATCACTGCGGGCGGCGCGTTGTTTGCCGCCTGGCCTGCCGCTTATGCCGTAGCCTTTTCAGGGTTTTACTTTGCGCTGCTGCTGACCTTGTTTGCGCTGTTTATGCGACCGATAGGTTTCGATTACCGCAACAAATTGCCCAGCCAGAAATGGCGCAACAACTGGGATATTGCCTTATTTATCGGCGGCTTTGTACCGGCATTAATCTTCGGCGTTGCTTTCGGCAATTTACTGCAAGGCGTACCGTTCCACTTGGATAACGATATGCGCATTTTTTATACCGGCTCATTCTGGGCACTATTAAACCCTTTTGCATTAGCGTCGGGACTGATTAGTTTATCGATGCTGATTATGCACGGAGCCGTCTATCTACAGCTTAAAACTGAGGGCAATATTAATCGGCGTTGTAAAAAAGTGGTTACTGTTTCCACAGTCATCGCACTCGCAATTTTTGCTGCGGCGGGTATCTGGGTTTCCAATATTGACGGTTACCAGATCACTTCCGAAGTTTTCCCTAACGCACAGTCCAACCCATTGACAAAAATTGTCCAGAAAGCACCGGGGTTATGGCTAGATAACTACGAAAGTTATCCAGTGTTGTGGACTATTCCCGCATTGGCTTTTGTCGCCGGTGCTGTGACTATTCTGCTATCAAAAATTGAACGCCCGGGGCTGGCGTTTATAACCAGCTCATTAGCAGTCACTTCAATCATTTTAACCGCGGGTGTAGCGATGTTTCCTTTCCTGCTGCCGTCAAGCTCAGCTTCGAATAGCTCATTGACCGTGTGGGATGCCAGTTCCAGCCTTAGCACCTTAAAAATCATGTTCTGGGCGGCGGTGATTTTTTTACCCATCATTGGCGCTTACACCACCTGGGTATTTCGTGTATTGCGCGGCAAAATAACGGCGGAACAAATTCATGAAGTTGATATAACACCGGAACAGAATCATCAAACCGATCGTACGGCTATTTAGGAGATAACTATGTGGTATTTCACTTGGATACTGGGAGTATTGCTGGCTTGCTCATTAGGCATTATCAACGTGCTTCGGCTGGAGGCGCAGGAAACATGGGATAAGGAACATATTCCCCTGGACCCGCTAACCCAGTTGATAACAAAAGAGACAATGCGGGTCCGTTTAAAAGAAAAAATTGAGAACTCCAAACGCAACGGTTTTCCATTTTCCGTTCTTTTTATCAGCTTAAAGAATTTTAAAGCCAAGAATAACTTATCCGAATTTGAAATGGACGCCGTGTTACGCAACGTAGCCGACTGTTTTCAGGAAGACATCAGACCGGGCGTTGATATTGCCGCGAGAATGGGTGACCAGGATTTTCTTATTGCACTGCCCGGTTCTCCATTAAAAAAAGCCGAGCAGGTCGCGGCGCAGATTAAACATGAAATTACAGCATGTGTTAAAGCGCCCCATCTGGTTGTTGATGTGGGCACAGGGGTTGCGGAATACTCCTCGCCTACTGATCCTGATGAACTTTCCGCTACAGCGAATGAAGTGGACGAATTGATCAGAATTGCAGCAGAAAAGAGCAACGCTTAAACCGAACTCACACTTCCCGGACGGATTTACAAAAATCCGTCCGGCTTCAAGTTATATCTTGAATGCTCGTGTGTTCAGAATTTTTAATGCCACCGAAGGACGCGGATAAAAATATAAAACCTCGTAAGTAATCGAGCTAAAATTTTCAGGTATTTTGGAGTGCAAGCTCCGCCTAAAGCGCCTACTTTTGGTGTTTGCAAAGCAAGCAGAGCCTGCACTCCAACTTTGAACCTTAGCTGTTATTCAGGTGCTTATCCTTTCTGGTAAAAACCGTTTAATAAAACCCTTAGCTGCGACAGCGTTTGAGTATAACTGATGAGTAAATCGTTCATGATCACTAAAACCCTTAGCATTCATAAAATTGGCGATTTACTGGTCGATAGTTTTCATTACCTTGCATTATTCGGCATTGGCGCCACGATAGTCTGGTCCGCTATTCATGATTATATGGGCATGATGAAATCGGGGCATGCCAGCTTGGAAGATATACTGTTGCTGTTTATTTATCTTGAACTCGGCGCTATGGTCGGTACTTATTTTAAAACCCGCCGGTTACCGGTGCAGTTTTTGATTTATATCGCCATTACGGCGTTATCACGCCACTTAGTTATTGATGTACAAAAAGTAACCGATAGTTTTCATCTCTATTTACTGCTCAGTATAACCATCGCCATTGCCATTCTCAGCGTTTCCATATTGATATTGTCTTACACGGCCAAACATTACGGATGCCCGGAGGACAGTGAACGCAAAGAACAAAAATAGCGATGTGTCTCCACCTAATTCGATGACAACAGCGGGCGTTGATATTTCGGATTATTGACTCGACCGTGAAGTTACCCGGAAACGGCTTAATCTACGTCCCGTTGACCACCCCGTTCTCGCGTAACAGTTTGATAAATTCGGCCTTACGCAAGGGACGGCCGACATAATAGCCCTGAGCCAGATCGCAGCCATGGTTGCGCAAGAACTCGAATTGCTCCTTAGTTTCTACGCCTTCCGCGACAACTTCGAGACCGAGCTTTTTGCCAACCGTGATGCTCGCTTCAACAATAGCCGCATCGTTGGCATCGTGGATCAGGTCGCGCACAAAGCTCTGGTCGATCTTAAGCGCGTCCAGCGGGAAGCGTTTGAGATAGGACAGCGATGAATAGCCGGTACCAAAGTCGTCGATGGCAATGCGAACGCCCAAAGATCGCAATTTCTTCAAGGTATCGGCAGCAGCGACCGGATCCTGCATAACGATATTCTCGGTCACTTCCAGCTCCAGCGCATCCGCAGGCATGTTTTGCTGTTTCATGATGTGGCCTACTTTGCGCAACAGTTCCGGGTCGCTAAACTGGGAGGCCGATACATTGACAGAAATGCGCATCCCCTGAAGCTCCATTTCCTTAAACTCGGCACAAGTCTGATTCAGCATCCATTCCCCCACCTGTATAATCAATCCGGATTCCTCCAGCATTGACACAAAACCGGCCGGCGGCACCAAACCGCGTTGCGGATGCTGCCAGCGGATCAGCCCTTCCATTGCGACAATGCGGCCGGAACTAAGCTCCGCCTTAGGCTGGTAATAGACAATAAACTCATTATGTTTAAAGGCCAGGCGCAGATCGGTCTCCAGCGTCAGCAATTCGTGGCTGCGGGCGTTCATGTCCGGGGCATAGAAACGGTACTGGTTATGGCCCGCTCCGGCGGCCCGGTACATGGCGGTGCCGGCATTGCGCAGCAACTCTTCGACGTCGGTACCGTCATGCGGATAAATCGCGATGCCGGTACAGAAGGTGATGTAGGCGTCCTGCGCACCGAGCGACATCGACCGCTCAAAAGCGGCATAAATCTTGCGCAATACGGCTAATATACTTTCAGAGCGGATCAGATCGCCCGCTATTATCGCGAATTCATCACCGCCGTAACGGGCAATGGTATCGTTAGGGCGTAAAGCCGCCTGTAGCCTATCGGCAATCTGCTTGAGTAAGGAATCGCCGACTGCATGCCCCATGCTGTCATTGATTCTTTTAAAGTTATCAATATCCAGAAACAACACGGCAGCAAAATTATTGGCATGCCGGGCGCGCTCCATTTCCGCGCTCAACCGGTCCATAAGCAGAATCCGGTTCGGCAGACCGGTCAGAATGTCGTGAGTAGCCTGGTGCTGCAATTCGGCTTCGAAACGTTTGCGTTCGGAAATATCGCGGGCAATCGTGGACAGGTATTCAACCTCGCCGGCTGCATCGCGATGTACCAGCAGGACTTGCGACACCGGGACTTCTATTTCGTCGATGCGCCGCAACGCGGTTTCCCCGGACCAACTGCCTGTACGGTAGGCGACAGGCAAGGCTTCGCTCTGCAATTTCTGCTTTATGCGTTCGGGAAACAGCTCAGTCAGGCAATATTTGCTCAGATCCACTTTCGGGTCGAGACCAAGCAAACGATAACCGGCATTATTGAGATACTGAAGGCAGCCGCCGGGATCGAGAATCGCGACCAAGTCAGTCGTGGCTTCCAGAATAGTTACCAGCTGAGCGCGCGCTTCGTCGGCCTTAACGCGTTCTGTGATATCCCGTCCCGTAGAAACCAGATGGGTCACATGTCCCTGCTCGTCCTTCAAGGGCGTGATGACTTTCTCCTCATAAAACAGCTCGCCATTCTTTTTGCGATTAATCAAAGTTCCCCTGAATATCTCGCCCTTGGTCACCGTTTCCCAGATATCCTGATAAAAAGCCTGATTATGCCGGCCGGATTTTATCAATGAAGGTTTACCGTCTACGGCTTCAGCCCGGCTATAGCCGGTCATTCGCTCGAAAGCCGGATTGACATATTCAATAAAGCCGTTGGGATCGGTAATGAGTACGCTGTCGGCCGCCTGCTCCACAACCAGGGACAGCTTGCGCAGCCTCTGTTCGGTCTGACGGCGTTCCCGGCGCAGCTGTGCTTCCTGAAGCTCGCGCTCCACAGCCGGCATCAGGCGGGATAAATTACCTTTCATGACGTAATCCTGGGCGCCGGATTTCATCGCTTTCACGGCGGTATTTTCGCCGATCGTACCTGACACAAAGATGAAAGGAAGGTCGAGATCATTCAGCCTGACCACTTCAAGCGCCCGCATACCGCTCAAATGCGGCATCGTATAATCGGACAGCACGATATCCCAGTGCTGTTGCAGTGCTTCGGTTAAAGCCTGTTCCGTCTCAACCCGCTGCCAATCGACAAGCCGCCCTGCTTCCTGCTCCAATTGATCCACTAGCAATAAGGTATCATCCTCGGAGTCTTCAACAATCAGTATGCGCAATGGCTGTTTTATATTTATCGGCTCATCCATGACATCACCCTTTTGTGCAATCCGGACAACGAGGCGGCGGCTCATTGAGCAGTATCCAGTAAAGCCCGAGCTGGCCGGCTACCCGAACGAATTCGTCGAAGTCGACCGGTTTGCGGACATAGCTGTTGGCGCCCAGCATGTAACCTTTGAGCCGGTCCTCCTCTTCATTCGATGAAGTCAGCAGCACGACCGGCAGCAACTGGGTTAAGTCATTGTCGCGGATTCGGCGCAGCACTTCCAGGCCGTCGATTTTAGGCAGCTTCAGATCCAGCAGCACAACCAATGGCAAATCATTGGGATCGCGCCCGGCATAAATACCCATGGCAAACAGATAATCCAGCGCCTCGGCGCCGTTGCGCGCCACCACTATGGTGTTATTGATGTTGTTTTTCTCGAAAGCATGCAGGGTAAGCTCCTCATCATCAGGATTGTCCTCTACCAAAAGAATGACCTTATTTTTCATAAAACCTCTCTAGCTTCCAGCGTAAAATAAAAGATCGCTCCCTGTTCGACCTTACTTTCGGCCCAAATCCGTCCGCCGTGCTTATGGATAATCCGTTGCGCGGTCGCCAGCCCGATGCCGGTGCCCGAAAACTCATTGGTATCATGCAGACGCTGGAAAGCGCCGAACAGCTTTTCGGCATAGGCCATGTCAAACCCGGCGCCATTGTCTCGCACGAAATAGACCGTCTCATCGTCCTGCATTTGCATGCCGAATTCGATCTGCGCCTCAGGCTGCTTGCTGGTGAACTTCCAGGCATTACCCAGCAGGTTGTCCAGCACGATGCGCAATAACCGGGCGTCGCCCCAGACAATCAAGCCCGGTTGAATTGTGCATTGCACAACGCGGTTCGGTTCCTGATTGCGCAATTCATCGATCACCTCCGCGGCAAGCGCACTCAAATCGATGTCTTCGCGTTTCAATTCGGACCGGGTAATGCGTGACAATTTAAGCAAATCGTCAATCAGCGTCGCCATGCGCTGGGCGGCGGTTCGTACCCGTCTTAACCGGTCCCGGCCCGTGTCGTCCAGCCGGTCGGCGTACTCATCAAGCAGAATGCGGCTGAAACCGTCCACAGCGCGCAACGGCGCGCGCAAGTCATGGGAGACCGAGTAGCTGAAGGCTTCGAGCTCGTGGTTGACCGATTCGAGAACCATGGCTCGTTCGCGCAACGCCGTATTCAGTTGCTGGATGCGGCGATCTGTTTCTTTACGCTCGCTGATGTCTTCGATGATGCCATCATAATAAGTATTGCCGGAGCTGTCCGTTTTCATAGCGGCGGTAACGGATGCGGAAAACTCGCGATGCTTTAGCGTAACCAGCGGTATCTCTTCGTTATCGACAAAGCCCTGTTGTTTGATTTTATCCATAAATACTTCCCAGCAGCCCGCATCACGGCACAAATCAACTAGTGAGTGCTTCTGCAATTGCTCGGCAGACTCTGCTTCGAACATCGTGACGATGGCCGGATTGACTTCAAGAAAGCATCCGCTCTCCGAAGTGTGGCGATAGACGCCAATCCGCAGATTATTGACCAGGTCCTGATACTTGGCTTGCACTTCGCGTTGTAGCTGCTCAGATCGTTTACGGGCCGTAATGTCCCGGATAATACCGATGATGAATAGATCCAAGCCTATCTTCAATGGGCTCAAGGTGACCTCTATCGGTAACTCGCTACCATCCTTGCGTCGGCCATGCAGATCGCAAGCTACTCCCATCGGACGAACTACCGGGTTCTGCGTATAAGCTTGCCGATAGCCCTGATGGGCTATACGCAAATACTCGGGTATCAACAATTCGACCGGCTGATTAAGCAACTCGGCGCGGGTATAGCCGAACCAAAGTTCGGCCTGCGTATTGACCAATACGATGTGCCCTTCTCCATTGACGATGATAATGGCGTCGGGCGCCGACTCAACCAAACTGCGAAACCGCGCTTCGCTGGCGATCACTTCTTGTTCTATCTGTTGCCGCCGTGTACGGTAATGGGCAATGAACCAGCTGACTACGCCTGATAGCAGGGATAACGCGGTGAAGGCAAGCAACCTGGCTTGCAGCACATTTTTGGTAAGCAGTTTTTCGGCCGGCACGCGGGCCACTAATAGCCAGCGCTCATCGCCGCTAACAACGTCTTCGAGGATGTCTCCGAACAGGGTTTTCGGCAGGATTTCGTCATAAGTGAATAAATCGCCATTAGCCATGAACTGCTGCCGCTCGGGATGCTCGATAATAGAGGCCCAGGCCTCGCTATAGTCGTTGGCGAAGCGCTTATCCTTACGGTCAGGATACATAAAGCCCCATTCGTCTTCAGGGCGAGCGCCGATCAGCCAATAACCCTCGGCGTTCAGCAGCCATAAGTCGCCGACGGTTTGCCCGGAAATTTCTCTAAGCCGGTCAATCAACCGTTGCCCCAAGTAATTAACCAGGATAATGCCTCGTTTTTGGCCATTGTGATCAAATACCGGCGTACCAAACCGGATCACGGGCTTGACCGGCTGCTCGATCTTATTTTGCTCAATGGCAAGATCGAATGGAGAAATATAAACACTGTCCTTATTCAGGGCCAGCGTTTGCTCCACAAAGTAGAGATTGGACCTGTCCTGCAACTCTTTCTCCGGCACAATGACCGGCAGTCCCTGATTCCGATCAACGCGTACTCTTTCCTGTTTTTTTTCATCCAGAAACAGGATTCGATCATAGCGCTCCCTGTATTTCACGAAGGCAACCCAATCGGAGCTCAAACTGGCCAGATTCTGGGAGGATTCTCTGTCGAGCCAGCCATGCAACGCCGGCTGATCTCTGAGATAAAACAGGTCGTCATGCAATTCCTGCAATTCTTTAACAATAAACTGACTGCCCGATTTTATGGACTGTCGCTCTTCATCGCTTATGTAGGCGAGCATTGATTTTTCTTGAGTTTTATAAACGCTCCACAACGCGATGGCCAAGGCCAGGGTCAGCAGCGCCCATATGAGAATGAACTGGCGGATTATCGACCAATGTTGCTGATCTTCGTTTGAGCTAAAAAACTTACCACTCATAGTGATGGCCACCATTTCAGTTTATCGTTTTTAACGTCATGCCAAATCAGTGCAAGGATTTTTTCGAACACCTGCATGAAACTTATCCCTTATTACCTTTTATTGCAAATTTTGTGGTTATGGATGCAGCAGTGACCGGGGAATCAGCTTGACTCCATTTTGTAGAGCTAGAGTTTTGTTCAATTGTTCGTTTTCAAAATTGCAGCCAAGCCGCCTTACAATCCGAATCCGGGAAACCACTTTGGGTTTGAGCCGATATTCCAGCAGATCGACTAATCATTACCGAAAACGGTATTCATATCCACAAGGAGATGCAGTTGATGCTGGATGACAGCCTCTGTATTTTCTTGGTTAGCGAGGTATTTATATGGGCCGAAGGTACGGGAGTTGGTTGTTTCGCCCTCGTTCCCACGCACTGCACTCATCGTTATACAGGTATCTGCGGGATCGTCACTCCAACAATCCCTTACCTGGCGTCAGGCGAGAAATAGGCCGATAGGCCCCGTCCGGCTTGGTTCGAAAGTGAGTGCTAATAGTGCGTGCTGGTTCCCAAGCTCCAGAGACTGTGAAAGTATGCGTTTTAGAACAAAAGCAAAAGCATTCACCACGAAGGCACGAAGGACACGAAGTTTTCAATACATTGAGTTTAAACAATTATTTTTCTTCGTGATCTTCGTGCCTTCGTGGTGAATAGTTTTTTAAATTAATTTTGATAATACTTTCACAGTCTCTCCAGCTTGGGAACGCAGTGCAGCCTGCCATGAGCCTGTCGAAGAGCACAAACAACTTAAATTGCTTCGCTCAGATAATGAGAGTGTCCGGCTTGTATCCGTTAATTTTTTGAATAAACTACAGCTCGCGTAAAACGCCTTGCTCCATGCTATAGACGACATCGACCAAGCCCAACCCAGCCTCACGATGCGTCACCATCACCACGGTTTTATCCTTGGCAAAATCCGCCAACGCTGTAAATACATCCCGCTCCGTATCGCGATCCAAACCCTCCGTTGGCTCGTCCAGAATCAATACCGGCGCATTTTTAAGATAAAGCCGCGCCAGGGCGATACGCCGCGCTTCGCCTCCCGACACTTTCACGCCGCTTTCGCCGACCCAGGTTTCAAGGCCTTCCGGCAAATAACCGATAAAGTTCTCCAGCCCTGCGGCTTTAACCGCTTCATTCAGTTCCGCTAGCGATGCGTCCGGTTTGGCAATTAACAGGTTTTCTCTGATCGTGGCCGCAAACAATTGGCTGCGCTGGGACAATACGCCAAAACAGCTCATCAGTTCATCGGCATCGAATTGCCTGATATCTTGTCCTGCCAATAACACGCTGCCCTGCTCTGGATCGTAATAGCGCATCAACAGCTGCAACAAGGTGGTCTTGCCCGAACCGCTGGGGCCGACGACGGCAACTTTACCGCCTTGCGGAATAACCAGGCTGATATTTTTCAGCACCCGCTCCTGCTGTTCCGGATAGCGAAAGCTCACCTCGTTTAACTGCAAATCATAACAGCCCGGCAATGCTAGTGGCTGAGCCGCCGGGGTAATGGTCGGCGGCATTTCGGTAACCTGCCTGATGCGCCGTGCGGCTTTTTGGGTTTTTCCTAACATTTGCAGGGCTTGCGGCAACGGCGTCACTAATTCAAAAGCCGCAATCACGCAAAAAACGACCACGGCGGAATCCGTTCCCGATAACAGGCCGTCTTTAAATGCAATCGCCGCAAGCATCAATGCCATCAACAAGGTTATCTGCGACAGCAACAAGGTGAAGGCTGAAGAAATCGCCGACAAGCGGTTGTTCCGGCGTTGGATACTGATCATCAAGTCGGAAAACTGCACCAGCTTATCGCTAAACCGTCCGTAAGCCTGGTTGGCGATTAAATCCGCCAAGCCTTGGATCATATCGAGTTGCCGAATCCTGAAATTGGCCGCCAATACGACGATCTCTTCGGCCCCGGCGCTACCCAGGCGGTTAAAAATCCACGGCACCCAAACTGAGGCAATCACCAGCATCAGACCGGTCGTTAAACTGATGACCGGCGCGTAAAAAGCCAAAAAGACGGTAACAGCGGTTATGCCGACCGCCGCGACAACGGCAGGAGCCAGCAATCGCAAATACAATGCATCCAAGGCATCAATGTCCGCCGTCATGCGTGACAGCAAATCGCCGCTGCGCATAGTCGACAAACGCCCTGGAGCCAACGGAATAAGCTGCCGGAAAAACCAGCTGCGTATTCCCGCCAATACACGGAAAGTCGCCTCATGCGTGACTATCCGCTCGCCATAGCGACCTAACGTGCGGGTAATCGCCAACGTGCGTATTTGTGCGGCCGGCAGCATATAATTGAAGATCAGCGTATTGCCGTCGAGAGCGATTAAGCCCGCTATAGCCGAAGCGCTGATAAACCAGCCTGACAGCGTCAACAAGGCGATAGACGCGAATGCGGTCAGCAGTGACAGCGCTATTCCGCCCGCTAACCAGGCGCTATGCGGCTTGAATAATTTCAGGAAAAACCATAAATCTTTCACGACACCACCCGCCCTTGCTGTAACTCGATCCGCCGGTCCATTCTATTGATCACTTCGGGGTCATGGCTGGCGATAATCAGGGTTTTATCTGCAAACAGCTTATCGATCACATCCAACAGCAACGTTTTGTTGGCGGCATCGAGATTGGCGGTAGGCTCATCCAGCAACACGATGTCGGCATTTTTTAAAAAGGCCCGGGCCAGCGCGATTCGTTGTACTTGTCCGCCTGACAGGCCATAGCCTCGCTCGCCAATCCGGGTCAACAAACCATCCGGCAATTGCGCGCTGAATTCAGTCACGCCGGCCGCTTGTGCCGCATGAGTAATGCGTTGTTCGGACGCATCGGGATCGGTCAGCGCGATATTGTCTTTGATGCTGCCGTGGAAGATGTAGGCGTTTTGGCCGCCCCAGGCGATGGTTTGGAGGGCATAGTCCCGGTTAATCATTTGGCCGTTAAGCAACACTTGGCCTTCGGTTGCCGCTTCAAAACCCAATAGCAGATTTAACAGCGTCGTTTTTCCGGCGCCCGACTCGCCGACCAAGGCAATTTTTTCATCGGCGGCAATGTGCAGATTGATATCGCTTAAGACCTGCCGCTTGCCATATGATTTACTAACATTGTTAAATTCTATTAGGCAGGTGTTACCCTCTTCTCGTTCCCACGCGCTGCGTGGGAACGCTGTATCAACGCGTTGCGTTGAGGAACAGCCCGCAGCGCGGGCGGCATGAGCTCCCACGCGGCGCGTGGGAACTAGGTTCGATTGTCTTGCACCTATATCATTATTTAAATCACTTACCACCTCGGCGTCTTGCTCCAGTATTTCAAGGATGGCGTCAGTCGCGCCCAATGCCGCGGCCCGGTCATGATAATTGATCGCCAACTGCCTGAGCGGCATAAAAAACTCGGGCGCCAGCAGTAATACGAACAGCGCTTCACCTAAGCTGATATGCATAGCCGGGCCGAAATGAACCAACCCTAACAAGCCCAGCCCGACATACACGGCCACCAGGGCAACCGCAACCGCGCTAAAAAATTCCAGGACTGCCGACGATAAAAACGCAATACGCAAAACTGCCATGGTTTTTTCCCGAAAACCCTCGGCAATTTGGTTGATATTGGCTAGCTCCTGGCCCGCTTGGCCGAACAGCTTGAGTGTCGCCAGCCCTTGCAATCGATCCAGAAAATAGCCGCCCATTCTCGTCATCGCCAAAAACTGGCTGCGATTTGCGGAGGCGGCGCCCATGCCGACTAAAGCCATGAAAATCGGCACCAGCGGCCCGGTCACCAAAAAGATCAAGCCGACCACCCAGTTAACCGGCATGACCACGATAATCATGATGATCGGCAGTACGCCGACGATCATTTGCTGGGGCAAATAACGCGAAAAATAATTTTCCAGCGCATCGACCTGTTCCAAGGTAACGGCCGCCAGTTCACCGCTTTGGCGTTGTTTGATTGCAGCGGGGCCCAACGCTAAAAACTTGTCGAACAACTGCTGTCTTACCGACGCCCTGACCTGCGCCCCGGCCTCAAATCCCCAGCTTTGGTGCAAATAAACGCACGCGCTACGCAATATGAAAACAGCAGCCAGCGCTATGAACTGCGTAATCAAGGATGTCCATGGCAGCTTGTCGATAATGAGCGCTTGCAGGATAAAGGCAAGCAATGCCGATTGGGCAATCACGCCCAAGCCGTTGGCAATGCCTGCCATAGCGGCAAATAAAATGGGTTTGCGAACCGCTTTGCGTTGCGTTTTTAACCAGTCGGCACAGTTTTTTTCTCTGGCCTTGCTTTTATCGAAATAGGCTTGGTTATCTGTTTCTGTTAACTTCACTGTTTTTTGCCATTCGTTTTATTGAAGCCAAGCATATCACACCGGCTTTGCCGGAAGCCTTTGCCGCGTTGATAGCGCATTGCCATAATTGTCGACAATGTTCAGCTTTAATTTAGTAAGTGCGTTATATAATGCTAACAACGTCTCTTTAACAAAGAGCGCTTGACCTGACTTCGTTAGAAGTCCCATCCAAATCAATCTAAAGAGATTCCTATGAAAATTAAATTATTGACGATAGGTATAAGCTCAGTTCTTTTGACAGCTTGTGTTACTGACCCTTACACCGGACAATCCAGCCTCAGCAAGACAGCCATGGGCGGCGGACTGGGCGCAGCGGTCGGCGCAGGCGCGGGAACGCTGTTTGGCGGCAACGATCTTCAGAATGCCGGATGGGGCGCTTTAGCCGGCGGCGCCCTTGGTGCGGCGGTGGGCGTGTATATGGATAAGCAGCAAGAAGACATGCAGAAATCTTTGCAAGGCACCGGCATTGAAGTGCAGAGAACCGCGGAAAACACGCTTAACCTGACCATGCCGAGCAACGTTACTTTTGCATTTGATTCGGCGGATTTAACGCCGCAAGCACAAGGCGCCTTGGATTCAGTTGCGAGGGTGTTAAATCAATACCCGGATTCGACGATCAACGTCACCGGTCATACCGACGATAAAGGCACAGACAGTTATAATCAGGTGTTATCCGAGCGACGGGCAGCCAGCGTTGCAAGCTATTTATCGCAACATGGCGTAAATTTTTCCCGCTTGACCCAAAAGGGCATGGGCGAGAAGATGCCGAAAGTGCCTAATGTGAGTGAGGACAATCGCGGACAGAATCGCCGGGTAGAGTTGGCTATTGTCGCCAACAATAATGCGGGGGCGCAGCAAGGTAACCCACAACAACAACAACAACAACAACAACAACAAGGTTACCCACAACAGCAGGGTTATCCTCAACAACAAAGCTATCCTCAGCAACAAGGTTACCCGCAACAGCAGGGTTATCCGCAGCAGCAAGGTTACCCCCAACAACAAGGCTATCCGCAACAGCAGGGCTACCCGCAACAAGGTTATCCTCAGCAGCAAAACTATCCGCAGCAGCCGTACTATTATCAACAATAACACCATGAGCTTAAACCGCCCCGTTGTGCTTTCATTTTCCGGTCATGACCCCAGCGGAGGCGCTGGGGTTCAGGCCGACATTGAAGCTTTGGTCAGTCATCGTTGCCATGCCGCCAGCGTTATCACCGCGTTGACCGAGCAGGACACCCGGAATGTAAAAAAACTCATTCCGCAAAGCCCGGAGGCCATTATCAGCCAGGCCAATATCCTGTTGAGCGACTTGCCGGTCAAGGCTTTTAAAATCGGTTTAATCGGCCACCATGAAACCGCTGCCGCTATCCATGAGATACTGAAACAACACCCGCATATTCCAGTGGTGTTGGACCCGGTGCTGGCGGCGGGTGGCGGCGCTGAGCTGTCAAACGACCGGCTGATTGCCACTATTATTGACTTGCTGTTGCCCTGCACTACCGTACTGACGCCGAACAGTGAAGAAACGCGAAAGCTGGCCGGATTGCCCGATCTTAACGACTGTGGCCTGGCATTACTGGAAAAAGGCTGCGACTATGTGCTGATCACCGGCAGCCATGAAGACACGCCTTCGGTCAGCAATCAGCTGTTCCATGACCGGCGCAGCTGGGAAACCTACACTTGGGACAGATTGCCGTTCAGCTATCATGGCTCTGGCTGCACACTGGCCTCCAGCATTGCGGCATTAATCGCGCATGGCCTGGAGCCGTTGCAGGCGGTCATAGAGGCCCAGGAATACACCTGGAATTCATTACATGCTGCCTACCAACCGGGCCAAGGCCAGCATATTCCCAATCGATTTTTTTGGATGGACGAGAGTGATTAAGTTTCCAACCAACGGACTGTACGCGATCACCCAGACCGCGAACAAATCCGGCGACACCATTATTAACGAAGTTGCAGCAGCCATTAAAGGCGGTGCGTCCGTTGTGCAATACCGTGACAAAAAACCGGTTGATGCGCCATTCCTTGCCCGCGAGCTGGTTAAAATCTGCCATAGCCATAACGTGCCTTTATTGATCAATGACGATATCGAACTTGCGGCGCTGGTCGGCGCCGACGGCGTCCACCTCGGCAAGGAAGACGGGGCTGTTATCCAGGCCAGAAAGCAGTTGGGCGGCGATGCGATTATCGGCGTGTCCTGTTACAACTTTGTCGAACTGGCCGTAGCCGCCCAGGAACAAGGCGCAACTTATGCGGCGTTCGGACGGTTTTTCCCGTCCTCGTCAAAACCGCTGGCGGCGCCCGCCCAGATTGAAACATTAAGGCAGGCGAAACTTGTCCTGACCATCCCCATTGTCGCGATAGGCGGCATTCTGCCGGACAATGGCGGACAGCTGCTTGCAGCGGGAGCCGATTTGCTGGCGGTCATCGGCGGGATATTCGACGATCAGCCGGAACAATCGGCTCGGGCTTATCAGACTTTATTCAGCCGTTAAATGCTTTCCTTAAACGCCATGAAAGTACCCGCCCTTAGAACCATGCCCTACTGGTAACGCTACCGGCAACACCGGCTGTGGCGCTACTTTTTGATAAATCGCCACCGGATTGCCATCCAGCACGGTAAGGGCCTGATTTAACGCTGTTCGATCAAATTCAGGCAAGACCCGCGCCGCGCCAGTTCCTGACTGGCCAGCGGCATACACTCCATCCCTGGAGATCGCCGCGCCTGCTCCCGGCAAGCTTGCGGCATACACACCGTCCCTGGCGATATTGGCTTTCTGGATGAGCTTCAACGCCGTATCCAATCTCTGCTCCAGCGTCGTTTCTTCTCCCTCCAGATCGGGATGCGCTTCGATGTATAACGTATTGTCCAGCCAGCCAACCTTGATCGGTTGTTTGACCATGTAAACCGGCGTTCCTACCGGAACCGAGTTATACAAAGCCTCAATATCTTCAGGATACATCCTCACGCAACCATGCGTTATCTGCATACCGATGCCGTAAATCTTATCTATATCGGTGCCGTGTATCAGATAGCCTCCGGGTACGGCCAGATGCAGCATGTAGGCTCCCAGAGGGTTATGCGGACCCGGCGGAACCACGCCCGGCAACGGATCGCCGTTTGCGGCATGTTCGCGCCTGATCGATTCCGGCGGATGCCATGCCGGATCTTTGACCTTGCGTACAATTTTGGTTTTGCCCAGAGGCGTTTTCCAGTCTTGCCGGCCGATGCCATGAGCAAAGGACATAACCTGCGGCGCAACGCCTTTTTGAGCCGGCGGATAATAATACATCCGGTATTCGGCGATATTCAGGGTAATGCCCTCGTGCGGCGTATCCGGCAAAATGCGTCTGTTGGATAAACGAACAATCTCGTCTTTTTTGACTTGCCAACGATCAATGTTCGGATTCAACCTGACGATTTCCGTTTGCCCCAAAAGAAAACGTCTTGCCACATCCGGCAAAGTCTCGTTTTGCTCCGCACGCGTTAAAGGCACATCGTCTTGAAACTGGGTGATAACGCTGTCATTGCTGTTTTCGGGCAACGTATAGGTCGTGGCATTAGCCGTACCGCCGAACACAGACAATAAGAACGAACAAGCAAATAGCGAACGGATTTTCATGAAGGTAATTTTCTCAGGTTTATTAACGGAAATTTTCTTTAAGCAATTAACAGGACGATTCCCCACGCAATAAATGCGACGCCTACCACATTGCAAATGAGCTTCGATTGCAGAGGCAAGGTTTTCTCCAATACGACCAACAGGGTCATCAACGCCATTCCCAGCAGGTTCATTACGCCCACGACGAACATGATCAGCATTTGCGCCCAGCAACAGCCTATACAGTATGCACCATGTTTTAATCCCATCTTGAATGCACCGGCTGACCCATCCTGCCATTCATTCAACAAAAAGCCCATTGGGGTTTTGCAGTGCACCAGACAGGCGTTTTTAATCGGCATAAACTGGTAAAAGCCAGCCACGAACAAAATACCGGCTGCCGATATTGAATTTTGGCTCTCCATCATCGGCGACAGCCAGGTCAGGCCATGCATTTGCCATTGCAGCAATGCCAACGCGGTGCTGAATAACATCCATATTCCCACATAGGCCGAAGTAAACAGGCCGGTCAACTTATAGACCGCCTTGTTTTGCTGCCGGCACACACGGGCAAACGCCAAAATCATCGGCATGGCGGAAGGCAGCATCATTGCCGCCATCATCACGGCCCACATAAAATAAACCAGAGCAAAGTCGATAAAGCGCCATGCCAATGGCTCTGAAGGCGGCATCCACATACTCGACATCGGCTGAGATGTCATTTGGGTATGTTGATAAATCAGATAGCTCCAGGCAGCAAAAACCCATGCCAGCACCATCGCTAAAATTGCAGTCTGCGTTTTAAGCCAATTCATTGAGGTTGATAAACAAATGCGGAGAAATAACCGTTACGTCCGGAAAACTGCCAGTCCTTATCGTAGTCCTGATACTGGTAGTCTTTTGATTTGGCGACGATTGCAGGATGACTGGTTACCACGCACAAAGGCGGATTGTTAATCGTTGCCTGCCCGCCGGTTATGCCCTGGACACTTTCAATATCGGCTTGGGCTATGCCGGGAATAATCAAGCGCCGGCTGTTACCCTGTTCCTGATAGTCGATTTTGACTTTTTTCACGCCCAACACTTCGCTGACAAAGCTCATTAAAATGGCAGGGTGCCCGCCTTGTTGGCCGCTAAAGATTTGCACAATCGCATCCAATTGATGGTCATCTGCGCGCTCATCGACATACAAGGCCGCTTGCCAGTTGCCGTCTATCATGAGTCCCGGCGAATAACACGCCAACGCAACATTCAACCCATCCAGTGCTTGATCACCCAGGTGTCCCTGGTCAATATGCCATGCGACCAGCAATTTGCAGTCGCCTTGGCTCGGCGGTTGCAGCCATACGCAAGGACAGGAAGTTTCGCAGTTACAGGTTTCAAAATAGCTACCTTGCAAGATCCAGTTTTTGGTTTCCGACATATCACACCTCCTAAAACGGTTCTTTGAACGGTCTCAAATCCAGCTCATGAGTCCATGCGCTGGGATGTTGTTGGTGAATGGCCCAATAGGTTTCGGCGATCGCGTCCAACTGTAGCAAGCCCTCTTTGCCTTTAGCTTTAACATAGTCCGGGAATTGGTTTTTTGCCCGGTCTCCGTCAATTACCCCGTCAATAACGGTATGCACCACATGGATGCCCTGCGGCGAGAATTCTCTTGCCATGCCTTGCGCTAACGCCCTTAACCCGGCTTTGGCGGCGGCAAATCCGGTGAACGGCGGCTTTGCTCTTAACGACGCTGTCGCCCCGGTAAAAATCAGCGTTCCTTTATGCTTGTCTTTCATAGCGTTAATCGCTTCCTTGCCGAAAAAAAAGGCACCCAGGCAGTTTTGCCGCCACAGTGAGGTAAAGGTTTCCGCATCCGTTTCCAACAAAGGCGAGGGGATGTTGCTGTCAACGTTATAAACGGCAATATCAATGCTATGACCCTCCAGTCGCGCCACTTTAAATAAATGCGCTACATCGCACTCAACAGTGGCATCGGCAAGCACTATGCTGACTGAACCGCCTTTTTGCCGAATGTCTTCGGCAACCTGTTGAAGCTTGTCTTCACTTCGCCCGGCTATATAAACGTGCAAACCTTTTGCTGCAAAATATTTGGCGAGTATAGCGCCCAGTCCCTGCCCTGGACCAACCCCGATAATAATGGCTGAACATTTTTTCTCCATCGTTAATTTCCTGAATTGAGTATCATTGAAGAAGGGCTAAAGGCTAAAGGCTAAAGGCTAAAGGCTAAAGGCTAAAGGCTAAAGGCTAAAGGCTAAAGGCTAAAGGCTAAAGGCTAAAAATTGAAAAAGTTCTTAACCATCAATGCAAGCTTTTTTCGCCCTTCGCCCTTCATCTTTCATCTTTCATCTTTCATCTTTCATCTTTCATCTTTCATCTTTCGTCTTTTTTAACCCTTTCTACCGAATATCAGCGAAAAGTTATTAGCAGGCATATTGATCTGCTCTTTTAACTCCAAGCCGTGATTTTCCGCCGCCTTTTTCAGATCGGCGACATCTTTTAAACCCCACTCTGAAACGCCAGCTGAACTTAATGTTTCATGGAACTCTTTATTGGAATCGGTGGTAAACGTGCCTTCCACTTGAAACGGTCCGTAAATCAGCAAAATGCCGTTATCATCCAGTAATCGCTCAGCGCATTTCATCATGCCGTCAGCAATAGAAATGGGCGCTACCTGAAAAATATTGATGCAAAAAATTGCCGAAAATGAAAAGGGCTTACCGGCATTAAACCAAGTGTCTGGATCGGTTAAATCCAGATGAACAGGGTCGGCTATATTGTCGTTTTTGTGATCGGTCGACAGTTTTTTGATATTCTCAAAAACCTCTTCATCCTTATCGGAAGGATGAAAATGCAGATGCTCGAAATGCGGCGCAAAAAAATTGATATGCATGCCGCTGCCGCTGGCGAGCTCCAACACATTTGCAGGGTCTTTGGGCAGCTTTTCTTTTAAAACGCCTAAAAGCGGTTCGCGGTTGCGGTTTCCGGCCCAGGCTACATATTCACTTAAGGGATGTGGATCTAAAGTTGGTTTATCTTGACTCATTATTAACTCCTCATTGTTAGTTCCTCTTTAACAACAGCAAGCGCCGTGCCAGTAATTATCAATAATTTTTTCTTTAAATTACAATAACTTGATTTTTTACTTTACCTCATTAATGAAGCTATGCTTCAATGAGAGAAAATTTACTTCACAAAACATCATGACCAACAACTCGCTTTCCGATTTAACGCCTACTTTTTTCCTGCAAACTTTTATCCTTGAGTTAATGCATGCCAGCGAACAACAGGGACAAAAGCACTGCGAGCAATTGATCGAGCATATCGCCAAGACTGCCGGGTGCTTTTTTGAAGAAACTTACCGGGAAGAAGCGCATAACACCGAATTACTTGACAAAGAAAGCTATATCGAGCTGATCCTCGGCCTCAAGAACAATATTGGCGGTAAATTTTCACTGGTTTCGAGCAACCAGGACTGCATTACCGTTGTGAATACCAGTTGCCCTTTTGGCGACCGGGTCACCAATTTCCCCGAATTATGCAGAATGACATCCAGCGTCTTTGGCGGCATTGCCGCCAGGAATTTCGGTTACGCTAAAGTTGAAATCAAAAAAAGCATTGCCCGCCACGACGGCAAATGCGAAGTGTGCGTGTACACCAACCCGAACGCGGCAAAAAACCGTCCGGGCATGGAATACACCGACACCACGCCCGTTAAGGAAATGCAGGATATTAACGAGTTGCACTCGCGCATCGAACAGAGCATGCAGCAGATTTGGCGCAAACAAAGCAAACAGCCGGCAAAAAAACACCAGCCCCCGGCGATTATTGCCAAATCGCCGGCCATGCAGAAAATCCTGCAATCCATCGAAGTGATTGCACCAACGCTGGCAACCGTGCTGATTCACGGTCAAACCGGCGTCGGCAAGGAATTGATTGCGCGTGCCATCCATGCGATGAGCGACCGCTGCAACAAACCCTTTATCCCGATCAACTGCGGCGCCATTCCTGAGAGCCTAATCGAAAGCGCGCTGTTCGGGCATGAAAAAGGCGCGTTCACCGGCGCCATCGAAGTGCATCAAGGTTACTTTGAACGGGCCGAAGGAGGAACCTTGTTTCTGGATGAAGTCGACGCACTCTCCCCGGCCGCACAAACCCGGCTGCTTCGCGTGCTACAGGAAGGCGAACTGGAAAGAGTCGGCGGCAAGCAAACCCTGTCGGTCGATTTGAGAATAATCTCCGCAACCAACAACAACCTGGAACAACTGGTCGAGCAAGACCTGTTCCGCAACGACCTGTATTACCGAATCAACGTGGTCCTGTTAAGCATCCCGCCGCTGGCCGAACGCCCGGAAGACTTGCCTTACCTGGTGCAATTGATTGTGCAGCGCCTGAGCAAGAAATATAACAAAGCGGTCGAATCGGTCAGCCGTGAAGTGATGCAGAAAATCCGCGCCTACCCTTGGCCGGGCAACGTCCGCGAACTGGAAAACATCCTTGAGCGCAGCATTTTATTTGCGACCGGTAAAGAAATGACCGAGCTGGATTTACCGCTTCCGGCCAAAACACTCAACCTTGAGGAATGGAAAGACATCAAGGAACAAGCGCTTGCCAAAGCAGAGCAAGCGTTTCTTGAAAGCGCCCTGAAACAGCATCAGGGCGACGTAAAAAAAGTAGCGGAAGACATGGGCATTACATCGCGCGCCGTCTACAGCAAGCTGAAAAAGCATGGGGTTAATTTGGCGGATTATCGCAGAGCCTAGTTATTGCAGCGGTTTGCATTTGAAACCCATTTAACGCCGTTTAGGCTCACATTCCATTTCCATAGACTCACTTAATGGTAAATGAAAAATATGAGCCCAAGTCGCAATATCGCCCCAGTCTGTTTTATGGCAAGAAGACCTGCTTTCCACTCATTTGCGGATAAAAAAGGACGCAACAAGTGCGCTACATCCCTCAATATTTGACAGTGATACCAACAAAAGCAGAGCGCCCCATGCCGGCAATGTTTCGCCCCCAAGGCACGGTAACATTGGATGCCGCGGTTGGATTCATGCCGTAACGGTCGCCAAGATAAGCACCGGCCAACGGCTGGTAATACTGTTTGTCCAGTACGTTATCCAAGCCGACATCCAAGCGCACTTTGCCCCATTCGTAGCCGGTTCTGGCATTCAGCAGAATATACGACGGCGTTTGGGTTTCGTTGCGAATCGCCTGCACATCGCTTTTGCTATCGACGAATTGCATTTCCAGCGCGCTTTGCCAGTTACTCAAGCGATGATCCAGGCTGAGTTTCATGTTGAACGGCATCATATGATAAAGATTACCGCCATCCATGCGCTCTCCCCGCACGTAACTCATCGTGGTATGAGTGGCGAATTCTCCGAGCTTATTGTCCTTATACAGCTGGGCGCGACCTGAGACATCGGCGCCCCACAGCCGTGCGTCATGATTGGCGTATTGCAAATAGACGAAACTGTTGGTGGCTGTTTGAGGGGTCGCGCCGCAACCGCTGGCAGTTGACGTCGATGCGCTTTGGCAGCGATCCGCATCAATGAAGTTATTCACATAAGTGAAATAAGGCGTGGCGCTGACTTCCCAAAGACTGCTTTTCGGTTCGTGAAACGCTGCGGTGAAACTGACGGTATGCGCGGTTTCTTCGGTCAAATCCATATTGCCGACATAACCGTTACCGTCGCCATGCCAACCGATCATCGCCATATCCATTCTGCGAGCTCCCCAGGTATAGCGCTCATAAAGGTTGGGGGCGCGATTTTTGCGCGCATAGCCGAATTCGTACTGGCTCATATCGTTAGGGGTGTACTGCATCAACGCGGTCACATCGAAGGTATCGTTATTACGCTCGTGATCGCGCGCATTGAACGCATTGGCCGCGTTTAAGGCGGTAATCGCCCCTGCCCTGTCCATCGTCCTGGCCGGCCCCGTATTGATCAAATCCGGGTTATACGGCTGAACATCGCCGGTATCGGTATTGGTATGATCGTAGCGTAGACCCAGCAAGCTTTTCCATTGCGCATTCCAGTTGGCTTCCCATTCGCCAAAAAAACCGACCCGATCCCGCTCGCCGTTGTTGATATTGATGTAGCTCTCCGGCGCCATCATCCAGAACGCAGTGCGAGGATCGTTATTATTGGCGGCTATCGTTGTATCGGTATGTACAGCCGGCCAAAAGTCCCTGATCCGGTTGCTATGATATTCGTTGCCGATACGGAATGTATCCCGGTCGGAGAAAGGGATCTCCGCCATGATCTTGTAACCCAGGTTACGGCCACGGGTCTCCATCGGCATCTGATCGTTAGGCGGTGCGAAACTGCCTCCGCTCGCTGACCCATCCAGGAATTGGTTATGCTTGTCCTGGCCGATATCCATGCTGTGCTGGGTGCTCTCGTAGTAGAACCTGCTCTCCAGCGTACCCCAGTCGAAATCGCCTTTGTGCATGATATTGCCAAATATGCTGTCGTTGTTGGTCAAGTCCATCCTTTGATTCGGAAAGCCCTGAAAAGGCATGTGCTGCTGGCCGCCTCGAATCACCACTAAATGATTGTCAGTTTTGAACGACAGAGCGGCCGAGTGGTTTTGATTCTCGTAAGCGCTGGATTGCACATTTTGGCCGTTAGCATCGTTATAGTTCATGCTTTCGGTATGCGAACCGGTATACTCCAATCGCACGTTCTGGTTGGCTATACCTGCGGAGATACTGCCGCCAAAGGCATCGCCGTTGCTGCGGTAAAACGATGACGCGCTGCCATCCAGCAAAATATCCTTGCCCGGCTCGGCGAAAACCGGCTCAGGCGTTTCTACCGAGATCGTACCGCCGATACTGTCTCCACCCAAACTCACCGGCGTCACGCCGGACAAAATGGTGATTTTGCCGATATTGCTGCGGTCGATATAAGAAAGCGGCGGATTCATGTGATTGGCGCAAGCCGAAGTCAGGGTCATGCCGTTAATATCAATCTTGACGCGGTCGTCGTTCAGGCCATGAATCACCGGCAAACCCGACACGCCACCGGCGCCGTACAAGCTGACGCCCGGCGTATCTTCCAGTAATTTGGCGGTATCGCTGACCGCCGCGCGTTTGCTGTCGAGAATATCTGCCTCCATTTCGGAAGCGCCCAAGTTTTTAACACTGGGAAACTTGCCGGTGACGATCAGTTTTTCCAATACTATGGCTTGTTCTGTGGGATGATCCTGAGGATTTTCAGCAGCCATTACCGAAGTCGTCAGGCACAACGGCAATACGCCGATAATTCCGCCATAACGAACTTGCGCGCTAACCGCATTGGCAATGGGCTTTTTAGAAAAGCAGGCGTGAGTGAGTGAATGGGTAGTTTTCATTTTTATTTTCTAAAGTTGGAAAAATAGCTGGAAATTCCAGAGGCATTGGTAAACAAGAGCACAAAACATGCCAGATCACAACGCATTGAAACATTAGAATATAATTATTCGCTTATTCTTAAGAATAAAAAAACTATGTTATTTAACGCATTTTATTGCGTCATATGCCGCACTTTTTAAGCGTGGCGAGTTGATGATTAATTTAGGAGCGAGTGCGACTCATTGCCTAAGCTCGGCATCATCGAGTCGTGCCAATAATTGTCCGGCTTTGACAATATCGCCCTGAACCACCAACACTTCGGCCAGGCGCAAGGGCTAATCGTGGTTTTGACGCGCACTTCCAAGGTGCCACCGGCCTGAATTCCAGCCAATGCACGGCAAAGATCAGGACAATAATCGATACGATCGACTGGAGATAAAACGGAGGGATAGACTTTTCATAAGTCAAAACTCGAAAAAACCTGTATCAGCGATTGAAGATCATACCCTGAACCGGTCAACCTTAAGCCTCGGTTGAACATCATCAAACCGAGGGCAATGACGATGACACCGGATAAGGCTATCAGTCGTTGGCTGACCTTGCGGGAAATCAAGCTGGTCATTGCCCCGAAACTCAATAGGACGGGCAAGGTGCCAGCGCCAAAGACGAATAACATCTTGGCGCCTTCCACCATACTGCCAGTCCCCGCCGCCAGCACATAGATAGCTTGCAAGGGGCCGCAACCGATCATTAAGCCAGTCAACAAACCAATCACAAATGGGCTGCTGGTTTTTCCGGACTCGACGAAGACGAAGCGCGACAAAAAAGACGGCATGCGCAGGCTGAACACCCTGAAAAACCGGAAGTGAGTGAGACTGCTCAACCCGAACAGGATCAGGAAAACACCCGCCACGAGTTGGGCAATGCCTCGCAGATAAGGCGTGAAGGTAACGATTGAGCCCAGCAAGCCGAATGCCGCCCCCATGGCGGTATAGGATAGCGTTTTGCCGATACCGTACTTCAGGTGCGCCATTACATAGGAAGGGTTGTCCCGCTGGGACTCCCGCGCCGCATAACCGATCACGAAACCGCCGCACATGCCGATGCAATGAAATCCGGTCAATAGGCCGGTGGCGAACAGCAGCCCGTAACTTACGCCTTGATCGAAGCGAGGTATATGGGGCCGCCCCTGCGTGAGCAGTGCGCCGAGCCCCAGCAGTGCGGCTATCCCGGCTAAACCCAAAGACACCATGATAACTGTCTTCAGCTTGACCCGCCGGGAATCGGGCGAAGGCGTCGGCGCGCAGGCGTAGCCTTTGTCCTCAATGACCTGGAAAATTTCGGCAAGACTTGTCTTTGAGTCATCCCAGATAACCTTGACCTTTTCTTTGGCAAAGTCCGCTCGCACTGAGCGTATTTCTTCGAGTTCATTGACAGCCGATTCGATCGCAGCCTCGCAACCGCGACAATGCATTCCTGTCACGCTAAATGTTCGGGTCTGAAGAGTCATGAATTTCCTGGGACGATTAGGTTATTGCTTATGCATGTTGTGCATGGTGCCGTGAGGATGCCCCGGTACGGCATCCGGGCCGTGGTCTGCCAGTTGGGCGTCGAACCAGCGATGAATGGCATCGACCAAGTCCGGTTCTTTCGAAGAGTAAATAATCTCGGCACCCGTCTCAAGCTCTTTATATTCAACGTGCAGTTGTCCAGGTTCGGCCTTGCGCAATTTTGCCAAGCCCGGCATATCCTGACCGTGGATTTTCGCCGGATTGGTGAAGTCTCCACGGGCGAACTCCTGTGCAATCTTGCTGAGATGTTGACGTATCAGCTCGGCCTGTTGCGTATTGGGCGGGTTTCTGACGATAACTTGTTGTAAACCGCCTGTCTCTGTTTTATTAAAAATGTGTTGGGTTTGTTCAAGGTCGAAAGGCATAACGTGCATGCCACGTTGAGTGATCTCTTTTAGCCGCTCCGGGCTTGCCGTTTCGGAATAACCAGGTTGTGAGAGAGCTAGGCCGAATACAGCAACGGCAAATAGGGAAATAGGTTGTTTGGCAAATAACATGAGTTTTCTCCAGATAATGATAAATAGTGCGTTTGAATGACCGAGCTGGATTTACCGCTTCCGGACCAAACACTTAACCTTGAGGAATGGAAAGACATCAAGGAACAAGCCGCTTGAAAGCTCCCCTGAAACAGCATCGGGGCGACGTAAAGCAAGTAAGGGAAAGCATGGGGGGCACATCGCGCGAAGTCTACAGCAAGCTGAAAAAGCATGGGTAATTTAGCGGGCTATCTCGCAAAGCTTAATTCTAATTGATGCCCTTATAAATGCCTCAAGACGATCAAAAACGCCTCTATCAACAATGCAGCGAAACAAGCAAAATGCCGGTAACAACTGTCGTGGAAAATGGCTCATGGTCAAGAAGATACCTGCCATCACGCTGGTTTTGTGGGCCACACCAAAACAGCCGCCAGTTAAAAAACTGGCGGCTGTTTTATTTCAGGTTACCGAACGACGCTAAAGATATTTAATGCAATGCGGCTTGATTTTGAATTCGACGCATTGAACATGGTTTTAAAATCTTCGACTTCATTATCGACCTCATTAAACAAATCTAACGCGAACGAATAAGCAATCGGCTGATGAATCAACTCGGCTTCGACTTGATAGCTGCTGCCGCTCAAGCCGCTAATCCGATAACTGATTTCATCACTGCCACCGACAAAATTAGCATCATTCAAGGCGTCGCCAACCACTTTAATATCGTTAGGCGCAGTCGATTTATTGAATCCTTGCGGCAATAAGCGGTTATCTTTTAGATAAACCATACCGCGTAGCAAGGTATAAGTGACTTGATTCTGGTTGTCGCCCATAATCGCCTCGTACACTTGCACCTGGTCAGGAGCCGTAATCAAATCATAGTGCGGTTCAAACGCCGCCAAATTGGTGTCTGCATCTACGCCGTCAATGCTGCCGTTGGCGTTTATTTTTCCGGATTCGAACACGACAGTGCCTTGCGCATCTTTTACGGTAACATGCAGAACGACCCGCCGCGATGGATAGGCGCTGGGTAATTTATGCCCGGTGTTACTATTGATTCTCAACGTAAAATTCAAGGCATTATCGCTACCTAAACTTTGGTTCACCGGGGTAATGGCGGCCGAACTGTTAAGCATCGTTTGGGTCTTGTCGATGGTTTCGGCAAAGTTATTCGACAATACGCCCAATTGCTCTTTGTTATTGTTGAAGATATCGAGCATCAATTTATTGGCGCCGACAAACTCATGAATCGCAAAATTATCGCGAGTGCCCAACATCATCGGCATAGTGGAAATTTTTACACCATTAGCCCGCGACATATGACAACCCTGGCAACTTTTCGGATTGGTGCTTGCATAACTGCTGTGCTCCCATTCGCTGTAAGGCATTTGCTCAGGGAATTCGCTTTCCGGCGTGGTGCTTAACACTGTGCCGAATTGATCCACATAAGGCGTCTTTAGATTATGGCAAGTCGCGCACATTTTGGATGATTTAATATGCGCGCTATAGGTTGGCGTATAGCCTGTTTGCATAATCATCGGATTGGCGAAAGGATTTTCAAAAGGCCCATAAATCGTCTTGTTATTACCGATCTCATAACGCCCGGTGAAACTGCTCAATGTGCCTAAATTGGGTGCATCCTGAACTTGATGGCAAAGCGTGCAGCTGACGCCGTTCATAGCTTCATCATGTCGCGGATGGCTTGCGCTCAAAAACCCCCCATCCAAAATTCCTTTGGTTTCATTGGAGCTTTTCGCTTCAAAATTCGCCATCGGTGCGTGACAGCGCGTACATTTATCGTTAATCACATCGGTTAATTGTGGATTGCGATTTAATTCGCTACGTACCTTTGCTCGCCAAAACGGATCGCGGGTAGAATTTGCCATCATAGTGGATGACCAATCGGTTTCAATCGAAACATCTTTGCCGCTACTATCTTTAATCCCATTGTGACATTGAGTGCAGTTTGATGAACCGGAAAAATGTTCCGAAGTAAAAGACGGATTGCCCGGCGAAGCTGGCGGCGATACGAAACCGCCGTTGGTTGCCGCCAGCGTCGTTGCGCTGAAGGTATCGGAAACGCCGCCAATGGTTAATACTGCATTTGTTGTAACGGAATTTGCCGCTGATGCCGTTAAACGTACCGTAACAGAATTGCCTTCGCTGACTGTTCCAGCCGCTGTTGTGTATGCGCCGCCATTAATTGAATATGAACCGCCGCTAACACTAATTGGCGCCGGCGCGTTAATTCCTGAAACTGTCACAGCATTAGAAGTGACTGCCGCACTTAATGCAACGTTAGTTTGGTCACTAAAAATAAACGCATTGGGCGTAGTGTCCAAACTTGAATTAGCTAAAGTCGTGACACTAAATGTGTCTTTAACGCCGCCAATGGTTAGCACTGTGTTTGTCGTAGCGCTGTTTGCGCTCGATGAGGTTTGTTGCACACGCACGGTATTGCCATTTGAAACCGTAGTGCTGCTGGTCCTGAATGAACCGCCATTGATTGAAAATTTTCCGCCTGTCACGCTAATCGATGCTTTAGCGTTAATACCGCTGACAGTAATTGAATTTGAGGTAATCGTCGTGTTTAAAGCTACGTTCGTTTGATCGGCGAATGCAAATTGATCGGGCGTGGTATCGCTCCTCATAGCGTGTGCGTTAAAGCCATAGCAGCTTAACCATAGCCACAGAAGATAAAGAAAGAGTGGGTTGTGTTTTGGCATAAAATTTTGATTTTTAGTTAAAGGTTAGGATTTATACAAAAGGTCCTAACCATAAAAAGCAAAAATCACGCCATTTATGCTTCACTTCTATTAATACTAAATATTACAGAGACTTAAAGAGTGACAAACCTTAATAACCAAAAGAAAAATGAAAGTCGTGTGATATGCCGCAGTAAACTGAGGCATATCACACAATCGGTGTCCCAATCGATTTTTTGATTATATGGCTGCCTCAAAAAAGATTATTGCCAAGCAAACAGGCTGTTTACCTGCTCTGCTTAAACCGCTTTATTCAAAAAATCCATATAAATACATATCTTCATTCTCGCCTTCCAGGATGAATTTTACGTCATCATCGGAAATCTCGACATCCAAAGGATAAGGCTCGTCGGCATCTTCAAAATAATCGGACTTTATGTAAAACTCGTCATCGCCCTCTTTTACCAAGACGACCGAGTAAAGATCCTTGTCTTCGCTTTGATCGATATTTCTTAAGGTGAAGCTTACGCTATTGCCGTCGGGAGCGACAACGGGGCTTTGCTCGGTTTGCTCGTATTCGCAGGCTATCTCTTCGTCATCCATGAACACATAAGTCATCGAGAAATGCTTTAGGCGATTAAAATCTACTGTCATTACATTACCTCCAACATGTTATCCAGCGCTTTCCTGGCGTACTTCGCTATGTCTTCCGGCACTGAAATCCGGTTAACCACATGACCCGCAGCCAGATTGTCCAGCACCCAGGCCAGATGTTGCGGATCGGTTCTGAACATCGTTGAGCACATACATAATGTCGGCGACATGAAATGCACGTTTTTGCCCTGCGCCTTGCACTCTTCGTGCAGGCGGTTGACCAGGTTGAGTTCGGTCGCCACCAGCCAGCGGGTGTTGGGTTCGGCTTCGCGCACCGTTTTTAAAATGTACTCGGTGGAACCGATGTAATCCGATTTTTGGCAGACTTCAAACGAGGCTTCGGGGTGCGAAATAACTTTGGTTTCCGGGAAGCGTTGAAGAAACTGATCAATATGTTCGGGCTTGAACACCTGATGCACCGAGCAATAACCGTTCCAGAGAATGATTTTGGCGTTGCGGATTTGCTCTTCGGTCAGGCCGCCCATCGGCTTGGTGAAATCCCAGGTGACCATCTCGTCCAACGGAATGCCCATCCGGTAACCGGTATTGCGCCCCAGATGCTGGTCGGGGAAAAACAGCACTTTCTGTTTTCTGGCAAAGCTCCATTCCAGTATTTTCTGAGCGTTGGACGAGGTGCAGACAATGCCGTCATGCTTTCCACAAAAGGATTTAAGGTCGGCAGCCGAGTTGATGTAGGTCACCGGGGTGACTTCCGCCTCCACATCGATGACTTGCGCCAATTCATCCCAGCACTTTTGTACCTTGATCAGGTTGGCCATGTCGGCCATCGAACAGCCTGCCGCCATGTCGGGCAGAATGGCGATTTGATCATGACGGGACAGTATATCGGCAACTTCGGCCATAAAATGCACGCCGCAGAACACGATGTATTCGGCGTCGGATTTTGCAGCATCTCGGGACAGTTTTAACGAATCGCCGGAAAAATCGGCATGCTTGAACACTTCATCGCGCTGATAATGATGCCCGAGCACCACGCAACGGCTGCCCAGTTTGGCTTTGGCGGCGATAATCCGGGCATCGCATTCCTCATCGCTGAGTAAGGCGTAATCTTGAATCGGAAATGGGGTATTGGTCATAAATAATACTCCTCTAGGGAGAATACTTCGAAGGATTAGTTCACCGCAAACAGCGCACTGCTCGCGGTGAATTTAATGTAGGGTACGCATCGCGTACCATGCTTCTCAATAGAGGTACGCAATGCGTACCCTACCCGGTTTAATCGTGTTTGGCTTTCTCTTTTCCGGCCGGTTTAATCAACCGGATGCCCAGCTCTTTCAACTGCTCATCGGTGACGACCGCCGGTGCGCTAACCAAAGGACAAGCCGCCGATTGGGTTTTAGGGAAAGCAATCACGTCACGAATAGACGTTGATCCGGTCATCAGCATGACCAAGCGGTCAAGGCCGAACGCAAGGCCGCCATGCGGAGGCGCGCCGTATTTCAATGCATCCAGCAGGAAGCCGAATTTTTCCCTGGCTTCGTCTTCGCCGATGCCTAAAATTTCAAGCACGGTTTGCTGCATGGCACTGCGATTGATACGAATCGAACCGCCGCCGACTTCGGTGCCGTTCAACACCAAATCGTAAGCGCGCGATAATGCTGCGCCGGGGTTCGCGACCAGTTCTTCGACCGAACAGCTTGGTGCGGTGAATGGATGATGAATGGCATTGTAGCGGTTGGTTTTTTCGTCCCACTCAAACATTGGGAAGTCAACCACCCAGACCGGTTTCCATTCGCCTTCCAGCAGGTTCAAGTCATGGCCCAACTTGACCCGCAATGCGCCCATCGCTTCATTAACGATGCTGGCTTTGTCCGCGCCGAAGAAGATCAAATCGCCGTTTTGTGCGCCGGTTTTGGCCAACACGCTATCCCAAACCTCGGCAGGGGCGAACTTAACGATAGGCGATTGCAAACCATCGACGCCAGCGGCCAAGTCGTTGACTTTGATATAAGCCAAACCTCTTGCACCATAAATGCTGACATACTTGGTCAATGCATCAATGTCTTTACGGCTTAACTCGCCGCCATTCGGTACGCGCATTGCAACGACGCGGCCTTTCGGGTCATTGGCTGGAGCAGAAAAAACTTGGAAATCGACATCTTTCATGTCCTCGGCAATGTCGACCAATTCCAGCGGAATCCGCAAATCGGGACGGTCGATACCGTAGCGCGATATAGCTTCCTGATGCGTTATGCATGGAAATTTATCGCCCAGGTTCACGCCGATCACTTTGATAAACAACTGACGGATCATTTCCTCCATCACGTGCATGATTTCGTGTTCATCCATGAACGAGGTTTCGATATCGAGCTGGGTGAATTCGGGCTGACGGTCGGCGCGCAAGTCTTCGTCGCGGAAGCAACGCACGACTTGATAGTAGCGATCCATGCCCGCGACCATCAAAATTTGTTTGTACAATTGCGGCGATTGCGGCAGCGCGAAAAACGAATTTTCGTGAGTGCGGCTCGGCACGATGTAATCGCGCGCGCCTTCGGGAGTCGCTTTGGTCAGGTAAGGCGTTTCAATCTCGAAAAACTCGTGGTCATCCAGGAAGTTTCTCAATACCCGTGTCACATCACGGCGCACTTTCATCTTTTCTTGCATCTCGGTACGGCGCAAGTCGATATAACGGTAGCGTAGACGCAATTCTTCATTAACTTCGATTTCGCTTTCAACCGGGAACGGCGGGGTTTCCGACTCGTTCAGCACAACGATGTTTTTAGCCAATATCTCGATCGCGCCGGAATGCATGTTGGCGTTAATGGTACCCGCGGGACGATCGCGAACCAGGCCGGTAATTTGTAATACATATTCACTGCGGACGCTTTCAGCAGTGGCGAAAGTCTCGGCTACGTCTGGATCGACTACGACTTGCACCAATCCGGCGCGGTCTCTTAAATCGATAAAAATAACGCCGCCGTGGTCTCTGCGTCTATGTACCCAACCGCAGATTGAAACCGTTTCGCCTAGCTGTTGTGTGTTTAATTCTCCGCACTTGTGAGTACGCATAAATTTTCCTGTTAATTTGATGAAGATGAAAGGCGAAAGGCTCAAGGCGAAAGCCCGTTTATTTGCCTTTCGCCTTTTGCCTTTCGCCTGCTTTGTTTATTAATGGCTTTTAGTGCAACCGCCGCCTGGACAGCTGCCTGAAGATGATGCGGAAGTCGAGGAACTCGACTCACCCGCCACATTCTTCTTTGCACCGCTCTTGAAATCAGTTTCGTACCAGCCGCTGCCTTTTAATCTGAATCCCGCCGCAGAAATCTTTTTCATTAACTCCGGCTTGCTACAGGCTGGGCAGATAACTAGGGGTTCGGCGCTGAGTTTTTGTAAAGCTTCATGCTCATGACCGCATGATTGACATTGGTACTCGTATATTGGCATTAACCACTCCGATAACAAAAATAAAAGCAACAATAAGTGCTGTGTTTAGTTTTTCAAGGCACTTACTATAAAATAACCGCCTATTTTACAGAATTTAACTTCAATAATGAAAACATTAACCATCACAAGGCCGGATGACCTGCATTTACATGTCAGAAACGGCGCGGTTCTACACACTGTACTGCCGCATACCGCCAGACAATTTGCCCGCGCCATCATCATGCCCAATCTCAAACCGCCGGTTACGACGGTGGCTCAGGCCTTGGCTTATCGGGAAGAAATTCTGGCCGCGGTTCCTGAAGGTCTCGATTTTACGCCACTGATGACGCTTTACCTGACCGGTTCGACGACGGTTGATGAAATCAAAAAAGCCGCCGACTGCGAACATGTCCATGCCTTTAAACTATATCCCGCAGGCGCCACCACTAATTCCGATTCCGGCGTTGCCAATATCAAGGTGATTTACCCGTTATTGGCCGCAATGGAACAATATGATCTCCCGTTGCTGATTCATGGTGAAGTCACCGATGACGCCTGCGATATTTTCGACCGGGAACGGGTGTTTATCGATACCTATCTGACTGACGTGGTCAAAAATTTCCCCGGCTTGCGCATCGTCGTCGAACACGTGACTACGAGCGAAGCGGTGCAGTTTGTACAGGATGCCGGAGCCAATATTGCCGCAACCATCACCCCTCAGCATTTGCTGTTTAACCGCAACGCGATTCTGGCAGGCGGGATCAGGCCGCACCATTATTGCCTACCGATTATCAAACGCGAATCGCACCGCCTGACATTGGTCGAGGCCGCGACCAGCGGCAATCCGAAGTTCTTTCTGGGCACGGACAGCGCACCGCATTTAACTTCGCTAAAGGAAACCGCCTGCGGTTGTGCAGGCTGTTACAGCGCTCATGCCGCTTTGGAACTCTACGCGGAAGCATTTGAACGGGCAAATGCATTGGACAAACTGGAAGGTTTCGCCAGTTTTTACGGTGCCGATTTTTATCGACTGCCTAGAAACTCGGGCACAGTCACACTGGAAAAAACCGTCTGGAAAGTACCGTCCGCGTATGGTGAAAATGGTTTATCGATCACACCGCTGAAGGCAAACGAAGAGTTGTGTTGGAAGTTGGCTAAGGGCTAAAGGCTAAAGGCTAGAGGCAAAAGACGAAGGGTTCGAGGCCTAAAATAACAGCATATCTTGCGCCTTTCGCCCTTTGCCTGATTTTTAATAAGGCCTAACCGGCGCCAAATTATTCTGATTAAACTCCTCTTCATCAATCTCCAGCAAGTCCGAATCTTCCGGCATATTGCCATCATTAATCAGATATTCGCGCTGCTGAAAATAAGCGCTTTTAAAAAACGCATACCGGTCTACAGCCGCTTCTGATGCAACTTTTTCATTAGCTAAATTGTCCGCACGCAGGTCAACCCCATTTAACACATACAGTCCCCCGGCAACACCAGTACCAATAAAATAAGTAATCGGATTCATTGCCCCATCGCCGACTAGTCCCCCCACGCCTCGAGGAGAACTTGGCCCGAGAAACGGCAGCACCAGGTAGGGCCCGGAAGGTATTCCCCAGACGCCCATGGTCTGGTCAAAATCTTCATTATGCTTGGGCAAATCTATCATCGACGCAACGTCAACAAAACCGGCAACACCGGCTACCGTATTAACGATAAAGCGCGACCCATCCATACCGGTCTGCTCTATCTTAAACTGTAACAGATCATTGATGGTTACACCGACGTCGTTAATGTTGCTAAAGAAGTTACTCACGCCAAGATCAACAAATGACGGGGTAATCCACTGATAGCCTTTGGCGATAGGTTTCATCGCATAATCATCGAACTTATCGTTAAATATCTGAACGCCTCTGTTCCAGCCTTCCCATGGATCTTGCGGGTCTTTCGCAGTCGTTGCGCACGCTTCCAATATACCCAATAAAACAAGGCATCCGAGTTGAGTTATCAATTTTCCAGGTTGCATTATATCTACTCCTCAGCGCTATTATTTTTCATAATGGGTCAATTTTCGCGTAACATACCATAAATTATCACATTTTCTCCTCATCATTTCGACACCTCTTGGCATAACTCAAAAAATGGATACACCTGTAATTCCCCTAGAAAAACGTTTCCGGGGCTATCTCCCGGTAGTCATCGACATTGAAACAGCCGGTTTTAATCCCAAAAAAAATGCACTACTGGAAATTGCGGCCGTGATTGTCGAGCTTAACAGCAACAGCGAACTGGAAATTACCGAGCGTTATACAACAAACGTCATTCCGTTTAAAAATGCCGAATTGGACGAAGCAGCCCTCAAGTTTAATAAAATCGACCCGTACCATCCATTTCGCATGGCTATTGATGAGAAAGAAGCGCTGCACATGATCTTTAAACCGATAAAAGAGGCCGCCAAGCGCAACAACTGCACACGGGCAATTCTGGTCGGCCATAATCCTGCTTTTGACATCGGCTTCTTAAATGCAGCCATTCAAAGAACCCAGATAAAGCGCAGTCCTTTTCATCCATTCAGCACTTTCGATACCGCGACATTGGGAGGATTGGTCTATCAACAAACCGTGCTGGCAAAAATGGCCCAAGCGGCAGGACTGGACTGGGATAATGAAAAAGCGCACTCGGCACTCTATGACGCGGAAAAGACAGCGGAACTGTTTTGTATGATAGTCAACCGCTGGAAACAACTGGAATTACGCGAGAACGGATAACAAAACCGGCGCACGGATGACACGAGCGTCATCCGTGCGTCATCAATTACGCTTCTATAGCATCTACCGCAGCCAGCATCTTTGCCAGCTCACCTTTTTGGTACAGGTCCGTAACGATATCGCAGCCGCCGACTAACTCACCGCCGATATACAACTGGGGATAAGTCGGCCAGTTCGAATATTCTTTAAGCGCCTCGCGAAGTTCAGGATCCTCAAAAATATTAACGTGCTTAAATTTGGCGTTACAAGCCCTCAATATTTGCACTACCTGACCGGAAAAGCCGCATTGAGGAAAATCCGGTGACCCTTTCATGTATAAAACAACCTGATTATTTTCAATCTGGTCTTTAATTTTTTCTATAACGTTCATGCTGATAATCACCTAATAAATAAAAACCCAGTAATTTTATATACTTTATGGGGATTAAAAAAGAAAATCTTGCAATCCAGCTCCCAGACAATTATTTGCCCCAATCTTTGCTGTAATTTGCTACGTTTGAGTATTTAATTCGGAACTCGAAACGAGTCCAGAAAAAAGTCTTTGCTTGGCAATATTTTCAATGCGGCTTGATATCAGTAAGAAAGCGTATTATAGGAGGAAGAAACATTCTGGATAATATCCATAAATTAATTGCTCAGAAGCAACTGCCGTCTGAGCTCCTTAACTGAGGTATTTTATGTCCCATGCTTAGCTTAGCCGTTCAATTCATTTTAGGCTTACTGTATGCCAATGCCGGCGAATGGCTGACCCATAAATACATTCTGCATGGACTGGGGCGGAACCGGGACAGCTTTTGGGCTTTTCATTGGTATGAGCATCACGCTGTCTGCACTAAGAATGCCATGTTCGACCCGGGCTATCGGTTCGTAACATTGTCATGGAATGCCCAAACCAAGGAATTACTGGTGGTGCTGGGCGCTGTGCTGCTGCATATACCGCTGTTTATACTATTCCCTTTCTTTACCGGCGCCGTGTATCTATCTTCGATACTTTATTGCTACAAGCATCGCAAAGCTCACCTTAACCCAGCCTGGGCTAAACGGCATTTACGCTGGCATTACGATCACCATATGGACAACTGCTCCGCAAACTGGTGTGTCACTTGGCCATGGTTCGATTATCTGATGGGGACTCGCGTTAAAAATAATACCAAGTAAAACTCAAACAGATCGCTAATCCCCAAAAATTAGTAAGTATATTTACTTAAATAAAAAATGGGGTATCAGGAAAAACATTTTATAATTTCCCCTGTACCGGGACGTTGGTTACTACCATATCCAAGCTATCGGATACAAAACACCAATAAATTATAATAACAAGGAATTTACATACCTTCCTTTATCCGACCTACCAGCCTAGCGCTGCCTTTCGTACTAACCCTAACGCTGTCCGGCTGCTCTGCGATGCGCAGTTACGATGATGAACTCAAACAAACCATTAATCTGGTCGGCCAAGGCCAAGTCGACCAAGCCTTAACTCAGCATGAATCTAACAACACCGTCAAAGCCGCAACGCTAATGCTGATTTTAAGCGGCTGTGCCACGCAATCGCCAACACTCAGTTCCGGCAATGTTGAGTATGGCGACAGCAAAACGGTTGAAACCCTAACCAACGAGTTTGGTTCTACCGACTTGCAAACCATAGCGGAGTCTATGTCCAACTCGCTATTGCAATCCCCTGCTTTGTTTGGAAAATCACGTCCTTTAGTGACTGTTGCGGAAGTAAAAAACAGAACCAGCGAGTACATTGACACAAAATCGATCACCGATTCGATACGCGCCAAGATCCTGAAAAGCGGCATGGTGCGCTTTGCGGTAGATACCAGCGCGATGCAAACACAAGTCGATGAATTGACCCGGCAAAACCAAACGGGCCTGTACAAAAAGAGCAAGTCAAAAAAAATGGGTAATATGGAAGGCGCCGATTTTCGTATCGAAGGCACGATTACTTCTATCGTTAAACGCGCCGGCGATGTCAAGGACGTGTATTACAAATTCAGCCTGCAACTGGTGGATAATGAATCCGGCGTAATGGAATGGGCGGATGAAAAAGAGATCCGCAAAACTTCCAATAAATCCATGTTTTAATGGCATAGCATATGAAACAGTTACGTTTGTTATTCTTGCTGTTGCCGTTGTTTGGTGCCAGCAATTCCCTGGCAGCCAAAATTGCTGTGACCGACCTGGCTTATGCCGAGCGGGTCAGCGGTTATTTTCATCTGGTTGATTATCACAATAAATCATCGGCGAGAGCCAGTCAGAGCCAGCGTGAACATGACAGTTTCGAAAGCTCTTCAGCATCGAGTCGTTCATCGTATAGCGGAAATTCACAGACTGATTATACCGAGGTCGAAAGCAGCTACAGTTATATCGAATATGGCGAATTGCGTAAATTTGTCGGTGATATCAAAGGGGAAATTCTTAAAAACGGCGATTTTCAGGTATCTCAGGCCAAGCCATACACAGCCAAGGGCAGCGAAAAAATCTACGATATTATCGAGCGTATCAAAAAAGGCGCTTATCCCGGCGCCGATTATGTGTTGTTCGGTACCGTCAGCGAACTTGATTTTCGCGATGAGGTTAATCCCATCATCGGCACCGACACGCTGTCCAACACTTTCAGCCTGATGCTGGTTGCGGAGTTCAGCCTGATCAACACGCGCACTTATGAAGTAAAAGCCGCATTTAGTGCCACAGGTGAAGGGCAGGATGTCCGCGTTGTGACCGGCGGAAGCCGCGTTACACCGAGCCGTGTCAGAGTTGTGTCGGAAGTTTCTAAAAGCTTGGGAATTGATGTAGCGCGGCAGATCAATGAGCAACTTGAAGGCGGCGCTTATCAACAGACCAGCCCCACATCCGGCAATATAATGCAAGAAGGCGAGGTCATGCATTTTAGCCAATAACAACAGATGTACATGATCAATTAAATCAGGCTAAGCTGAATTCGGCGTTACAATGGTAACCATGAATACTAATCTCACTCCGTTTTCAGCTCTAACTCCCGATATCATTTTAAACGCGCTCGACAGTATCGGCCTTCATGGCGATGGCCGGCTGCTGGCGCTCAATAGTTATGAAAATCGCGTCTACCAAGTCGGCATGGCGGACGCTTCTTTCATTGTCACCAAATTTTACCGGCCGGAGCGCTGGACAGATGCCGCCATTCTTGAAGAACACGCGTTCGTTAAGGAATTATTCGAGTCTGAAATTCCGGTCGTACCGGCGATGCCCTTCGGCAATCATCAGACCTTAATCCACGCCGACGGTTTCCGATTTTCGGTATTTCCACGACAAGGCGGACGTGTGCCTGAGCTTGAAGGCCGCGAAAAACTGGAATGGATGGGGCGGTTTATCGCCCGTATTCATGCTATCGGCGCTTTAAGACCTTTTAAGGAGCGTCCGACTCTTAATATCGCCAATTTTGGCGATGAACCCAGAGCTTATCTGTTGGCAAATCATTTTATCCCTGCCGACCTTGTCGAAGCCTACCGTAGCGTGACTGAGCATGCATTGGATGGCGTGAGGCGCTGCTTCGAACGCGCAGGCAAGGTAAAAACCTTGCGCCTGCATGGAGACTGCTATCCCGGCAATATTCTCTGGACCGATGACGGCCCGCATTTTGTCGATTTCGATGACAGCCGGATGGGGCCGTCCATACAGGATTTATGGATGTTGTTGTCTGGGGATCGTGCTGAAATGACGGTACAGTTAAGCCACTTGCTCGCCGGTTACCGGACATTTTACGACTTCGATACCCGTGAACTGCATCTGATAGAAGCCTTGCGTACTCTGCGCCTGATTCATTATTCTGCCTGGATCGCACGGCGCTGGGATGATCCTGCTTTTCCTCTGGCGTTTCCGTGGTTTGATACCCCGCGTTATTGGCAGGATAGAATCATTGAACTGCGCGAACAAATCGCGTTAATGGATGAAGGACCGCTTGAGCTCTCTTAATAACGATTACCTTGCTGTATAAGCATGGTTTTCACCGGATTGAATGTTTTTCTATGCACATCTAAAGAACCGAACCGCTCGATTTCAGCCAGATGCTGCTTGGTGCCGTAGCCCTTATGCAAATGAAATGAAAAATCGGGATACTGTTCGCCATAGCCCCCCATGAGCTTATCACGCTCGACTTTAGCCAATATCGAGGCCGCGCTGATGGCCTGCACTTTGCTGTCCCCTTTAACGATAGCCTGAGCAAGCATGGATAATTTAGGGAGACAGTTACCGTCTACTAAAACTTCATCAGGCTGGACATTTAGCCCATTAACCGCTCTTTGCATTGCCAATAGCGTTGCTTGAAGAATATTAAGCTTATCAATCTCCTCAACACTGGCTTCGGCAATTGACCAGCTTAAAGCGGCTTCCTTGATGGTGAGATAAAGGCTGTCCCGCTTTCTTTCGCTAAGGGTTTTAGAATCGGCTAATCCGGTTATCGGCCGCATAGGATCAAGAATAACCGCTGCCGCAAAGACTGGCCCCGCAAGCGGTCCGCGGCCTGCTTCGTCAACTCCGGCAACAATAAGACCTTGAGAAATTTTTATAAAATATTCATCGCCCATAATTACTTTCCACGCCGAGACAGATTAAGCACAATTTACTCTCGCCAAGGCGGATTTTTAACGCAATATGCCGCGACTTACATTGCGTAGAAAGCTAACCATATCGGACAATTCTTTACTTTCACCGGCCAGATCTTCCATTTGATCAATGGCATCTTCCAGACGTAGATTGGTCTTGTAAATTATCTTATAGGCTTTTCTAATTAACCTAATGTCTTCAGGAGAAATGCCGTTGCGTTCCATGCCGACTGAATTGATGCCGTGCGGCCTGGTAGGCTTACCGCCAACCATAACAAAGGGAGGAATATCCTGGGTAATGGCACTGCCCATCGCTGCAAAACTGTACTGGCCTATTTGGGTAAACTGATGCACCAAGGTAAACCCGCCCAAGATGGCATGGCTGTGTAAATGCACATGGCCGGCCAATGAGGCCCCGTTAGCCATAATGACATGATTGCCGATGATGCAATCATGCGCCACATGGGTATATGCCATAAACAGGTTATCGTTGCCTATTTTGGTAAGGCTATGATCCTGCTTCGTTCCCCTGTGCATCGAGGTAAACTCACGTATGGTATTTCTATCACCAATTTCAAGCCGGGTTATTTCAGACGCATATTTTTTGTCTTGGGGGTCTTCGCCGATGGAGGTAAATTGATAGATGCGGTTCTGTTTGCCTATTGTGGTAGGTCCTTTAATAACGACGTGCGAACCTATGACTGTGCCGGTGTCGATTTTTACACCAGGGCCTATGACGGAAAAAGGGCCAACTGACACGTCATCAGCCAGCTCTGCTTTACTATCAACTATCGCTTTTGGATCAATCAAATCAATTTACCACGGCTGCACAACGGATTTCGGCACTTGCGACAAATTCGCCATCAACTTCTGCACAGCATTCAAATGCCCAGATATTACGCTTGCTTTTAACGAACTTTGCTTCCAGCATCAATTGATCACCAGGCACCACAGGTCTTTTAAACTTGGCCTTATCAATACCGGTCAAATAATAAATCATTCCTGCCAACTCATCCCCTGCGGTTTCTGATGCCAGCAATCCTGTAGTTTGAGCCAGCGCTTCCAAAATCAGCACGCCCGGCATAATAGGTTTTTGTGGAAAATGACCTTGGAAAAACGGTTCATTATAAGTAACGTTTTTCACTCCCAATAATCTAACGCCAGGTTCACATTCAATAACCTTATCAACTAATAAAAAAGGGTAACGGTGCGGCAAGAATTGTTGTATTTGTAATATATCTAGTTTAACGGACATGTTTGGAGATGCTTCTCTAAAAGTTGATGGCTATGCGATTAAATAAAAAACGTGCGTAAATTATTCCGGCATAGTTGACAACTTTTGCTGAACTTGGCTCGTTACGTCGATCTTTTCACTGGCATAAATAACGCCATCAGTCAGTAACAAGTCAAAATTTTGAGCCTTGGCTATTTCCCGAATAGCTTCAACGATACGGCGCTGTAATTTGCCTAACTCTTCATTACGACGCGCATTAAAATCTTCGCTAAACTCCTGTTGGGCTCTTTTTGCATCCCTTTTTTTGTTCAGAATGTCTTTTTCCATATTGGATTTGGCTGACGCCCCCATCACGGCGCCATCACGGGCCAACTTTTCGTCCATGCTTTGGATTTCTTTTTGCTGGGCGACTAATTGCTTGTCGCGCGGCGAAAACTCTTGTTCCAGGCGTTTTTTAGCTTTTTCTGCCTGAGGTGCTTTTTCCAGAACGGCTGGTATATTGACAAAGCCAATTTTTAAATCAGCGTAGCTCACGTTAGCTGCAAGCAACAATCCTAAGAATAAAGCAATTTTCGTTTTCATTGATAAACAGGTCTCTGGTGAAAAATTAAGGTTGATAATTATTAAAATATATTATTTATTAAATTATAGGGGATAAGCCTATTAAACAGAACAACTTCTTCTAGAAATTTTGCCCGAAGTTGAATTGGAACATCTGTTTTTGATCCCCTGTAATAGTGCCATCTGCTGCCGTTGATGTAGACTCGGCATTTAATGGCAATGCGGCACTAACGGATAAAGCGCCGAACGGCGACAACCATTCACCGGAAATCCCAGCAGAATATTTCATGTTATCCGTTTTAAAACCATTGTTGATTGCTCCGGCATCAAAAAAAGTGCCCAACCTGACCGATTTTGTCTCAGGCATAAAGGGTACCGGAAAAAACATTTCGGCATTACCGATAATTTTACTGGAGCCGCCAAGCGGGTTGCCATAAGGGTTGTCTCTCGGCCCAACCGTATTGTTCCTATAACCGCGTATCGATCCGGTACCGCCGCCGAAGTAATTTTCAAAGAACGGTAGGTCGCCCGTGCTTCCATAACCGTCACCATAACCCACTTCCCCCTGTAATCTGAACGTAAAGTCTTTAGCTAACGGAAAATAAAGTTGATGTTTATAGCCAATTTTATAATATTCCAGGTCGCTACCGGGAACTGTTGCCAAGGCGGAAAAACGCTGTTGCTGCCCCTTATTCGGGAAGATTGCCCGATTAAGCGTATCGTGAGACCAACCTATTGCCGGCGACAGAGTTAGGAAAGTACTACCTTGCTTATTAATAAAGTCTTGAATTTGTGTGGATGTAAAGTCAGTTTTGCTCAACTCAGTATGTTTAACATCGACATCAAAACGCAAGTTGTCGAATTCATTCAACGGTATGCCGAAATTGACCCCAGCATTCATCACATTGGTTGAATAATTGGCAATATTAATTTGCCCTGCATTGCGTTTGGTGTAGCCTAAATTATAACCCTGGCTGACGCCGTCCACGGTGAAATAAGGGTTAAAAAAACCGAACTGGTAACTGGTAGCGTAATCACTATTATTAAAGGCGATATTCACCCGCTTGCCAGAGCCAAAGACGTTATCCTGGGCAACATTGGCGTTCAATACGATCCCTTGGGTTTGAGAAAAACCGATACCTGCGGACAGGTTGCCGGATGGTTTTTCCGTTACCGTATAATTCACATCAATCTGGTCGGCAGAACCCTGAACCGGCGGCGTTTCAACGTTTACCTCTTCAAAATAGCCTAAACGCTCAAGACGCGTTTTCGACCGCTCTATTTTTGAGCTTGACGCCCAGCTGGACTCCATCTGCCGCATTTCACGCCGCAACACTTCATCGCGGGTTTTGCTATTGCCCTTCATGTTTACGCGCCTAACATAAACACGTTTGCCCGGATCGACAAAAAAAGTCATATCAACCGTTTTTTTGGCTTCGTTGATTTCCGGCACCATATTAACGTTTGCAAAAGCATAACCGTCATCGCCTAAACGATCGGAAATTGCCTTGGAAGTTTCAGTCGCGTTTTTTCTGGAAAAAGTTTCTCCCGGCCCCACCTTCGCCAACTTAATCAGCTCTTGAGGATCAACCACCAGATTACCGGCTAATTTAACTTTTTCCAGTGTATAAACATCACCCTCTTTAACATTGATGGTGACATAAATATCTTTCTTATCCGGAGTAATAGCGACCTGCGTGGATTCAATATTAAAGTTAATATAACCGCGGTCCAGGTAATAGGAACGCAAGGTTTCCAAATCCGCCTGCAGCTTTTGTTTGGAGTACTGATCGTTCTTGGTATAAAACGACAACAGATTAGAGGTGCTTAACTCAAGATTGCGCAACAGCGTTTCATCATCAAAAACATTATTGCCAACTACATTGATCTGCTTGATCTTGGCGACCCTGCCCTCAGAAATCTTGATATGGATACCGACCCGGTTACGGGTGAGGTTGGATACTTCGGTAGTGATCTTCAAGCCGTATTTACCGTGACTGAAATACTGTCGGCTTAATTCCTGCTCGACTTTATCCAGCACCTGCTGATCGAATACCTTGCCTTCAGCCAAACCGATTTTCTTTAGGGCTTTGGTCAAGTCATCCTTGCTTAGATCCTTATTGCCTTCAAAGATGATTTTTGCAATGGAAGGCCGCTCGACCACATTAACAATCAGCGTCGACCCTTCTCTTTCCAGAGAAATATCCTTAAAAAAGCCGGTCTTGAATAACGCTTTGATTGCCGGAGCGACATTATCCAAAGAGAATCTTTCTCCCACATTAACAGGGAGGTAGTTATAAACGGTACCTACCGAGATGCGCTGCAGGCCCTTGACTTGAATATCCTCTACAATAAACTCTTCGTCGCCTTTAACCGCTTGGGAAACAAGTAGAAATAACAATAGCACGCGAGAAAGAGTATTCAATTTCATGTAGAAGTCTAAAAATAAACGGCATTGCCCAATGTTAAAATCTAACGGATTATATCACAGTAAATATTTAAACGAGCTTAAGCCCTGTGAATAGGAAAGCTAAGCACATCCTCAATAGAGGGACTCCCCGAAAGCAGCATTAATAAACGATCCAAACCTATAGCCACACCCGAGCATTCCGGAAATCCCGACTCCAGAGCCGAAATAAGGCGCTTATCTTTAACGGAAACAGGAAGTTTTTGTTGATGCCTGATAGCCAGCTCATTATCAAAGCGTCTATTCTGTTCTTCGGCGTCAGCCAGCTCATAGTAACCATTACCCAGTTCAACGCCATTGATAAACAATTCAACCCGGTCAGTAGTCAGAGGGCATTGCTCATTGATCCTTGCCAACGACGATTGGCAAGCCGGATAACCGTAAACCATACACAATGCGTTGCTGCCCAAATGTGGCTGGACTTTATGGCTAAATATAAAGTCCAGCCACATTGCATGATCATACCCGCAAATACTCACTGCTTCCGGTAGCTGGCAATCCCTAGCAAAAGCGCAATAGTCCTGATACGAAAACACTAAGGGATCTAAACCGGCAAACGAACAAAATATGTCCTGATAACTGACTCTTTGTGTTTCTTGCAATAATTGACCGCTAAACAGCTCGCCGATCAGATCGGAGATTTCATCCATTAATTGAGGCAATGTAAAACCGACTCGATACCATTCAAGCATCGTAAACTCAGGATTATGGAACCGCCCCGACTCACCGTTCCTGAAGGCTTTGCCTATCTGGTAAATAGAACCGCTACCAGCCGCAAGCAGCCGTTTCATTGCAAACTCGGGTGACGTTTGCAAAAACAGCGTTTGCCGCAATGGCGACGCGCAATACTCAGCTGTAAAAAACTCCAACTGCGGGTCTGTTCCGATACTGTGACTGAGCAGAGGCGTCTCCACTTCCAGGACCGATCTTTCCGCAAAAAATCGGCGTATCTGGGCAAGCATCTGCGCCCTTAGATGCAAAAGCTCTATGGCGCAGGTCGGTCGCCAATCTTGCAGCACTATTCTTTTACGCGGGAAACGTATTCGCCGGTTCGCGTATCAACCTTAATCACTTCACCCTGTTGCACAAACAAAGGCACCCTGACCACTGCGCCGGTCTCCAGAGTAGCCGGTTTTCCGCCGCCGCCAGAGGTATCGCCACGCACACCCGGATCAGTTTCGACGATGGCCAGCTCAACAAAATTGGCAGGGGAAATAGCGAGAGGCGCATCATTCCATAAAGTTACCGTGCAGGAGTCCTGATCTTTAAGCCATTTACCGGCATCGCTGACGGCTTTTTCATCACATTGGTACTGTTCAAAAGTCTCAGGCACCATAAAATGCCTGAATTGACCGTCGTTATAAAGATATTGCATCTCGACATCGACAACATCGGCACCTTCAAGCGACTCGCCCGATTTAAAGGTTCTTTCAATCACCCGGCCGGTTTTCAAATTTCTGATTTTTACCCGGTTAAAAGCTTGGCCTTTACCCGGTTTTACAAATTCATTTTCAATAATCGCGCAGGGGTCGTTATCCAACATAACCTTTAACCCGGCTTTAAACTCGTTAGTGCTATAAATGGCCATTTTATCCTCAAAGATGACAAACAATGTAAAACTTACCCATTATAATAGAGGCACCAACCGATAGAAACTTTAATAACCCATTTCATGTCCGAACCACAGTCCGAAATCCAGCACTTTGCTAAAAACTGGCAACAACAACTTGCTGAAGCTTTTAATAACATTGAAGACCTTTGCCGTTACCTAAACTTATCGCCGAACGACTTGCCGATCTCGGCCGCTGCCGCCGAAAACTTTCCGTTACGCGTTCCGTTAAGTTTTGCTGCCTGCATCGAAAAAGGCAATGCGCATGACCCTTTATTGTGCCAAGTATTGCCTGTGAGTGAGGAACTGTTCGCCTATCCGGGCTATAGCAATGACCCTGTCGGCGATCTTGCGGCAGCCACCCAGATCGGGGTTTTGCATAAATATCATGGCCGGGTTTTATTTATCGACACCGGCAGCTGCGCCATTAACTGCCGGTATTGTTTCCGTCGCAACTTTCCATACGCTGATTTGCAACTTAGCAAACAACAGGAAGATGCCGCCATCAAATCCATACAAAACAATACCAGCATCTCGGAAGTTATTCTGAGCGGCGGCGACCCTTTACTGCTAAGCGAGTCAAGACTAGCCCGGCTTATTCGGCAACTGGACGGTATTGAGCACCTGAAACGCATCCGCATACACAGCCGTCTACCCATCGTTCTACCTGCCCGCATAACTGAAGAATTCATTAACACCCTGACCCAAAGCGCCAAACAAATCATCATCGTCGTGCACTGCAACCATGCCAATGAAATTAATGATCGAGTCATTGCTGCCTGCAATTCTCTGAAAAACAGCGGCATCACCTTGTTTAATCAATCGGTGCTGTTAAAAGGCGTGAATGATGATGCAGAAGTCCTGTGTGAACTAAGCGAACAGCTGTTCAGCCACGGCATCATTCCTTACTATTTGCATTTACTGGATAAAGCGACGGGGACAGGGCATTTTGAAGTCTCTGAAACGGAAGCGCTGGCGCTTATGCGGCAGGTTCAAGCCGCCCTGCCCGGCTACCTGGTTCCAAAGCTGGTCAAAGAGCAGGCAGGAGCCACTTCAAAGCAGACTGTTTTATAGCTTAGCCGTTTCGGTTAGTAATGCCGTGCGGCACATGGGCGGCTGCGACGTGCCGGGCGGCAGACTCGCAGTGGCCTTTTTGATCATCAAAGAAAATATCCGCACCGAATGCCTTCAAGAAGGCGCCTTTGTCGAGGCCGCCCAAAAACATCGCCTCATCAATACGAATACCCCAGGCTCTTAACGTCCTGACTACCCGCTCATGAGCCGGAGCCGACCGGGCGGTCACCAATGCAGTTCTTATGGGTGACGATTGGGGGTCAAACTGCGTTTGGATATGATGCAGAGCACCTAAAAAGTCCTTAAAAGGCCCGCCCGGCAAAAGCTTTTTGGCTTCGTTACGCTCGTTTTCGATAAACACATCCAAGCCGCGCTGTTGATAAATCCGTTCCGCTTCATCCGAAAACAACACCGAATCCCCGTCAAAAGCAATGCGTAACTGGTCGGAATGATGCGTCATGGAAGGGCCGCAAAGAATGGTTGCCGCCGCAAAACCCGCACACAGTGCCTTGGCGACGTCATCCGCATTGGCCGATAAAAACAAATGCGCACCAAATGCGGGAATATAGCCATACGGCGAGACGCCACCGGTGAATGCCGCACGAACAATCGCCAATTGATAATGGGCGATGGAGTTAAAGATTCTCAACCCTGTATCAGCGCTATTCTGGGACAATAAGATGACTTCCGCCAGAGGGTCGTCCGGGCAGCTATCGTTTAAGCCCAAGATCTTTTTAACCAGGGAAAAACCGTAACCGGGTTCCAATATTTCATCTTCATGCTCTATTTGGTAACGGCAGAAAGCTTCCTTGCCTTGAGTTTCAAATATCGCATGCGATTCATCCAGATTAAATAGCGCTCTGGATGATACAGCGACAACAAGCTTTTTCTTCCTCATAACCGGCATTAGATTAATTGTCACTTACCCAGACCGAGTCCAGATTAAGTGTGTTTTTTATCCTATCCGTGTTGGAAAACGCCTCTGCCTTGCTTTTAAAACCTCCTACTCGCAATCGGTACATCGTTATGTTCTTTTCATGGACGGGGATTACTTCGGCAAAAACACCCCTGCGCGCAAATTCAGCCGCTTTGCTTTTGGCAAACCATTCCTGCTTGAATGCCACCAGATTTACGCCCCACTTTCCAGTTGTAGATGTCTGCTTGTTAGCCGTTACAGACTCCCCTTTAACAACAGCTTTTGGCGGAACTATTGGTTTGACTGGCACAGCTTCGGATTGGGCTTTGGCAGGTGCGGGTTCAGGCGCTGCCTCTACTTTAGCGGGCGCTGCTTCCTGCTTGGATTTCTCTTTAGCCGGAACAACCACATCCTGTGCAGTTTTCCCTTTGGTTGCGGCGTGCTCTTGCGCCACTTCCCCCTTGACTGGAGCATGCGCTTGGGTTTCGGCTTTGGTTGTTGCAGACTCATGACCATGTTCTTCTTTAGCGACCACAGGCTCATGCGCTGCTTCAACCTTGGCAGGCTCAGCAACCAATGGCTTAAAAGTTATTTTCCCTTCCTCTCCCCCAATTTTGATCTGCAACCTGTCAAGCGCCTTGCTTACCATATCCTGTTTCGCCACAATCTCAGAAACCTTGTTATTCAATAAATCAACAGGGAACTGGGGAGTTTCTTTCAGCTGCGTCATAAACCCATAGACCTGCTGATTCAACTGCACAACAGAATTCATCAGCGTGTTAATCTCTTCATTCGGATTATTTTCAATATTTTTTGCCAAGCTTGTCTCAAGGATTGAAACCTGCTCAGTTAACTTTGAAACTTCAGATTTTGCACCGTAAGTCACCACGCCCAATCCAGCGGCTGCGCTTAATGCAAGGGCACCAAACCCTAGCGCTGCGTAACTGAGAAGCTTTGCTTTTTTAACTTTATTTTCGGCGCTTTCCAGCTGCTTTTTAATATCTTCCTGATCCACTACCGAAGGACTCATCCTTGCATTTTCAATACCTTGCACTGCTGTATCAACAACTTGTTTCGGTTGAGATTCGAGAATCGCTTCATCATCTTTTGATTTGAGCTCAGTATTTTCTGGATCAAAAGCCCGCACAGCTTCTTCATCTTCGCTCAAGAAGCCAGTGCTACCAAAAGCTCCCGCCAAATCGTCTTCTTTAACCCCGGCACTGCTCTCTGTGTCAGGTATTTCCATACCCGCAGTAATATCAAAGTCAGGTAGAAGAAAATCATCTTCATCTTGAGTCGATTGTTTAGTCTCTGCTAACTGATCCTCCTTTGCCTTATTGGAGAAACCATCATTCGCCTCATCCAATTGAAAAATATCGGCAAGCTCGCTCAAATCCGCATCATCGCTAAATAACATATTCTTAAAGGCCGATTGATCTAACGCATCCTCTGAATCAAAACCGGAATCCATGAGCAGATCGTCAATGCCACTTTCATCGCCTTGCAAATCATTAGGTGCTTCGCCAGCTGCCGACTGCTGTGGCATGTCAGGCGTGGTTGAGTCCGTTTCAGTCAGAATCAGTGCATCAATCTCATCCTCCTGGATCAGATCCGTCTCGTCGAAGTCGTCAGCCAAGCCGGAAAAATCATCTATTTCATCTGGAAAACCGGCAGCAACGGTCGTGGATAAATCGCCTGCATTTTGTTCAGGCTCATCAATTTCTACCGAAATCATGTCCGGTTCATTAAAATCACTAAAGTCCGAAAAGTCATCCAGCTCTTCATCGGTATCAACAAGCACATCCTCCACACCTGATTCTTCAGTTTCCGCCACGGCCAATTCAGGCTCATCAGCTTCGGGTACCGGATCTATTTCCGGCTCATTGAAATCGCTAAAATCGGAGAATTCATCCAGCTCTGCAAACGCACTAACATCATCATCGGTTACAGGCATTGGCACATTATCGGCATCAATGCCGGCATTCATCAGCAACCTATCGATGGCATCTTCGTCATCCTGATGCTCATCTGACAAAGCAAGAGAAATATCCCCTACCCCCTGATCTGGTTCCACAACCGTCTGAGTTTGTTCCGGTTTATCGAAATCGCCGACAAAGTCGTCAAAGCCTAAAAAGTCATCCAGCTCATCATGCAGGCCAATATCATTCACCGCATTTGCATCACTCGCCTCTGGCTGTGTTAATTCATCATCTAAACCAAAACCGGCATCCATCAATAATCTATCAATAGCGTCTTCATCGTCCTGAAGCTCATTTATCGGAGCCAGAGAAGATTCCGCATCGTCCAGCATGGCATCCAAATCAACATCGAGATTGGGTTTTTCTTTTGTTTTTTTGTCTATTGAGTCGGTCATATTGGGCTCGGTAGAGTTATAAGCTAACCGCAAAGTTTAAATGCAGCGGTCCAGTGTTTATCGGCAAGAGAGTGATTTTAAGCATTCTAATACCAAATAAACTTAATGTTCATCAAGTTTCAGCCATTTAATGCTAAACTTTCAAAAAAACTTCAAAGAAAAAAAATGCAACTAGCCATCACTGCCTTAGGCAACCATCAGATTAAATTTATCGCCGAAATATTGCCCGCCGTACGCGACTGTAAATGTAATATTCTGGAAATAAGATCATCCCGTCTCGCTCAATCCACTGCGGCATACCTGCTTATTCAGGGCAATTGGAGTCAAATCGCCAAGTTTGAAAGCACTTTGGACATTATCCAGAGGCGGCTGGACATTAAAATTCACACCTTAAGGCCCGATCAAAAAGACAAGATCAAAGAGTGCGTTCCCTACTCATTGGAAACCATATCCCTGGATCGTGATAATGTCACAGAATCTATTACTTCCTTTCTGTTTGATCGGGAGATAGAAATTGAGGAAATAACCGGCAGCTGCTATCAGGCTCCCTATATTCAAACCTCAGTGTTCTCAACCAAGTTTGTCATTTTGATCCCGCCGCAACTTCACCTGTTGTCGCTACGGGAAGAGTTTCTGGATTTTTGCGATCAGTTAAATATCGATGCCATTCTTGAACCCATAAAACGGTAAAAAATAATGATAGCTCTCGGCGACACCGTACCTGATTTTGAGGCCTTATCTACCGGCGACAAAACGGTAAATCTAAGTGACTATCAAGGCAAATACCTTGTCATCTATTTTTACCCCAAAGACAATACGCCCGGTTGCACTCAGGAAGGCCAAAGCTTTCGCGATAATATCGAAAAATTCAATACGCTCAATGCCGTCATCGTAGGCGTATCCCGTGATACTGCACGCGTCCACGAAGGCTTTAAATGCAAGCAGGAATTCCCCTTTGATCTGCTTTCAGACTCGGATGAAAAGCTGTGCCAGTTGTTTGACGTTATCAAAATGAAAAACATGTACGGCAAGCAGGTTCGAGGCATCGAACGCAGCACTTTTCTTATCGATCCCCAGGGCATGCTTGTCCATGAATGGCGCAAAGTAAAAGTCAAAAGCCATTGCGAAGAAGTTCTGCAAGTCTTACACGAACTCACAGGCGACTAACTATGAATATTCAATCATCACCTGATAAAAAGTTGTTTGTTCTGGACACCAACGTGCTGATGCATGATCCAGCCTCCATTTTCCGTTTTCAGGAACATGACATTTTTATCCCGATGATTGTTCTGGAAGAGCTGGATCATGCCAAAAAAGGCCTCACAGAACTGGCGCGCAATGTCAGGCAAGTCAGCCGGTTTCTGGATGAATTAATCCACGATGCCAACCAACAAACTATTAACGACGGCCTGCCGCTATCAAGCATAAAACACGGCCCAAAAGCCGAAATAGCTGACAGCGGACGCTTATATTTCCAAACCAGCACGATGACTGCGCTACTGCCGGAAAGCATGCCCGGCACCTTGGCGGACAACTCCATACTCAGAATCGTCTTGGCACTGACCAAGGAATTGCCTGATACCGATGTAATCCTGGTATCCAAAGACATCAATATGCGCATCAAGGCAGCGACCTTGGAACTGCTTGCGGAAGACTACCATAACGATCAAACCCTGGATGATATTGACTTGCTGTATAGCGGCGCAATGGCGCTGGAAAAAGATTTCTGGACGGTGCATGGCACCAAAATGGAATCCTGGCAGGAAAAAAACCGCACATTTTACAAGCTGGAAGACCCCATAGTTACCGAATGGTATCCCAACCAATACTTGTACATAGAAGACGAAAGCAATTTTGAAGCCATCGTCAGGTCTTGTGAAGGACAAATTGCAGTACTGGAATTGGCCAAGGATTACCGTGCAAAACATAACAATGTTTGGGGCATTACAGCAAAGAATCGGGAGCAGAACTTCGCCCTCAATGTCCTGCTCGACCCCGAAATTGATTTTGTTACCTTATTGGGCACGGCGGGCACCGGCAAAACCCTGTTGGCCCTGGCCGTAGGACTTACCTTAACTCTGGAAAACAAAATCTACCAGGAAATCATCATGACCCGGGAAACTATGCCGGTCGGTGAAGACATAGGCTTTCTGCCCGGTTCCGAGGAAGAAAAAATGGCGCCGTGGATGGGTGCGTTAATTGATAACCTTGAACTGCTGGGTCAAAATACGGAACATAGCGAGTGGGAACAAAGCGCGACCAGTAACATTATCATGAACCGGGTTAAAATCAGGTCGCTTAACTTTATGCGTGGACGGACATTCCTCAACCGCTACCTGATCATTGATGAAGCTCAAAACCTGACTTCAAAACAGATGAAAACTCTGATAACCCGGGCAGGCCCCGGAACCAAAATCATCTGTATCGGCAATCTGGCGCAAATCGACACCCCATATTTAACGGCAACAACCTCAGGGCTAACTTATGTTGTAGACCGTTTTAAAACTTGGCAGCATGGGGCGCATATCACCTTGCGTCGCGGCGAGCGCTCACGCTTGGCCGATTACGCTTCAGACATGTTGTAAGCGCTGCTTAAACAATATTGGCTAAATTAAGCGAAGACGCAGTCTCCGGAATAAAGCCCTTAAGTATTTGCGCCCAGACCGTTATCGCCAAGCCGCGGCCAGGCGGTCAGCACCGCTTTAACAACCGTTGCCAATGGAATGGCCAAAAATACTCCCCAAAAGCCCCATAAACCGCCAAAAAGCAAAATCGCGACGATAATTGCGATGGCGTGTAAATTAACCGCTTCGGAAAACAGCACCGGCACTAATACAACGCCGTCCAGCGCCTGAATAATTGAATAGGCAATAACAACATACATAAACTCATCGCCACCTAAGCCCCACTGGAAAAAAGCGACTCCCAAAACAGGGAAAGTAACCAGTGTCGCGCCGATATAAGGAATAATGACCTGTAAGCCCATCAAAACGGCCAGCAGCATGGCATAATTCAGGCCCATCATTGCGTAAGTTATATAACTGACAGCCCAGAGAATAAAAACTTCGCCGAACTTGCCGCGCACATAATTACCGATCTGCGTATCGACTTCTTCCCAAACACGTACAGTCAAATTCCTGTCTTTAGGCATAAACTGCAAAAACCAGGATATTAATACCTGTTTGTCCTTTAAAAAGAAAAAAACCATCATCGGCACGAGAAACAGATAGATCATGACACTGACCAAGCCCACAACGGATGCCGCTGAATGCGACAATATATTTTGCCCATAAGTCAACAATTCCCTCTGTACCGCAAACATCATCTGCTGGATTTTATTTTCCGAGACAAATTGCGGATACATTTCCGGTAAACTCATAATTCCGGTTTGTGCCCTGTTCAGTATCTCCGGAATATGTTGAACAAGCTCGACAGCCTGCTGCGAAACAATCGGCATTAAATAAAACAATAAAAAAATCAAACAGGCCATGAACACTGAAAACACCAGACACACAGCCGGCATGCGCGGCACATTCATGCTTTCAGCCTTACCTACCATTCCTTCGAGCAGATAAGCCAGCACAATCGACACAAAAACCGGCATTAACAAGCCGGACAATGAATAAATCAATACAAAGCTGACGATCAGAATGACAGCCAGCGCAACCGCTTGAGAATTTGGTAAAAAACATTTAAACGAGTCTCTTAAAAAACGCAGACTTGCAAATTGAGCTTGAGTTGTCATTGATAACCGGTAGTTATATTTGTTTTGCGCCTTCAATGAAGGCTTTTAACGGGAATTATAAAAGTCGACGGCAGAGCCGGTTCTTTTATTCACCGCGAAAACAGTTTTATGTCCTCACGGTATTACTCAGCCAGTATACATCATAAACGTAGCGTGTTTTTTGACGGCTTACTCGGCGGCACCGGCCCTCGGCAGTTTTGCGGCAGTTTTCTGATCCATAGCGGCTAGACCAGAAGGTGCGCTATCAAGAACGGATGAGGTGGAGCCACTGCCTGGAGCGATTGCCGAGGCATACCTCAGGCAGGTGAAAAGAAAAAACTGCACACCGAAAATGAGATTAGCCATCAACAGGTGTATCGGCTGGGCGACTGGCGGCATGCCCAACCTGTCGAGGCTGATGCCTGCGATAATAGCCGTGATCACCAAAGCGGCTAAAGCTATTCCGACACGCCGTAACAAACTTTTTCTTTCGACAGACCGGACAATCTTCCAAACCAACCAAAGGTTGGTAAATAAAATAATCGAGGAGAAGGAGCGATGCACATAGAAAATGATCGGAAAATCATCCCGCCAGTATTGACGTTCGATATATGCATGATTATGAGAAATAAAATCTACCGCCTCCCTGACCTGCGTCCCCATAGCGACTTGTAACAGGGTCATAACCATTGCTGCGATCAAAACGGTTTTAAATTTATCCGGCAGCGGTCGAACATCAATCCGGGCGATGACGTCCCGTTGCGAACGGGCAATCGTATAAATAAGCAATGCGACGATGAACAAAGCCAGCAACATATGCAAGGTGATCATCAAGGGCTTAAGATTACTCGCCACAACCGTAGAGCCCAGCCATCCTTGAAACCCGACCAGCAAAAACACGCTAACCGCCAAATAAAAAATGGCTTTGTCTGTTTTAAGATAAATCCGCGACGACCAGGCGGTCAGGAAAATCAAAAACCCAATCGTTACGCCGACCAGCCGGTTGGTGTACTCGGTCCAGGTTTTTACCGGGTTGAACTGGGTATTTTCATAACCGCGTTGTGCATAAATCTCGTGATAATTGGCAGGTAACTGGGATTCGTCGGTAGGCGGCACCCACTGCCCAAAGCAGGTCGGCCAGTCGGGGCAGCCCATGCCTGCCCCTGATGCTCTTACTATTCCGCCCACTAAAATGACAAAATAAACGGCAAAAATTGTAATCGTGCCCAATCGGCGGAAACGGGCGGCTGCTTCGGTATTAATCATAAGTTTCCAACATTTTTAGGAGAACACGCTTCAGGCAATTTCCAATATTTCAGTGTTAGCAAAAATCCGGGCTTGGTAAGAGGTAGAACAAATAATTCACCCTCCGCGGGTGCGATTTTTCCATCCATTCAGGCTATCCCTAAGGTCCGGAATATTCCCAATCAGCCTGTGTAACGTAAGTAAATTGCATTCTCGGTGTATCTTTGGATAAAAATACACTCCAAAATTATAAGGTTAATAACGTAATTTTATCTTGGTTATGATTTTTTAGCTTCAAATTATCAGCATTGGTATCAACATCACTTTGCAGGACAACCAGCATCTTGCAAGCATCCAGCCCTTTTTGCGCATACAGCACTTTACCTACGCTTTGTTCTGCGCCTGTGCCGTCATCGATGATTGCTGTGTTAGGCTCGGGAGGTGTCAAGACAGCACATTCGGCGAGAAACATTGCTCTTTTGGTCTTGCCAAGATAATGAGTCCGGGCAACAATTTCCTGACCGGTATAACATCCCTTGGTAAGACTAATGCCGCCCAACTTATCCAGATTAAGCATTTGCGGAATAAACTCTTCCGATGTTTCCGCACTAAGCCAGGGAATCCCTGAAAGCAGATCAAGATAGCGCCATTGCGCTGAACCTTCAGCCTGGAAGCCTAACTTAGCCTGTTCTTCCCAGAACGCCTGAGCGTTATCAACCTCGGCAACAATCAAGCTGCGATTTTGAAAATCAACAACTATATTGTCCTGCTTGCTTGTTGCAAAGCGTTGTTCCTGTGCGCCGTCGGATTGCAAGGACTCATCGCGTAAGCCGATTAAACATAACTCATCCGAGCTATCGGTTAAGGTTACCTTCGACCGCAACACGTACATTTGCAGCCTTTTTTTCACGGGGGCCAATAATTCCATGGGCAGAATCATCAAAAAAGCATCGCCGTTTTTAACCAGCAAAAAAGTAGTAATCACCCGACCCTTGGGATTGCACATCGCGCCAAGGCTGCTTTTTATATCGGTTATGTCGTTAATATTGCAGGTAATTTGGCCTTGCAGGAATTTTGCCGCATCAACTCCTGAAACCATCAAAACCCCGAGATAGGTAATTGGGTAAATAAATTTATTACCCTTATGCTCAGGTGACGGAAAAACAACGTTACCATCGTTGTCAAATACAGCGTTTTTAGAAAGCAGGAGATTTTTCCAGTTAAGGTTCATCAGCAAAAAATAATGGATTTTAGAGAATTTGATTATATCGCTGTTTGCACAAAGACAAAAAACCTATCGGGTTATTTGTATTGCATTGAAACACACGTATTATCATAGAAAAAAACAAGGAGCACCCACTTGCCCAAAAAACACGAACCCCCATTATCGGTAGAACTTCAGCCATCCAGACGCTTAAAGCAGGTGCTGGTTACTATGCATCTGCTGGCGTTGGCTTCAAGCATTGCCAATGCCTTGCCGGTTATCGTCAAATTGGCTCTGGTCATAGGGATTGGCCTGCATCTTTACTTTGTGTTGGCGCGCCTGAAAAGCGATCAGTACGTCATCAAACACTCCGAAACATCGGGTTGGGAAATAGCCAGCGATAATGACTTCAAACCGATCCAAATCCTGAACTCAACAGTCATTACCCTATTCGCGATATTTTTGCATTTTAATAAAAATGCCCATAAGCAGTCCGTGCTTATAGTCAACGACGCATTAAATGAAGATGATTACCGCCGCCTTATCGTTAGACTGAAAACGGCTAATAAAAAATGAACAGCCCATGCTAGATTTTCCGGAAAATTGGAATTGATTTTTCAGCAGAACGTCGTGCTTTAAGCCCCCAAGCTAAAAGATATTCAATCCTGCGATTGCCATTGTCCAAGCGTTTAAAAAGTATTTCAAACATCTTCTTGTAAAAAGCATAGCCTTTAATGGGATGGGCATCCAGATACCCGCTAAGCTTTTCTCCGTTAATTTCCAATACGCAGCCATCGGTAATGGCGGTAACAGACGCGGTTCGCACAGATGACTCATGCAGGCAGGTATCACCAAAAATATCCCCCTTCTTCAAATCGCTGACTCCCGTTTTTACGTTCCGGCGTTCTTCCAGTTCCACATGCACAGACACTCGCAATTGACCGTCCTCAATGAAAAACAGGGACTTGGCCACGTCGCCTTCCTTAACGATGACATCATCTGCACGAAAATACCAACGCTTCCAAGCGAGCCCTTGAGAAAACTTGGGATCATTGACTATTTCTTTAATTAAATTTTCCAAGGCGCTTAACCTCTATTACAGGCAATTATCTAACAAACCGGCCGGTTTAAGCCGATAGTTTCCAAAGCTTTCTTCATTGCTCACACTCCAAACCATCAACCCGCTGAAAGCCTCGAGGTAATGCCAACCCTCGTTTGGCACGGTTGCCCGAATAATGCTCAATATCCGCGCCTTTAAGCGTCAGTTGTCGCTTGCCGGCTATGATTTTCAGTTGGCCGTTTTCAGGTAGCGCTACCGACGCGACCACATAATCCTTTCCAGCCGTCAGGTCAGCTGTCGGTATTTGAATCAGCTTATTGCCTTTACCTTTCGCCAAAGCGGGCAATTCCGCCACCGGAAAAACCAGCAGACGGCCTTGCAAAGTCACAACAGCAAGCGAATCGGCTTCACTGCGTATCGGGATCGGTTTTAACACTTTGGCGCCATCAGGCAGCGTGATCAACTGCTTGCCCGCCTTGTTTTTGCTTAATAACTCTTTGAGCTGAACCCGGAATCCATAACCGAAATGGCTGGCAAGCACATACCAGTCGTCCGGTTGGCCGGCCAGAAGATGCACGAATAACGAACCCGGCGGCGGATTGAGCCGCCCGGTCAACGGTTCACCCTGAGTTCTGGCCGACGGCAGGTCGTGTGTCGCGGTACTGTAAGCCCGCCCGGTGGAATCCAAAATATAGACTGGCTGCGTGGTCCGGCATTTGACTGCATCCAGAAAGCTGTCGCCGGAACGGTAACTTAAGCTTGCGACATCGATATCATGGCCTTTTGCGGCCCTGATCCAGCCTTTTTGCGACAGGATAACAGTTAACGGCTCATTGCTTATTAACGCTGTCGTTTCCAATGCCTGCGCAGCCTCTCTGGCAACAATCGGCGAACGGCGATCATCGCCGTATTTCTCCGCATCGCGCTCAAGCTCTTTCCTGATCAGGCGGTTCAACAAGCGCGGCGAGCCCAGCGTTTTTTCCAGCGCGGCGCGTTCCTTTTCCAGTTCGTCCTGCTCGCCGCGGATTTTCATCTCTTCGAGCTTGGCCAGATGCCTTAACTTCAATTCCAGTATCGCTTCGGCCTGAATATCGGTAATGCCGAAGCGCTCCATCAGCACCGGTTTGGGATGGTCTTCATTGCGGATAATGGCAATGACTTCATCGATATTAAGGTAGGCAATCAATAAGCCATCGAGAATGTGCAACCGCGCCAGCACTTTATCGAGCCGGTATTGCAGGCGTTTGCGCACGGTATCGGTACGGAACGTCAGCCATTCGACCAGTATGTCTCTAAGCCCTTTAACCTTGGGCCGACCGTCCAGTCCGATCATGTTCATATTGACGCGATAGCTTTTTTCCAGATCGGTCGTGACGAACAAATGCGACATAACTTCATCCACGTCGATCCGTTTCGAGCGCGGAATGACCAGCAGCCGGGTCGGATTTTCATGATCCGATTCATCCCGCAAATCTTCAATCATCGGCAATTTTTTCGCCAGCATCTGCGCGGCGATTTGCTCCATCAGTTTGGCGCCGGAAACTTGGTGCGGCAGCGCGGTAATCACGATATTGCCGTCTTCCTGTTCATATTTGGCGCGCATTTTTATCGAACCGCCGCCGCTGAGATACATTTTTTGTATTTCGTCAGCCGAAGTAATGATTTCCGCATCGGTCGGATAATCAGGGCCTTTGATATGGGTAAACAGCGTTTCCAAGGTACTGCTTGGATCATCCAGCAGCTGGATACAGGCATTGGCGACTTCACGCAGATTATGCGGCGGTATATCGGTCGCCATGCCGACCGCGATGCCCATCGTGCCGTTCAGCAAGATATTCGGCAGCCGCGCTGGCAACAACACCGGCTCTTTCAATGTGGCATCGAAATTATCCGCCCAGTCGACCGTACCCTGCCCCAACTCGCTCAACAAGGTTTGCGCATAAGCAGTCAGGCGGGATTCAGTGTAACGCATTGCGGCAAAAGACTTGGGATCGTCCGGCGAGCCCCAGTTGCCCTGCCCGTCAACCAACGGATAGCGGTAGGAAAAATCCTGCGCCATCAATACCATGGCCTCATAGCAGGCGGAATCGCCGTGCGGATGATATTTACCCAGCACGTCACCGACGGTTCTGGCCGATTTCTTAAACTTGGCCGTTGCCGTCAGACCCAGCTCGGACATTGCATAAACGATACGCCGCTGCACCGGTTTCAAGCCATCGGCGATATGCGGCAAAGCCCGGTCCAAAATCACATACATGGAATAGTCCAGGTAGGCTTTTTCGGCAAAATCCTTTAACGGCAGTTGTTCAAAATTTCCCTGCATAATCATAACTTACAACTCACCTTTCAATAACTCCACATGCATGGCACGATTTTTCTCCAGATTTTCCTGGCGTAGTTTTTTGCGCATTTTTGCCGCTTCATAAAGTTTTATTTCCGCATCATTATCCAGTTGCAATCGAGGAACTTCCACAGTTTTTCCGTTATCATCCATCGCCACCATCGTAAAATAACAGGACGTGGTATGCCTTTTTTCATCGGTTCTTAAATCCTCGGCAAAAACCTTAACGCCGATTTCCATCGATGAATAACCAACATAATTAACATGCGCATAAAAAGTAACTAGCTCACCGACATTAACCTGTTGTTTAAAAAACACCTGATCGAGCGCCGCGGTTACCACGTATTTTTTACAATATTTTGCCGCACAAGCATAAGCCACCTGATCCAGCAGCTTCAATAAAGAGCCGCCATGAACGTTGCCGGAAAAATTGGCCATATCCGGTGTCATCAAGACCGTCATCGTTAGGGATTTTTCTTGTTTGGTCATTAATCGCTCAATTCCAAGGCCATTAATCTCATGTAACTTTTTATCCTATTCGCTTTTGATGTATTGCTGATTCGGCATCCCACGCTCCCAGCCTGAATCGACAGCGCGGTTACACTGGAAAATAATCACTGTAGCTAAGCCCGGAGCATTTTTCGCAACCGCAATGGCGGCAATTATAAATCTTAAACAATTATCTTTATTAATAATTAAATTTTGTCGATGCAAGACAAGCGAAATTAACAGAAAGGCATCCTCAACCTTATCTACTGTATTGTTTTATAAAAAATTAAATAGTTGCAGCAAGTTCATGATGGGACTAGGATGACAACAACCAGCTGTAAATATATGGTGACATTTCATCTATTCTTTCAATAAGTTACCGGGAGATTATTATGTCAAACCAAAACGACCCTTCCAACAAAAAAGACCAACCCCAGTTTTCAAAGGATTCAGACGATGATTTAGAAACTACGGGGAGCTTTAAGTCACTTTTAATAGCCATCGGCGGTGTGGCGCTGGTTTTAGCCATACTTGTATTACTGCCGATGTTATTTACCTATTTATCTGAGGGAGATTATCGCCCTGTAGGAGAACCTCATCCAGGCCTAAGCAGTCAAAGTGACTATAAGTGAAACCTGATAAATAGGGAATAGTTGTAAACGGTGGGCAGCAAAACCTGCCACCCTATCTGCTCTGTTTAATTGCCCAAGCCACATCGGCTGCTTGCCGGTTTTCCCTGACATCATGCACCCGAAACATCCGCACGCCTGCCATAACGCCTAAAGCCGTAGTCACTGCGGTGGCTGTAACCAATTCCGAAGGCTCAGACACGTCGCAAATAGTGCCCATAAAGCGCTTGCGACTGGTGCCTAGCAGAACCGGATACCCCATTGCCACTAACGCATCCAGATGCGCCAGCAAATCCAAATTGTCCTGTTTGCGTTTACCGAAACCTATGCCCGGATCAATGGCAATGGCTTCTTTTTTAATGCCTGCCTTTAACGCTGCATTAACGCATTCATCCAAGGCATTAATCACTTCCTGCACGACATTTTCATAGCGCGGATTGTCCTGCATGGTTTTTGGGGCCCCCTGACTGTGCATCAAAATAATCGGCACGCCGGTTTGAGCCGCCAGCGTCAATATGGCCGCGTCATCCTTGCCTCCTGAAACATCATTGATAATATCGGCCCCGGCATCCAACGCCGCTTTCGCCACTTTACTCAAGGTTGTATCGATACTGATTAAAACATCGCTTCCTTGTTGCCTGATCGCCTGAATCACCGGAACGACCCGCTGAATCTGTTCTCCGGCCGCAACCGGGTCGGAGCCCGGGCGGGTTGACTCGCCACCGATATCGATCATATCGGCGCCTTCGGACAGCATCCGTTCAACCTGTTGCAAAGCCGCATTGAGGCCTGAAAATTTGCCGCCATCGGAAAAACTATCCGGCGTTACATTTAAAATCCCCATAATCAGCGGTCTGCCACCATGGATAGTGTCTATACCGGCACCGGCCTTGACTTGACTGAACATTCCCTAAAAACTCCTGTGTACGAAAACGGCATATTGATTCATGTATAATAACCAAATGTTTTCGACTCTAACTAAATTTAATGGATAAGCCACGATTAGCCTGGGCCATCACCGGATCCGGTCATTATATAGAAGAATGCCTGGACTTCCTGATGACTCTGAACAATGTTGATTTGTACCTCAGTCAGGCCGGAGAAGAAGTGTTGCTTATGTACGGCATCAGCCTCAATGACATACGCAAAAAAATGCCGGTGTACCGCGATAAAACAGCTTCAGCGCCGCCGGTCGGGCATTTCTATAAGGGTTACTACCACACCTTTGTGATGGCGCCGACCACGTCGAATACGATTGCCAAATGCGTGCTGGGCATTGCCGACTCGCTGGTCACCAATCTTTATTCACAGGCGGGAAAATGCAGAGTTCCGAGCATTGTTTACCCTTGCGACATAGCGCCGGAAATGGAAACCACTGCGCCGGGTGGAAAAGTCATGGTTTATCCGCGTAAAATCGACCTGGAAGGCACGGACAAATTACGCAGCTTTGAATACACGACCGTCGTTGAAAGTGTCGATGAATTGACTATCACAGTTAAAGAACGGCTAAAATCGTTAACATGAGCGAACATATCCTCTTCCTTACCGGCAGGCTGGCGGAAAAACAGCTGCATAGCATCCTCGAAAAAATGCAGCCGGAATTCACCTATACCGTGCATGAACTGGGACTTAAGGTCGCCGCCTTAATGACCGCGGACATGATCGGCCGCCGCCTGACCGACACTTTCGGCGCAGACCGGATACTGGTGCCCGGCCGTTGCCGCGGCGACCTGGAAGCCTTGTCCAAAGACATGGGCCTGCCCATTGAGCGCGGTCCGGAGGAACTCAAAGACTTGCCGATGTTTTTCGGCCAAGCGGCGCACAAGATCGATTTAAATAATTACAGCGTCAAAATCTTTGCCGAAATCGTCGATGCGCCCAATATCAGCGTCGAGGAAGCCGTTCAACGCGCTTATTACTACAAACACAACGGCGCGGATGTGATCGATATCGGTTGCCTGCCAAGCACCAATTTTCCGCATATGGAAGACATTATCCGCACCTTGAAACAGGAAGGTTTCACCGTCAGCATCGACTCGCTTGAGACGGAAGATTTGCTCAGAGGCGGTAAGGCGGGCGCCGATTACATGCTCAGCCTGCACGAAAGCACCCTGTGGGTTGCCGATGAAGTCGCGGCAACGCCGATTTTGATCCCTGAAAAGCATGAAGACCTGGCATCGCTGGATAGAGCTATTAACGCCATGCAGGCAAAAAACCGCGATTTCATCGTCGACCCGATTTTAGACCCCCTGCATTTCGGCTTCACGCAGTCCCTCGTGCGCTATCATGAAGTCAGGAAAAACCATCCCGATATCGAAATGATGCTGGGCGTCGGCAACATCACCGAACTGACCCATGCCGACACCGTGGGCATGAATGCGTTGCTGCTGGGCATCTGTTCGGAACTCAACATCAATAGTATTCTGGCAACCCAAGTCAGCAAACATGCCTGCCGTGCCGTCAAGGAAGCTGACCTTGCCCGCCGCATCATGTTTGCCGCCAAAGAGCATGAGATGCTGCCCAAGCATATCGATCCCGGCTTAATGGCTTTGCATGAAACTTCACCCTTTCCTTATTCATTGGAAGAAATCAAGGAACTGGCCGGACAAATCAAAGACCCCAGTTACCGCGTCCAAATCAGCGCCGAAGGCGTGCATATTTTCAACCGCGACGGTCTGCACAGCGCCACCGATCCGTTCGACCTGTTTCCGAAGCTGCACGTTGAGACCGACGGCGGTCATGCTTTTTATCTGGGCGTTGAACTGGCCCGCGCTGAAATAGCCTGGCAATTGGGCAAGCGCTATACCCAGGATCAGGCGTTGCAATGGGGCTGCGCAACCGAAAGCGCAGAATCCACCGTTGACCTGCACACCTTTAAACCGGCCGGAACCACATTAAAAAAGCACTAATGATTACATCCTTTCATTACCCGCAGGCGGAGCCAACTGCTGCTAAACAGGTGATTAACAGCTTTTTATTCACCACGAAGACACGAAGGACACGAAGTTTTATCTCTTCGTGTCCTCGGCAACTGCTCCCTGAGTTGCTCTACCTCCTGCACCCGTGCAGTCGTTCGTGTCTTCGTGGTGGTAATCTTTTAATTTTTTTGCTTTGCCTGTTATTAATAAAAACCTACAAATGATTCAAGAAACCATCGTCATCACACAAAACAGTTCGGGCGTGGCGCATATTGCCCCGATGGGCGTTCATACGCAAACAGCCGGGGACGAATTTATCATCCTGCCGTTCCGGCCTTCAACCACGCTGAACAACCTGCTGGAGAGCAAAACCGCCGTCATCAATTATTGCGATGACGTCCGGGTCTTTGCAGGATGCCTGACCGGGCGGCGCGACTGGCCGCTAAAAGCGGCGGAAAAAATCAACGGCCAAGTACTTGACTGCGCTTTGGCGCATACCGAAGTCGAACTGGTTCGCGTCGAGGACGACGAAACCCGACCCAAGTTATTCTGCAAAGCCGTGCATACTGTTAACCATGCGCCTTTTAAAGGCTTTAACCGCGCCCAATATTCGGTACTGGAAGCGGCGATTCTGGTCAGCCGCCTGAACATGCTGCCTTTGGAAAAAATACAGGCGGAACTCGACTATCTGCGCATCGGCCTCGAAAAAACGGCAGGCGACCGGGAACTGGAAGCCTGGGGTTGGCTAATGATGATCATTGAAAAACATATCGCCTATGTTGCGAGCCAGCCGGAAGCAGGCGCAACAATCGCTGAGGCCAAGCCATGACAGGAATGCTCGCCAGCGTTAACAGCGTAGAAGAAGCCTTGCAGGCATTAAGCGCGAACGTCGACATTATCGACCTGAAGCAACCGGCCTTGGGCGCTTTAGGCGCGCTTGAAACCGATCTGGTCAAAAGCATTGTTGATGAAATCAATGGCCGCTGCCCTGTCAGTGCGACCATTGGCGACCTGCCGATGCAGCCCGAAATTGTTTACCAGGCAACCCAAGCGATGGCCGAAACCGGCGTCGATTATGTCAAAATCGGCTTTTTTCCCGGCGACGACTGGCAGGGAACCCTTGAAAAACTCGCCACGTTATCGAGAACAATCAACTTGATAGCCGTGTTATTCGCTGATACCCAACCGGATATTGCAATCATAGATTCGCTAAAAGCTGCCGGTTTCAAAGGCGTGATGCTCGATACCATGAATAAAAGCCGCGGCTCCTTGACTCAGGTCATGACCAGGGCCGACATAGCTCGATTTGCCGGATTGGCAAAAGACCGGTCCATGCTATGCGGACTGGCCGGATCGCTCAGACAGGACGACGTAGCCGAATTGATGCCTTACCAACCCGACTACCTGGGTTTTAGAGGCGCATTATGCATGGATCATAATAGAACGGCGCAATTGAATGCGTCGTCAATTATGCGGATAAAACAGGCTATAAAACATCATCAGAGCCAAGTCATCGCCGAGAACCGCATTTTGATTGCCGATGACAGTGAAATAAACCGGTTGATACTGACCAACATGCTTGAACTGAACGGCTACAAAGTTGACGCCGCCGGTGACGGTGCAGAAGCCCTGCAATTCATTAACCAAAACCGCTATAAATTCGCGCTCATCGATCTTAACATGCCGGTCATGTCGGGGCTGGAAATGGTGAGGATTCTAAGAAAACAGCATAATCCCCTAAAAACTGCCGCTATCAGCGCTTTTGCTTTCGACCATCAAAAAGCGGAAGCGCTGGATGCCGGGTTTGATTGCTGCTTAGATAGACCGGTTGATGAAGAGCAATTGATGGCGCTGATTAATTTACGCTAGATACACGCTATTAATCCCACGAAACCGCACATGCAAAAAACCCTTACCCGGAAACTCCGGATAAGGGTTCAGTTTGCAGCTTAGGGCGCGTTCTCAATTAAGCCAAATGACAGTGGATACGAGGCTGAGCATAGCCTGATAATTTCTTACTAAGCGCTCATATCGAGTTGCAATTCGACGAAAATGCTTCAGTTTTTGAAAAAAGCGT
>Ga0208117_100037_pt1 | contig 149913 bp, 126 predicted proteins | sample LakWasMet26_LOW6_2_FD_183870 | JGI IMG/M metagenome (GOLD analysis project Ga0208117, IMG submission 183870) | Freshwater sediment methanotrophic microbial communities from Lake Washington under simulated oxygen tension - Sediment Metagenome... | ecosystem: Environmental > Aquatic > Freshwater...
AGCAAAATGTCCGCGCTGGGGGCTGCCATGCGTAAGCTGGTGCACTTATGTTTTGGCGTCTTGAAAACTCGTCAACCTTATCAAGCCAATTATGCGATTTAAAGTTGACTTTCAAGACGGTATCTACCGGAACAACGACTTAAGCTGTACTTAAAAAACCGCGCTAAATTATGCTACGCTCTTCTAAAGGGTATATAAATTTAAACGACAAGATTTTTTATTAACGCGTTTCCGTTCCACTAGCCAGGAGTCAAACCATGCTAATCGGCCTACCTAAAGAAATTAAGGACAACGAGAATCGGGTCGGGCTGACGCCAGGCTCAGTTAGGGCGTTAACGCGCCGGAGCCATCAGGTGCTGGTACAAAGCGGCGCCGGGGAAGGCAGCTCGCTTTCGGACGAAGAATACCGCTCTGCCGGTGCCCAAATCGTTCCCAACGCGGAAGATGCCTGGGCGGCGGACATGGTGGTCAAAGTCAAGGAACCGATTGCATCGGAATATCCCTATCTGCGCCAGGACCTGTTGCTGTTCACCTACCTGCATCTGGCTTCCGATAAGCCGCTGACCGAAGCCCTGCTAACCAGCGGCACCACCGGCATCGCGTACGAGACCGTGCAGACCGAAGACGGCAGTTTGCCTTTGTTGATACCGATGAGCGAAGTGGCGGGGCGCATGGCGACCCAGGCCGGCGCCACTTATCTGCAAAAATCGCATGGCGGCCGCGGCGTACTGATCGGCGGCGTGCCGGGCGTCGCACCCGCCAATGTCATTATTCTCGGCGGCGGCATCGTCGGCACCAACGCCGCGCGGGTAGCGGTCGGCCTGGGCGCGCAAGTCACGGTGCTGGATATCAGCCATGCCCGTCTGAAATACCTGGATGATATTTACCGCGGCCAACTGCAAACCCGCATCAGCAACGAATCGACTATCGAAGAAGCCATCGAAACCGCCGATCTGGTCATCGGCGCGATTTTAATCCACGGCGGACGAGCGCCCTGGCTGATTACCCGCGACATGCTGCCGACCATGCGCAAAGGCTCGGTAATCGTGGACGTGGCCGTCGATCAGGGCGGCTGCGTGGAAACCACGCGCCCTACGACGCATAGCCATCCGACTTATGTCGTCGACGACGTAGTGCATTATTGCGTTGCCAACATGCCGGGGGCCGTGCCGCGCACCAGCACCTTCGCGCTGAACAACCAGACCGCCAAGTACGCCTTGCAGCTCGCCAACGAAGGCCTGGACGCCGTGCGCAAAGACAAGGCACTGCAATACGGGCTCAACACCTATCGCGGGGCTGTGACCTATCCTGCCGTCGCGGAAGCGTTCGGTATGAAACACGCCGATCCGGTGCAGGCATTACGTATAGAACTTTGAATTTGATCTGGCGGTTTCAAGCTTTCGTTTGGATTGAGTCTGTGGCTGACTACCTCAGTTCAGCCAAAAGCGATAGATCGTAGGGCGGTTTCGCACCAGCAAACCGCCAACCACCAACAGTAGGCGCTTTAGGCGACGCAGGATATCCGATCAATCGGACATAAAAAATGCCGCTTGGAACAATCCGGGCGAGAATCAAGTTCAAAGTGCTATTCATGGCGGATTGCTACGCGAATCCGCCTTACAGTGTTGCTGTCGCGAAAGTCGGCGCCGGATCGAAAATGCCCCAGGGCCACCGCCGCCGAGGAGGCGGACAAGCTTTCCCTCAGCCGGCCGATATCCGGATTGATCGGAACGACATCGGCCCTTTTCCTCTCAGGCGCGAGGGTTGCCGGTTCAAATTTATCAAAAGCCACCACAGGACTATTCATTTGAGTTCTCCCGTTCATTAAAAAATCACCGACCAGGCCGATTCACGAATGAAGCGGTAGGGAAACCCCATGGGTCGGCTTGAGTTGACACTGACGTTATGAATAGAGCAGGTTCCGTGCCACATCCGGATCAATCTGAAAGAATGCCTGACAGTCCAGTACGGATAAAAATAAGACCTTGTATTTTAATGGTTTATTTTTTTGACGAATATCCACTAGATGACCGGCCGCTTTGAAATTCAGGGCATTTCCAACCAGCGCTTAATCCGCGACTGCTTGTTGAGCATCAACTTGGAGAAACATTTGTTATTTGGGTGTTTCCTGATCAACACATCCGGAAACGCGATACGCTACTGTGCGGGAAATTTGTAGGCGGTTGCCCGCAAAAGAAGATATCTTTAACAGGCTGGGATTTTTGGTTAAGCTTTACCTGCGGCAGTATGCTTTGGGCAATCGAAGAGTTTATGGTACCGAAACGGATTGAAATATTCCTGCGTGAATCAGGACATTGTCCGTGGCGGTTGGATCTGGAAACGGGTCATAAAGCACGCTGACCACAGGTGGTAGGGTACGCATCGCGTACCATTTTTCAAGCAATAAAGGTACGCGGTGCGTACCCTACCTGGCTACCTCAGTTCAGCCAAAAGCGATAGATCGTAGGGCGGTTTCGCACCAGCAAACCGCCAACCACCAACAGTAGGCGCTTTAGGCGACGCAGGATATCCGATCAATCGGACATAAAAAATGCCGCTTGGAACAATCCGGGCGAGAATCAAGTTCAAAGTGCTATTCATGGCGGATTGCTACGCGAATCCGCCTTACAGTGTTACAGTGTTCTATCGTCCCACGCTGGAGCGCTCATCGTACTGCACCAGTATCTGCGGGCTTTCGTCATTCCGGCAGTCCCTGGCCTGGCGTTAGGCGAGACACAGACCGATAGGCAGACCTTCCAGGTTTTAAAAACCTGGAAGGTCTAACTGGCAATGCTCCAGCTTGATCTCAAGCTCCAGTTTCGCGAAACACGAGCGTTAAAGTACAAAGAAACCACGAAAGCCAGTGATTACCGTTGTTCAGGAAGTGGTAGGGTATGCAATTTAAAGCTGACTTTCAAGACGGTATCTACTTGGCTTAATGGCGAAGTAAAGCAACGATCAGACAGCGAAGCTGGCTAATCGTCCGCTGGAACGGATTGTTAGGTGGCTTTGTCATACTGGCCCGTGAAGGTAACGTTCATACCAAATATTCCTAACCAGTTTTCCTCCGTGACGGTAAGGCCATCTTCAGAGAATTTAAGCCAAACGTGATACTCCTTATCATCACCAAGGTAAGACCACCGATACTCGATGGTTTCTCCATGGAGTTCTCCGATGAAGTCTAGATCTCCAATATTCGGCCCGTACTCTCGATGTGTGCCCCACAGAGCTGTTCCAGTTACATGGTAGCGGCCATCTAATAGGCGCTGCACTTTTAGTTCTGCGCTTTCGTATTCGCCTGCACGAATGTAGTGGCCAGGGACAAAATCAACGATACCTTTCACTTCACCAAATTGAACTTGCGCTCCGAAAGCTAATTGGATAGCGGCGTGCAACTCGGACCTGAAGTGCTTTACCTCTAGCGGCGTGAAATTCTTGCTCTGTCTCGTACTGCTGTCGTACTGATCGTGATGGTCAAAACAAAGAAACGCCAAGTTATCCTCGACATTGTTTAGGGGATTTCCGTCCAGATGGGCTATCTGCCCCTGACGAATAGAGGTATCCCGATTTAGACCGAAACAGATGCAACAACGCCGACGCGATTGTAGAAGCACTTTGGCTTGGCTATTTGGCGTAACTGACTTACGTGACATGATGTCTTTTGCTACCTAACATAAAGTAAGCGCCGGTTACGGTGTATACCAAAAATTCAGAATTCGTAAAAACACTGCATAAATTATCCATTAGTCGGCTGCCTCAATCCACCGGAAATATCAAATAATCCGTCCATTTTGTCTCGCCGCCGGCTTGGTCTTCACTTGGCAACATGGCCACATTCCAACCGCCGCCCAAGGCTTTGACCAGCTGTACCGAGGCTGACATCCGGTCGCTATGCAGCTGCACGGCGGTCTGCCGGTTGGATAAGGCCACGGTTTGCGCGATTATCACATCCAAATAACTGACTGTTCCGGCCTTATATTGATTGATGATCAGCGCCAATGCCTGGTTGGCGGCGGTGACAGCTTTGTCCTGCACCTGCTTCTCTTGCTCCAGTATCCGCAAGGCGGCCAGATTGTCTTCCACTTCCTGAAAACCGGTCAGCACCGTTTGCCGGTAAGCGGCGACGCTGGCATCGAAGCTGTCGATAGCTTGCTTGTACTGGGCGTTTTTGGCGCCGCCGTCGAACACCGTCAACGCCGCACCAGCCGGACCCAGCGCCCAGTAGCGTCGGGCCGCGGTGAATAAGGTGTCCAGAGAGGACGATTGATAACCACTGGTGGCGGCCAGGTTCACTGATGGGTAATAAGCGGCTTTGGCTACGCCGATCTGGGCATTGGCGGCGGCCATGCTGCGTTCGGCGACGGCAATGTCCGGACGCCGTTCCAGCAGCTCCGAAGGCAGGCTGACCGGGATCGACGGCGGCTGTATATTTAGCGGCGCAGGAGCCAACGTCAGTTCAGCCGGCGTCTTGCCGGCCAATACCGCAATCGCATGCTCCAGTTTCGCCCGCTGCACGCCGAGATCGACCGCCTGGGCGCGCGTCGATTCCAGCTGGGTTTCGGCCTGCATCACATCGCTCTTGGCGACCATGCCGACTGCATAGCGGTTTTTGATGATTTGCAAAGTTCTGCTGTAAGCGTCGACGGTTTCATCCAGCAGCGCTTTTTGCGCATCCAAGGCCTTTAGCTGAAAGTAATTATCGGCCAGCGCCGCCTGGCTGGACAGGCGCAATGCCTGCAAGGTGGCGGCGCTGGCCTGTGCGCTGCCGGTGTTGGCTTCAACCTGACGCCGGACGCTGCCCCATAAATCCGGCTCCCAGGCAACCGCTCCGGCGACACCGAACAGATTCCTGACTCCGGACACGGCTACGTTTTGGCCGCTGGCGGCGCGGAAACGGTTAGCCATACCGGTCAGATTGAGTATCGGGAAAAAAGCCGATTGCGCTGCCTGCACCAGATGCTGGGCTTGGCGGTATTGCGCCTCGGCCTGGATGATCGACTGGTTGGCGGCGGCAACCTGTTCTTCCAGTTCATTAAGCCGGGTATCGTTAAAAACCTCCCACCATTTGCCGGACAACATAGTGTCGCGCGGCTGGGCCTGCTTCCAGCCTTTGCTTTCCTTGAACTCACTGGTAACTTTTGCCTCCGGGCGGACATAGTCGGGACCTACCGTGCAACCGATCAATTGTGCGGTTAAGAGTGAATAAATCAGGGATTGGCTAATGCGAGCTGTCATGTAAGTCTCAGGAATAAGTAACTAACAAAAAATCTTAAAATTCACCACGAAGAACACAGAGAACACGAAGTTTTCTGTGTTTCGGAAGCTAGAGCTCGGGGGGAGCAATTTACCAAAAAGAGCACGAAGAAGTAGCCCGGAATAAAGCCGTCCAGCGTTAAGCGCAGGACAGGCTTACTTGTGCCCTATGGGTATTCCGGCCTACATCCTGGTCTTTTTAGATCCCCCTCACCCCAACCCTCTCCCGCAGGGAGAGGGGGACGAAAGCCGTAATCCATACTCGTGTCGAGTATATGTTTTTTTTCGTGTCCTTCGTGCCTTCGTGGTGAATAAAATGTTTTTCTTTCATTGTATTGAAAGATTTTGTCTGCTTCGGAAGCGGCCACCAAACCACAGCCGGAAACGATCCAGGTAAAGATAAACGACCGGCGTCGTGTACAAAGTCAGCATTTGGCTGAAAATCAGGCCGCCGACAATCGCGATACCGAGCGGCTGGCGTAGCTCCGCGCCATAGCCGGAGCCCAACGCCAAAGGCAAAGCACCGAACATCGCGGCCAGCGTGGTCATCATGATCGGCCGAAAACGCAACAAACAAGCTTGAAAAATCGCCTCGCGGGAATCCAGGCCGTGTTCGCGCTCGGCAAACAACGCAAAGTCGATCATCATGATCGCGTTCTTCTTGACGATGCCAATCAACAAAATCACGCCGATCAGCGCAATGATGCTGAATTCGGTGTCGCAAGCCATCAGCGCCAACAGCGCGCCGACTCCGGCCGACGGCAATGTGGACAAAATAGTCAGCGGATGGATATAGCTTTCGTAAAGTACGCCCAACACGATGTAAATGCTGACCAAGGCGGCCAGGATCAAAAACGGCTGGCTCTTCAACGATTCCTTGAAAGCTTTGGCCGAACCCTGAAAGCTGCCTTGAACGCTATTCGGCACGCCGATGTCGCGCATGGTTTTCTCGATCAGTTCGGTCGCGGTGGACAGCGAGGTGCCGGGCTTAAGATTAAACGACAACGTAGTGGCGGCAAACTGGCCTTGATGGTTGACCGACAACGGCGTATTGGTCGGCGCGAAACTGGCCAACGCCGACAACGGCACCTGGAGCGAGCCCGGTAGTTCGCCGGACGGCAAGCGCTTGGCGGGCACACTGATATAAACCTGATTCAGCGCTTCCGGGCTTTGCCAATATTCGGGAGCCAGCTCCATCACCACCCGGTACTGGTTAAGCGGGTTGTAGATCACCGAAACCTGGCGCTGGCCGAAAGCGTCATTGAGACTGGCGTCGATCATGGCTTGGCTGACGCCGTAGCGCGCCGCCATGTCCCTATTGACCACCAGGCCGATCTGCTGGCCTTTATCTTGCTGGCTGCTGCTGACGTCGCTGAGTTCCGGCAGTTTGGACAGCGCGGCCAGCACTTTGGGCATCCATTCCCGGAGTAGGCCCAGATCGTCGGATTGCAGGGCATAATCGTACGATCCGAGCGATGGCCGGCCGCCGATACGCAGTTCTTGTGCAGGCGACAGATGCAGATCGGCACCGGGAATGCGTTTTACCTTATCGCGCAAACGGCCCATGACTTCTTCAATGGGCTCCCGTTCCTCGTGCGGCTTCAGCACCACGAAGACCCTGGCGCTATTGCCGCTCTGCTGGCTGCCGGCAAACCCGGCCACCGTAGTGACGGCCGGATCCTGCCGCAACAGTTCGGAAAATTGGAAGAATTTTTTCTGCAAGGCCTCAAAAGAAGTGCCTTGATCGGTTTGAATCTCGCCATGCAACCTGCCGCCGTCCTGGGTCGGGAAAAAACCTTTGTCGATCACAGTGTACAGATAAACATTGAGGCCTATCGTGCCGAGCAAAATCAGCATCATGATGCGACCATGGCGTAGCGCCCAGCGCAGCGAACTTTCGTAAGCTGCTTGCAGCCGCTCGAAAGCCCGGCCTATGCCTTGATAGATTCTGCCATGCTGCGGACTTTCCTTGCCCACCCAACGCGCGCACAGCATCGGCGTGACGGTTAGCGAAATCAGCAGCGACACCAGCACCGCCGCCGACAGCGTCACCGCAAACTCTTTGAACAAGCGGCCGACCACGCCGCCCATCAACAAAATCGGCAGAAACACCGCCACCAGCGACACGCTCATCGCCATCACCGTAAAGCCGACTTCCTTGGCGGCCAACAGCGCCGCTTTGAACGGCGCTACGCCTTTTTCGATATGGCGGCTGGTGTTTTCCAACACCACGATGGCGTCGTCGACCACAAAGCCGGTGGCGATGGTCAGCGCCATCAGGGTCAGGTTGTTCAGGCTGTAGTTGAAAAAATACATGACAGCACAAGCGCCGAGCAAGGATGCCGGCACCGCAATAATCGGCACCAGCGTGGAACGCAAGTCCCGCAAGAATAGCAGCACCACCAGAATCACCAGCACGATGGCGATCATTAAACTGCGCTCGACTTCGACAATCGAAGCCCGGATGGTCAGCGAACGGTCGATAACCACCGACAGATCGATGGTGCTGGGAATGGACGCGCGCAGTTGCGGCAATAGGGCCTGAACCTGGTCGACGGTTTCAATCACGTTGGCTTGCGGTTGCTTTCTGAGAATTATCAGCACCGACTGCTTGCCGTTGTTCAGTCCGGTATTGCGAATATCTTCAACCGAATCCACGACCTCGCCGAGATCGGAGATTCTGACCGGCGCGCCATTGCGGTAGTTGACGATCAGCGGCAGGTAATCGGCGGCTTTGCGGACTTGGTCGTTGGCCTGAATCTGCCAGCGTTGTTCAGCGTTTTCCAGCACGCCTTTCGGGCGGCTGATATTGGTTTGGGTGATGGTGGTTCTAACATCCTCCAAGCCGATGCCGTATTTTGTCAGCGCATTGGGGTTCAGTTCGACCCGCACCGCCGGTAACGCAGAGCCGCCGACCTGGACTTGGCCGATGCCGGGAATCTGCGCTATTTTCTGCGCCAGGATGGTCGAGGCGGCATCGTACATCTGCCCTCGGCCGAGAGTGTCTGAAGTCAGCGCCAGTATCAGGATAGGCGAATCGGACGGATTATTCCGGCGGTAACTGGGACGGTTCGGCATGCTGGTAGGCAGCAGGCTGGCGGCGGCATTGATCGCCGCCTGCACATCGCGGGCCGCGCCGTTGATGTCGCGATCCAAATCGAATTGCAGGGTAATCTGGGTAGACCCCTGCGAACTGCTGGAAGTCATTTCGGTAATGCCGGCGATGCGCCCCAAGGCCCGTTCCAGCGGCGTGGCGACCGTAGCGGCCATAGTCTCGGCGCTGGCTCCCGGCAGCTGGGCCTGCACATTAATGGTCGGAAAATCCACCTGCGGCAACGACGCTACCGGCAAATTCAGGTAAGCCAGGATACCGGCCAGGATAATCGCCAGCGTCAACAGACTGGTGGCAACCGGACGGTAAATGAACAACGCCGACAGGTTCATAGTTTTTTGTCCACGAAAGACACCACAAGCACGAAAATTTCACTCAATGGATTTTCGTGTCTTTCGTGGATACCCAGTAGGCCGGAATACCCTCTAGGGCACAAGTAAGCCTGTCCGCGCGTTAAGCGCTGGATAGGTGTTTCCGGCGCTCCGATTGCCGGAAATATCCACCCTTGCTGTCGCCGGGCGGATTTATTCCGGCCTACATCTTGTCCACGAAAAGCACGAAAATCTCGCCCAATGACTTTTCGCGTCTTTCGTGCTTTTCGTGGAAAAATTGCGGTTCTTAAATTCATCACAAATTTCCGTCGCTTTCAACCGGATTCAGGCGCAGTCGGGCAGACACGCGCCGGGCCAAGCTGTCCATCCACAGATAAATCACCGGCGTGGTGTACAAGGTCAACAATTGGCTGAGCAACAAGCCGCCGACCATGGTGATGCCCAGCGGATGACGCAACTCCGAACCGACGCCGCTGCCCAGCATCAACGGCAAAGCGCCGAGCAATGCGGCCAGCGTGGTCATCAGGATCGGCCGAAAACGCAATAGACAGGCCTGGAAAATCGCCTCTTCCGGCGGCATGCCTTGCTTGCGCTCAGCTTCCAACGCAAAATCGATCATCATGATGGCGTTCTTCTTGACGATGCCGATCAACAGGATAATGCCGATAATACCGATGATGCCCAGGTCACCGCCGGAAATCATCAAGGCCAGCAGCGCGCCGACTCCGGCGGAAGGCAGCGTGGACAGGATGGTGATCGGGTGGATATAACTTTCGTACAACACGCCGAGCACGATATAAACAGTGATGATGGCGGCCAGGATCAGCCACAGGGTATTACCCAGCGAGGCTTGAAACGCCAACGCCGCGCCCTGATAGCTGGTGCGGATGCTCAACGGTAAGCCGATTTCCTGTTTGATGCGGTCGATCGCACTCACCGCATCGCCCAGCGCCGCCCCCGGAGCCAGGTTAAACGATAAGGTCGCGACCGGAAACTGGTCGAGATGGTTGATCGACAGCGGCGTCGGCCGTTCCGATAATTCGGCTATCGCCGATAGCGGCACCTGCGTGCCGTTGCTGGAAGGAATCCGTAAATCGTTCAAGGATTCCGGGGAACTTTGCGCGGCTGGATCGACTTCAAGCACCACCCGGTACTGGTTAGACTGGGTGAAAATAGTCGATACCAGCCGTTGCCCGTAAGCGCTGTACAGCGCATTATCCACCGCGGCGGTAGTGACGCCGAGACGGCTCGCGGTGCTGCGGTCGATGTTGACATAGACTTGTTGGCCCTGATCCTGCACATCGCTGGTCACATCGGCGAATTCCGGCTGGCCGCTTAGTTCTTTGACCAGCTTATGCGTCCAGCGGTTCAGTTCATCGATGTCGGGCGTCTCCAGCGTGAACTGGTATTGGGTGCGGCTAACGCGATTCTCCATCGTCAAATCCTGCACCGGCTGCATATAGAGGGTGACCCCGGTCAGCACAGCCAGTTTGGGTTTCAGCCGGGCGATAATTTCGGTTGCACTCGCTTTACGCTCGGCTTGCGGTTTCAGGTTGATCAGGAAGCGTCCGGCATTGGGCGTGGTATTGACGCCGTCAACGCCGATAAACGACGACAGGCTGTCTACGGCCGGGTCCTCAAGCAGCAGCGCGGCCAGCTTTTGCTGATGCTCGGCCATCGCCTGAAACGATACGTTTTGAGGCGCTTCGGAAAAACCCTGAATGATGCCGGTATCCTGCACCGGAAAAAAACCTTTCGGAATGAACACATACAGCGCTACGGTCAGAGCGGCTGTAATAAAGAAGACCGACATAGTCAGGACTTGCCGCTGCATGACCCATTCCAGAGTGCGGCCGTACCCGGCAATCAACTTATCGAACCAGTCGTCGGGCTTTTCGGCATGTTCCGGATGCGAATGCAGCAGCTTCGCGCACATCATCGGCGTCAGCGTCAGCGACACGATCGCGGAAATCAGGATCGCCACCGCCAGCGTGATCGCAAATTCCCGGAACAAGCGGCCGACCACGTCGCCCATGAACAGCAGCGGGATCAGCACCGCGACCAGCGAAAAGGTCAGCGAAATGATGGTAAAGCCGATTTGCTCCGAACCTTTCAGGGCGGCTTTCAACGGCGACTCGCCTTTTTCGATATAGCGCGAGATATTCTCGATGACCACAATCGCGTCGTCGACCACGAAGCCGGTGGCGATGGTCAGCGCCATCAGCGTCAGGTTGTTGATGCTGAAATCGGCCAGATACATTACTGCGAAAGTTCCGACCAAGGACAGCGGCACCGCGATGCCCGGAATGATGGTGGCCGGAACATTGCGCAGGAACAGGAAAATCACCATCACCACCAGCGCCACCGCCAGCAGCAACTCGAACTGCACGTCATGCACCGAGGCGCGGATAGTCACGGTGCGGTCGGTCAGCGGCAGCACTTCGACGCTGAGCGGCAAAGAGGCCTGCAATTTCGGCAGCAGTTCCTTGATGCGGTCGACCACCTCGATCACGTTCGCGCCGGGCTGGCGCTGGATGTTAACAATCACCGCCGCCTCTTTGCCCGCCCAGGCCGCCAGCCGGACATTTTCCGCGCCGTCGATCACTTCGGCGACTTCGGACAGCCGCACCGGCGCATTGTTGCGGTAAGCCACCACCAAATCGCGGTATTCCGCCGCCGAACGCAGTTGGTCGTTGCTGTCGATAATCGCCGAACGCATCGGCCCGTTGAACATGCCTTTGGGCTGGTTGACGTTGGCCGCTGCGATTGCGCTGCGCACGTCTTCGAGACTGATGCCGTAAGCGGACAGCGCTTTATGGTTGGCCTGAATCCGCACCGCAGGACGCTGGCCGCCGCTGATGCTGACCATGCCGACGCCGGACAGCTGGGCGATTTTCTGTGCCAGCCGAGTATCGACCAAGTCTTGGACCTTGAATAACGGCAAGGCTTTGGAACTGACCGCCAAGGTCATGATCGGCGTATCGGCCGGATTGACTTTGCTATAAATCGGCGCTTGCGGCAAATCGTTGGGCAGGAAGTTGGAGGCCGCATTAATCGCCGCCTGCACGGTTTGCTCGGCAATATCCAAATCCAGGTTCAGGTTGAATTGCAAAGTAATCACCGACGCGCCGCCGGAACTGGTCGACGACATCTGGGTGAGTCCGGGCATCTGGCCGAACTGGCGTTCCAGCGGCGCGGTAACCACCGACGTCATGACCTCGGGACTGGCGCCCGGATACAAAGTGATCACCTGTATGGTCGGATAATCGACTTGCGGCAATGCCGATACCGGCAACAACCGGTAAGCCAGGATTCCGACCAGCAACATCGCCACCATCAACAGCGAGGTTGCCACCGGGCGCAGGATGAACAAGCGGGACGGATTGAATTTCGGCAGGGTAGAGTTTGAGGGTGTCATATTTATCTCGTTCCCATGCGCTGTGCCACTGCCATTAAGTTAAGGATGGATAGTCCCTTCTCCCTCATGGATGCAGGTAGTAGAGCACCAACAGTAGGCGCTTTAGGCGATGCAGGAGCAATTGCCGAGAAGGCTAGGATGAGGGAATCTAATAAAGCTTTTTGTCTTATTTCATCCTCGTTCCCACGCGCCGCGTGGGAACGTAGTGCAGGACGCGCTGCGTCCCGTAGCGCCAGACGCTGATCATGATTCGCGGCGCAGCGCGCCTTGACTGCGTTCCCACGGAGCCCGTGGGAACGAGAGCAGGTATAGTTTGCTGGGATCATAATCAAGGACGCCGGTCTTTTTTACGCGACTTGCCTTCAGGCTTGACCAGCGTACTCGGATCGACCGCCTCGGCCAGCCCGTCTTTTTGGGCAATATCGACCAGGCTGCCTTCGCGCAACCGGTCGACACCTTCCACCACCACCGTTTCACCGGCGGCAAGATCGCTGAGCACCGCAACCTTATCCCCCTCGGTCGGCCCTAAGGTGACGCGGCGCAGCTGTACGGTTTTTTCCGGGTTGACCACATAGACAAACGCGCCCTGGTTATCGTGCTGAATCGCGGCGCTGGAAACCAGCGTCACGCCGGGCAAGGTATCCAGGTGCATTTTGATGTTGACGAATTGATTGGCGAACAAGGCGCGCTCGTTATTGTCGAATTGCGCTTTCAGTTTCAGCGTGCCGGTGGTGGAGTCGATCTGGTTGTCGAGCGCCAGCAATTTGCCGTCGGCCAGCTTGATTTTGCCGGCCCGGTCATAAGCCTCGACGCGGACCGGCTCGTTAGTCCGCCAGCGCTGCACCACTGCTTGCACTTTGTCTTCGGGCAAAGTGAACACGACGCTGATTGGCTGGAGCTGGGTAATCACTACCAAACCGTTAGTATCATTCGCTTTGACGATATTGCCCTGGTCGATCTGGCGCAATCCGGCCCGTCCGGAAATCGGCGCAGTCAGCCGCGCATAGCTGAGCTGGAGCTTGGCGTTATTGACCTGGGCTTTATCCATTTCCACGATGCCGCGATACTGTTTGACCTGGGTTTCCTGGGTCACAGTTTGTTGGGCGGAAATAGAATCCTGTTCCAGCAAGGTCAGGTAACGGTCATGGTCTACCTGGGCATTTCTCAGTAGCGCTTCATCGCGCAACAACTGACCTTCGGCCTGTTGCAGTTGTACCTGAAACGGGCGCGGATCGATTTCGGCCAGCAGCTCGCCTTCTTTGACCATCTGGCCTTCGTTAAACGTCACTTTCACCAGTTCGCCGTCGACTCGGGGCCGCACGGTCACGGTGCGCAAGGCGGTTACCGTGCCCAAGCCGTTCAGATACACAGGAAAATCGGCTTTGCCTGCGGTTTCTATCGCTACCACCGCCGGTGCGTCATTGTCATAACCGCGTTTGCCGCCTTTGGAAGCGGATTTCGCATCGGGCGCTGACGATGAATGCTGGAAATAAAAGCCTACTGCGATAAGTGCCAGCACGATCAACGCACCGGACACTAGAAAAGCCTTGCGCCGGTTGGGGGACGAGAGTGATTCGTGGCGATTGTTTTGACTCATACGAACGTTTTTTAATTAAGGGTTTGAGAGCGGATGGCTTCGATACCGGCCAGCGAGAATTGCACGACATGTTCGGCAAACGCTTTGGTGTTGCTTAAGTCGCTGGGGTGGCTTCGGAACGGCCGGGCGCCTTGCATGTGTTTTAACCTCAATAGCTGGAAACACTGGCCCATGATGCTGGCATGGCAGTATTGGATTTGTTGCTCGGTGGCTGTTTGTCCCAGGCATTCTTTCAGCAAAGCGAACATTTGCATGCGTTGCGGATTGATTTCCTTTTCCAGAATATCGGCCAGCAGCCGGGTAGGCTGCGCCATTTCCTTATGAATAATCGCAAACGAATAGGATTTCTCGTCGCCCATACGACTGACCAGGGATTTAATCCGCTCGGCCAGGCGTTGTTCCGCCGGCGCGTCGCTCGTCAGGCCGCCGTCGGGCGGATACAGGGTAAGTTCGTGATTAAAAGCAAAGCGCCAGGATTCCAGATAGAGGGTTTCCTTGTCGCGGAAATGATAATTAACCGAGGCAATATTGGCTTTTGCCTGTCCGCAGATTTCGGCTATCGTCGCGTCCTGAAAGCCTTTCTCGGCAAAGATCCGGCTGGCCGCGTTTAACAGTCGGGTGCGGGTTTTTTCCGGCTTGGTTTTAAGGTTGGGCATGCAGGTAAATTGATCGAAACAGATGTATTAATTATGTTCAGCAATTGTAATTGAAATCTGTAATTTAAATATGTGTTTTAATTTTAGCAATCTTTACACCAGCCTCTATATTGTTGATTTTTAGCTATTTTGTTATTCACCATTTATGATTAATTGGCCGAAAATCCGCAGCGGCTACGCAAACGCTGCCTGCGCGCTGTATTTATTTCGTGTTCGCGGATCAAATGATTTCCTAAGTTTATCCGTGTCATCCATTTTCTAAATGACATTCCTGTGGCAATAATCCAGACCGGCAACATAGTAGATCAGGACGAAAGCCTTGCACTTTCGCCCTGATCCGGATCGGGCCGGTTATTTGGCGGCTATCGGTTGGCCAATGGCGTTACGCAGATCGGCCAGCGTGACCACGCGCGGACCGTGCAAGGCAGCAATCCGACCGACATCCAGTTTCAGTTTCTGGATGTTCTGGTAAAGATTCACTGAATAAGGGTTAGGCTTGGCTGGCTGCGGCACATTGGCTGCGGTTGGCGTATGGGTGTCAGCTTCGACCAGGATTTTCTCTTTCGGCAGATAGACCAGCACGAACGCATCGTTATGGCCGCTGCCGGCGATGGAGTGGATCTCGATAGTGCGTTTGCCGTCCGAAAGCACGTGTTTGCCGGCAAAACTCTCGAACTGCGGCCAGGACAAATCCGGATTCGGCGCTTGACCGAACGGGTACCAGCGTCCGGCGCCTGAAAATTCAATGGATTTGATGTTGTCGGCGCCCAAGGCCTCAGACGCCGCCTGCAAGCCCTGCGTTTGCAAGGAACTGCATCCGGCTTCAGTCAATGCGACTGCCCAGCCGACAGCGGTGTATATCGATCTATGCATGAACCCCCCTTGGGTTTGAATAGGGTGGAAAAATAAATATGAAGAGCCAGCCAAGTACAATGCAAGAGGCATACCAGTCGACTTTGATCAGGGAAAAGGGCAACTGAAGGCACGGTAATGTTGCCTTTGGCGGTAAGAAGCGATTGCTCTGTTTTGTAACACGGCCCAGTCATGCTGAAATTCCAGCAGCTTTTGTTGAAGCACTGACTCTATCGGAGCAGTTTTGCTGCTGAGTTGAAAATAGAACACGGATGCTATTGATTAGACGGATTTAACCGGATTATTTCTTTTGAGCAAGCGTGACATCGTCATTCCGACAATCCCTTGTCTGGCGTTAGGCGAGAAACAGGCCGATAGTCAGACCTTCCAGGTTTTTACTGGAAGGTCTGACTGGCAACGTTCTGAGGCGGCTAAAACAAACACTTTCACGAGCGCTGGAGATTAGTGGGCAGCTCAAATGCCCAATGAAAACCCTGACCATCGCCCCGGTAGAGCCCGACGCACGGCCCATATGGCGCTACGTGCGCGATTGAAGTAGAATTGCAAGGCTTTACCCCCTTCAATTCCTTTAAGATTCTACCGAGGTCCGTCATGCCACAATACCGTTCCCGCACTACCACCCACGGCCGCAATATGGCAGGCGCAAGGGCGCTGTGGCGAGCCACAGGGATGAAAGAGGATGATTTCACCAAGCCCATCATCGCCATTGCCAACTCGTTTACCCAGTTCGTACCCGGCCATGTGCACCTCAAGGACATGGGGCAACTGGTGGCCCGCGAAATCGAAAAAGCCGGCGGCGTGGCCAAGGAATTCAACACCATCGCCGTGGACGACGGCATCGCTATGGGCCACGACGGGATGTTGTATTCGCTGCCCAGCCGCGACCTGATCGCCGATAGCGTGGAATACATGGTCAATGCCCACTGTGCCGACGCGCTGGTGTGCATCTCCAACTGCGACAAGATCACCCCTGGCATGCTGATGGCCGCACTGCGCCTGAATATTCCGGCTATCTTCGTGTCCGGCGGCCCGATGGAAGCCGGAAAGGTGGTCTGGAACGGGCAAACCCGCGCACTGGATCTGGTCGACGCGATGGTGGAAGCTGCCGACGACAGGATCAGCGACGAACAGGTCGCCGCCGTGGAACGCTCCGCCTGCCCGACTTGCGGTTCCTGCTCAGGCATGTTCACGGCCAACTCGATGAACTGTCTGACCGAAGCGCTGGGCCTGTCGTTGCCGGGCAACGGCTCCATCGTCGCTACCCATACCGATAGAAAACAGCTATTCCTGCGTGCCGGGCGCACCATCGTCGAGCTGAGCAAACGCTATTACGAACAGGACGACGCATCCGTGCTGCCGCGTTCCATCGCCACTTTCGACGCATTCCAAAACGCGATGAGCCTGGATGTTGCGATGGGCGGTTCCACCAACACCGTACTGCACCTGTTGGCCGCCGCCCATGAGGCCGGCGTGGATTTCACCATGGCCGACATCGATGCCATTTCGCGCCGCGTGCCTTGCCTGTCCAAGGTGGCTCCGGCCAGCCAGAAATACCACATGGAAGATGTACACCGCGCCGGCGGCGTGATGGGTATTCTGGGCGAACTGGACCGCGCCGGCGTCATCAACCGCGATGTGCCGACCGTGCATGCGCCGAGCATGGCTGCGGCACTGGACCAGTGGGACATCCAACGCAGCCAGGACGAGACGGTCAAAGACTTCTACCGTGCCGGGCCCGGCGGCATCCCGACCACCATTGCCTTCTCACAATCGGTGCGCTACCCGACCCTGGACGACGACCGCGCCGAAGGCTGCATCCGCGATAAGGCGCATGCCTATTCGCAGGACGGCGGCTTGGCCGTATTGCACGGCAATATTGCGCTGGATGGCTGCATCGTCAAAACCGCCGGTGTGGATGACAGCGCCCTCAAATTCACAGGCCGCGCACGCATTTTTGAAAGCCAGGATGCTTCCGTGGCCGCTATTCTGAATGACCAAATCGTCGCCGGCGACATCGTGGTTATCCGTTACGAAGGCCCCAAGGGCGGGCCGGGCATGCAGGAAATGCTCTACCCGACCAGCTATCTGAAGTCCAAGGGCCTGGGCAAAGCCTGCGCCCTGATGACCGATGGACGTTTCTCCGGCGGCACCTCGGGGCTTTCTATCGGCCACGCCTCACCTGAAGCGGCCGAAGGCGGCGCGATTGGCTTGGTCGAAGAAGGCGACACCATCGAGATTGATATTCCTAACCGCCGTATCCACTTGGCAGTCACAGTGGAAGAACTGGAACAACGCCGTGCCGAAATGGAAGCTAAAGGCGTGCAGGCCTGGAAGCCGATCGACCGTAAAAGGACAGTGTCCGCTGCGCTCAGGGCTTATGCCGCGATGACCACGTCGGCTGCTAAAGGGGCGATTAGGGATGTTTCACAAGTGGAACGAAAATAAGGGCTGGGACGCCGGAGCGTGGGAACCTATACAAAGTTTGGAAGATTGCGTAGGGCGGTTTCGCTTTAGCAAACCGCCAATCAACGCACAATATCCAATACAATCGAACACATAAAAAATCCCCGCTTGGAAGATCCGAGCGAGGATCAACTTAGACCATCCCGATCATGGCGGATTGCTAGCGCGAATCCGCCTTACAGCGTTAGCCAGCACGACGGTGTTGCCGTTCGGCAGGCGCGCCCAGTCGTGGTGTTGCTGGGCGGCTCCGCCGGGCGCTTTGTTGCCGAATGACCAAACGGTTTTGCCGTCCCAATCCAGTTCGCCGACCGTTTTCGCAACCTGACAGCTGACCTGCCCCGGCACCAAATCGGTCCCCTTGCCTTCGGTCATTTCCAGCGTCACGAATACATGACCGAGCTTGCCGCCGTTCACAGCCGGATCGTATCGCGTCGTGCCGGTGGGGTAGCCAAAAATGTCGCGCATTTACATGGCAATACGCTGGGACTCGCAAGACTCGGTAATAACCTGAGCAGGACCACCGTGCTCACTGAGAAAAATGAAACCATTAACGGTGCCGGGGACAAGCCAATCAGCACGATATTCTTACCGGTTCCCAACCCGACGGCACCGCTTTTGCCGATGCCGCCGACCATACCTGTAAAAATTACACCAGCAGCGCTGAAGACGGTTCGGCTCAAGTGGGCCACTTCGATCGCACCGGCGGCGGCAATACGTCCTGGAATTCAGCGCATGCCAGCAAAGGCTGCGGCCAGGAAAACATGGTTAAAACCGGCGGAGCGGGTCTATTCTATTGCTTTGCGATCAATTAATGTTCATCATTTACCGACCGGCCCGGAATTAACCGATGCGCTGGAAACCACTGACGTTTTTATCAATAACCCAAAATTCAGATGCTCTTAACATTAAAGTTAGCCCTCATCGTACTATCAGTATCGGTATTTTCAGCGTGTTCGCAGAAATCAGTCATTCGCAATCAGAAGGAGGACCTTAAATCATCGGAAACGATTCAAGAACTGATGCTCTCGTTGATCGCTCCCACCTCTGACGGGATTTGGAGCGCGGTCAACACGTCGGGCATAGTTGAAAAACAGCCGCATACGGACAAAGAATGGGCGGTTGCCAAACAACAAGCCATAACGCTGCGTGACGCTGCCGTACGTTTGAGTGAAGGCGGCCGCCGCGTCGCTCTAAAAGACTCGAAATTCGAAATTCCGGGTATCAAAAAAAGTCCTGATGAAATTCAGCAATTAATCGATGCGAAACCGGAGATTTATTTCAGGTATGCACAGCAACTTCAAGCCACAGCCGAAGAAACGCTCGCCGCAATCGATACAAAGAATGCAACGGCTTTGCTTGAAATCGGTGGCCGAGTCGATGCAACCTGCGAACAATGCCATAAAACTTTTTGGTATCCGAATCAGCTTGAATCTAAATAGTGAGGGCGAAATTCAATTCTATGATCGCCTCAACAACAGGTTTTAAGAACCGGCAAAAATGAGTTTCACTGCGTTAAATTTAATCAACAACCAACAACAAGGAATTACTATGGAACGTCGCGATTTTATTCGCTTAAGTGTAGCAAGTGCAGGCGTGAGCCTGATCGCTCCCACTCTTGCACTGGCTGCCGGCGATGAGCAGGCAACGGCATCGAGAGATATTTATTACACAAAAGAAGCGCCGGGGCGTTGGGCGGGCAAAGTCGCCACCCATTTACCCACGATTGAAATTACCAAAGCCAAAGACACTACCACGGTAAAAATTGTTACGCCTCACGAAATAAAAGGCTATGAACATTACATTGTTAAGCATGTCTTGTTAGATAAGAACTATAAGTTTATCGATGAGCATTTGTTTGATCCCACTAAAGACAATGCGGCAATTTCAACATTCACGCTTAAAAACTACAGCGGTGCGCTGTACGCATTAAGTTTATGCAATAAGCACGATCTTTGGCTGAACAGCGCAGAGGCATAACGGCTCGACTCTTAAATCGAGAGAATACGTATGTTAGACAAATAGCGCTTGGAAAAAGGGATTACCTGACTTTGGGTGATTCCATATTTGTACGGGTGGGCAAAAAGTCCGGCCCACCCGCTCCCGATGGCCATGATAACGATGCCTGGTGGTTTAGTGTTGCAACGGTGCCGAAAAAAGCACAATTGCCCCGAACTGATGCAATCTTGCGGCCAAAAGATAACCCCCTCAACACGGCCTGCAATTCTTCTGCCTTTCCAGGTACATCCACAACCATTGCCAATCCTGGCTTACAGGGGATATTGAGCCGCGCCTGACGCGCATACTCAACCCAAGGCAATTTATGGCGTGGATTTTGCGTGTATTTAATCAAAGCCTTTTCTTAAGTACAGCAGCGGACTAACAGGAATCAACCTAAGCCTTTCATCAAATTGTCATCGCCGTTGCTTAAGATATTGCTGCACTGAAGTTTGCATTTTTATTTTGAGGAAAAGACAATGTCCAGCGAAATTACATCCCTAATCACCTTTGTCGAATCCTATTTAATCTGGCTGTCAAGCATGTCAGGAAAATTGGCGACATTAATTCTGTTTATTGCCTTTGTCGTTCTGTCGGCTATTGAACTTAACTACCCCAAGCGCAGATTATCCATGCACCAATCGCGTCAGTCTTATCAAACTAATGTCAGCCTGTTTGTTTTTAACAGTCTCATTGTCTCGTTACTGTCGGCAACGCCGTTACTAATGATAGCTAACCATTATTCCGACAGCGGATTGCTAAGTTATGTCTCCAATCCTGTATGGAAAGCCCTGCTGTCGTTTGTGTTGCTCGACCTGACGCTCTATTGGTGGCACAAAGCCAGCCACAACTTCGATTGCCTGTGGATGTTTCACAAAGTGCATCACAACGACCCTTATTTAAATGTTTCGACTGCGTTTCGGATACATACGGTGGAACTGGTCATTCTCACCCTTGTGAAATTGGCTTACGTCATCATCCTGGGCGTAACTCAAACGATGGTGCTCATCAATGAAGCCCTATTGACCTTGTTCATCATGTTTCATCACACCAACATTTCTCTTCGCGGAGAGAACCGTTTGGCACAGGTCATCATCGTGCCCTATTTGCACCGCGCGCACCATTCGACGGAACGTAAAGAGCACGACAATAACTACGGCGCAGTCTTTTCGATCTGGGATCGTTTGTTCGGCACGCTGGCGGAGCTTGAGCCTAAGGAAATCGGCATTAAAAACAGCTCGCCGCAAACCCTTTTGGGCCTTATCAGGTTCGGATTCACCCCGGATATTCCCGCTCCTGCTTACGAGCTTGACCTGCGCGTTAAGTCGATGATTGCAGAAGCAGCCTATTACAAAGCGGAAAAGCGCGCTTTTAAGCCTGGACATGAACTGCCCGACTGGCTGGAAGCAAAAAGGGAAATTCTCCGGATGATTTATGGTGATAAGTCCAACGAGCAATCCAATCACTCTTCAATGCAGCGCTCTACGCCTTGCTAGCGACAGAGCGACGGTAATTTACGGGGATGCTTTCGCGTCCCCGCTCAGTCCCGATGCCAGATCAACTCGCCGTTCTTATAAACCGCCTTGACCCGATGCAAGGGAATGGTGTGCATTTGCCCTTCCTGATCGACCAGCTCGAAAACCTCGGGAGCATCCTTGGGGAATGCGATTTGCAGAAACGGCACGCGGATGATTTCGTGCTCAAGCCGGTCGTAGTAGCCGATAACGAAATCGCCGCAGCCGAATTCCGGGTCCCAGCGGATGCGATGCAGAAGATCTTGAATGGGCATCATGATGACGTTACCCGCTGGCAAGGATTTTGACGAAACCGGTTCCGTCGGCGGCAGGAAGAATGTCTATCCGCGCCAGCCCGAAACGCTCAACCACCCAGGCATTGGTCACGAGGTGCGGACTGATGCGCTCGACGCTGAAAACGGATTCTTCCGGGCACAACGCAGTGGGCAGGATTAACTGATCGGCAAGATGCTGCTCCAGGGCTGCGCCCGAGCGATAGTGGTGCAACAGCGCGGCGCAAGCCTCCTCAGCCACCTGCTCGGCGGGTTTGCCGCGTTTGCCTTGAGATCCGAAACCGGCCAGGCAGTTTTCATAATGCGCGGTCAAATACAGGCCGGCTCCGGGACAGGCCGCTTTCATAACGACCGCCTCGATGTTTGCAGTCATCCCAGCTTGCTGCAGAAGGCCTCGGACATGGCTGGCCATGCGCTCACTAATATGGTCCGGCAAGTTGGCGGCCAAAGCGCGTCCGGTAATCGCCCGCAACGAACCGCGATGTTCCACGCGCAAAGGGCGCAATTTTCCAGGTCCGGTTATCCGCAACCTGATTTCTCCGCGTCCCACCGGATACCAACCGGAGCGCACCAGGGACAGCTCGGCGTTCACCCCCATGCGCGCCAGCATCGGCAGCCAGACATCATGCACATAATCGTATGAAGGGCTCATGTCGACGTGCGTCCCTCCGCGCAAAATGACGGTGGATACGCCCTCAGCCAGAGCCAGCGGCAGCAGCAGGGTTTGCAGCACCAGCATGACTGCGCCGGCGCTGCCGCCTTCCCGCGCATGAGCCACATCCAGCAAGTAATCGCCGGATTGAACCGGCTTGCGGGGGATGAATTGCAGCGTTTGCGAGCCGAGCTCCGCATCCTTTAATTCGGCGTTACAAAGCATTGCCGCCGCCCTTACCGACGTGAGATGCTGCGCCGCCAGCCCCGGCTTTGTCCTGTTCGCGCGGAGCTTCTCGATGCGCACCGGACGCCCGGTGATGGCGGACAGGCTCAGCGAGCTGCGCAGGATTTGCCCGCCGCCTTCACCGTGGGAACCGTCGATAATAAGCTTATCCGTCATATTAAACCTCCCGATTAAAGGCTGATCTTTAAAACAGTCGAATCTTGAGATAAACCCATAAAAAACAGGGGCACAGCAAGTTGATCCTTGTGCCGTCTATTGGCTTAACGATAAAGCTATTGATCTAATCCATACAACTACTATTTTCGATGTTTCGGAACGAACGGCGAACCGGGGTTGCACCGGCCAAAGTAATCGCTGTCGTGAAAGGTTGCTGAAAGGGAAAGCGACTAGAGTTATAGCTCACTAGCAAACTGAAGCATTCTTCCCGCTGTTTTTTATTTACTATGAAAACGAAATGTTATTTATCCACCGACTCTGTTCCTTATAACATCCAAGACATTAACAAAACTAATCCCATGAAAACACAAGCGGCAGAAATAAAGATAGATTCAAGTCCTGAACTTAATAACAGCCTGTTTGCCAACCTGAAGTACGACTTACCCGCGGCCATTGCCGTTTTCCTGATCGCCATACCACTATCTTTGGGCATCGCGCTGGCTTCGGGCGCGCCTTTGTTCTCAGGATTGATTGCCGGCATTATCAGCGGACTGGTAGTGGCGCCATTAAGCGGCTCCTCATTGGGCATCAGCGGCGCAACCGCCGGTATTGCAGTTATTGTCTGGGCAGCCATTGATAAACTGGGTTTCAGCGGCTTTTTGCTCGCCCTGGTCTTAGCCGGCATTTTCCAGATTATCATGGGGCTGTCCAAAGCCGGGGTTATTGCCTATTACTTTCCGTCATCCGTGATCAACGGCATGTTGACGGGCATGGGCTTCATTCTTTTTCTTAAGCAGATTCCCCATGCCATGGGCTATGATCGGGATTACGAAGGCGACACTTCCTTTTATCAGTCCGATAGCTACTCGTCTTTTTCCGAACTGGCGCATATGGTGGATTTCAGCTCGCCTGCGGCAGTTATGATTGCGCTGGCATCATTGGCGATTCTTATTCTATGGGAACAGCCATTCATGAAAAAACAGCGCTTTTCCCAATTATTCAAGGGCGCTTTAGCCGCAATTGTAGCCGCCGTGCTGATCAATGAAGGCCTGCAAAACTTTTATCCTGAACTGGCACTGGGCGGTAACCATCTGGTTATGATTCCGGTGTTGAACAATACCAGAGATTTATTGGACCAGATGCACGCCCCGGATTTTTCCCAACTCGGGAATCCGGCCGTTTACCTGACTGCGCTAACGCTGGCTGTCGTGGCGAGCTTAAAGACGCTGCTGTCTGTGGAAGCGGTCGATAAGATGGACCCTTATAAAAGGGTCACGCCGACCAACAGGGAACTGATTGCCCAGGGCATCGGCAATGTCTGCAGCGGTTTGGTCGGCGGCCTGCCGCTGGCGCAAGTGATCGTGCGCAGTTCTATCGGCGTTCAATCCGGAGCAAAAACCAAGGCGACAGCCTTTATTGTTGGCCTACTATTGTTGCTTGCAGTTACTTTTATCCCGACGCTGCTCAACAAGATTCCGTTAGCCAGTCTAGCCAGCGTGTTGCTGGTGGTCGGCTATAAATTGATCAGGCCAAAAGTCTTTGCCGACATGTACAAAGCGGGCATGTACCATTTCATCCCGTTCTGCGTCACCATTTTGGGCATGATTTTTACCGACCTGCTGTCCGGTCTTGTTATTGGGCTGATTGCCGCGCTATTTTCGATATTGCTGGAAAACTATAAAAGCCCTTTTTATTTCAACGAGTCGCATATCGGCAATAAAACCATACTCAAGCTATCCGAGCATATCTCTTTTTTAAATAAAGCCAATATTCAACAAACCCTTGAGCAATTGCCCGATCATTCGGAAGTCGTGATTGACGCAACCCGTTCAAAATACATTGATTACGATGTCTTCGAAATCATCGAAAACTTTAAAATTGAAGCGCAACGAAAGCATATCAAGCTGACCATTGAAAACCTGCGCGGTTTCGGCGTGCTCGACCCGGTTGAAAATGCCAGGGCGCTAACCTACGACACCCAGCAATCACTAACTCCCGCAAAGGTGCTGGCGTTGCTGAAAGAAGGCAATGAGCGCTTTGTCAATAATCTGGAATCCAACCGCAATCTATTGGAACAGATTAACGATACCCGACAAGGGCAATTCCCGATTGCGATTATTCTCAGCTGCATGGATTCGCGTACTTCAGTCGAATTGATTTTCGACCAGGGTCTGGGCGACGTGTTCAGCGCTCGGGTCGCCGGCAATGTCATCAATGACGACATCCTGGGCAGCATGGAATACGCCTGCAAACTGGCAGGCTCGAAGTTGATCGTAGTGCTGGGCCATTCGCATTGCGGCGCAGTCAAAGGCGCTTGCGCCCATGTCGAGCTGGACCATTTAAGCGGGCTATTGCACAAAATAAAACCGGCGGTGGATGCCGTGCAGGCCGAAGAAGCTGTCGAAGTCACCGCCAATCATGATGGGCTCGTGCAAAAAGTCGCGGATAAAAATGTGCAGCTGACCGTCGAGCAAATCAAAAGCAAAAGCCCGGTATTGAACGCGATGTTGAAAAACGGCGAAATCGGCATCGTCGGCGGCATGTACAACATTGAAACCGGAAAAGTGCAATTCTATTCGGACGTTTAACTGCGGCGCTCATTTCTGAGACTATTATTGGGAGCAGGCCATGATTCCATTAGCTAACCGAAAAATACTGATCCGATTCATCCTGATCGGGCTGGTTATAACGATGTATGACGTGATGCTGCACTCATTGCTGATAGCCATGCATCTGGCTTTCGAATGGTTCGAGTTTGCCCTTGAACACCTCATTGAGCATATTTTTCATACCACACGCCAGCAAAGCCAGATCATCGTTTTTTACTTGCTATGCCTCATCGGGCTCACCCTCCTCTATTGCCTATGGCGAGCGCTGCCGGGTCTTTATACCCGGCTCAAAACACGGTTCCTTGCAGCGGAATTGCAGTGCAAGTCATGCCTTAGCAATTACTGGAAAGAATTGTCTTCAATCCAAAAAACAAAATGGCTTGCCTCTTTTACGATGAGCGTATCCTTTTTGGTCCTTTTCGCTTTCAGTTGACAGCCAAATGTGGATGACGTCAAGAATCTCAAATAATACAGCCCACTAATTCCCTGGAACCGTTACCTCGTCCCGGCAAGTTACGACACTCCCGTTGCTGGTTCCCAAGCTCCAGAGGCTGTGAAAGTATTCTGTTTAATCAGGCCGAGACGATTATTCCTCACGGAGAACACGAAAGACTGCACGGAAGCAGGACGACTGCAAGGACAGGAAATGATCCTGTCATTTCTCTGCATTCCCCACATCCCTGTGGGTTATGCAGGAGGTACGACCCAAGGACGGGGGAGGTAGAATTGCGTCGGGAACAGCAATCGAGAGCAATGCAAGGAGTAATAGGAATGAAAACTGTAACCGGCTGGCTGCACTTGAGCAACCTACAGCGTCCATTTTCAATATACATACTTATTTTAAAAACAACGGATTATAATAAAAACACATAATTACATGTATACGAGGTAACGGAATGAAAATGCTCGCTTTTTCTTTTATTGTAGGGATTGTTTTGCTCTATTTTTTGAATATAGCATTATTAAAATCGCCCATACTCAATCTTGATTGGTCAATCCATGCCGGCCTAAGGTTTTTAATAGGTTTTATCGTACTAGGCGTTAGTTCTTTTTATGCGCATGCAATTAAATTTAAAAGAGCTGTGTATATAATAGTTTGTATCGTAACAATAGATTATCTCTATGATTACTATATACAAGCCTATAAACTTAATTTTGAAATCATATTACATGGAATTTTTATAATGATATGGGGAGCGATTTTGGGCTATCTAACAGCAAAATATATAAAAGAGCGAGAGTATAATTAATTTAGTGGCGTTTGCTGCACCTTTTGTTGAAACAGAACCAGGAGTCAAACATGCTGAGTTTTATCAAATCGAGCCTGAAATATTTTATAGTCGGTATCTTAGCGCTCATCCCGGTCGTTATTGTCATGCAAGTCCTGGTGTTTTTGGAGACCATCCTGAGGGATTTTTTTATTGATATTTACGGATACTCCAACAATGTCTTTATAACCGTTCTGGCATTCACGCTTTCTTTTGTTGCTATTGCTTACACCGGCTATCGGGTCACCGTATCGGAAAAAATGTGGGTGCTGCATCAAGTTGAATTGCTAATTAACCGGATTCCAATGATCAGGACGATTTACAGGGTCAGTAAAAAACTGGTCAACCTGCTCGGCAACCAGGAAAAAAGCGTCGCCAAGGAAATTGTTTTAATTGAATACCCCAAGGAAGGCTTATGGGTGCCGGCTTATGTCACCAATAAAATAGGCGAAATGCTGGTTGTCTATGTGCCGACTTCGCCCAACCCGACTTCCGGATTCACCATTATTGTGCACCAATCAAAGGTCGTGAAATCGAGCATGGATATTGAAGCCGTCACCAGTTTTATAGTCAGCGTCGGCGTTGATTTGAATCAAAAAGAGGAATTTGAAAAGCTTGCCGACTTGGAACGCAGCGGAATCCGTAACTCCAAGTAGTGGGTAATATTTTTAATGATGCAGATAGCAATAAACCGGAAAATCAAGATTTAGTTTTATTTTGCTCATCTAAATGAGGCGTATAGGCGCTGCACAACGCAAGGTACAAAGACATGGGATGTATCAGTTTTGATGTGCCGCTAGCCAAAAAAGCGGTCGCCATTAACGGGATCATAATTTCATGGCTGCTGGTCATTTCCATAACAATCACAAACGATGTCAGCGGCGACTGCAGCATACCGGAAAAATACGCGGTCATGGTCAATAAAATCATCGCCGAAGCAGGCGCTATTGGAAACCAACTCGCCAAGTTGACGCCAAACCCGGCTCCGGTTGCAAGTGACGGCACAAAAATACCGCTGGGTATGCCGCTAAAGAAAGTGGCGCAAGTAGCAAGCATTTTCAGGAACGGATAAGAAGGTTCCATGGGCGCTAAACCGTGCAATATAGCCTTGGTTTGCTGATACCCGGTACCCACGGTAGCGCCATCGGAAAAATAGTTCACTGTAGCGATGATGCCGCCGCATACGATAGCGATCACAACAATTGAAATGCCGGTTCGCTTGAGAAATCGGCTGCCGAGAATAGTGGTTTTGCTGAATAGCCCTCCCATAAAACCACCGGCAATCCCGCACAATGGCACCGCAAACCAGCTTTGTCCCATTGGCATGATCAGCGATTCGTCCTCAAAGTAAATGTAGCTGTTTAATAACGCATAAGCGGTGACGCCGGAAAAAATAATCGCGGTTAATACCAGGCTGCTGATACGTTCTTCCAAGGTTCGGCCCATTTCTTCAACGGCAAAAATAATACCCGCCAAAGGGGTGCTGAACATCGCGGCAAAACCGGCCGCGCTGCCCGCCAGAATTAACCCCCTCTCTAAATAATGAGGCGGGAATTTAATCACCTTGCCAAGCGACAGCATAATGGATGCACCGACATGCACGGCGGGGCCGCCGAAACCGACCGAAGCTCCGGAAAGCAAGCCCATAATCGGCAAGAACATTTTTCCGAAAGCAATTCTTAAGGAAATCAATTTGGCTGTTTCTTTGAGATTGTCGGCAATTCCCAGTGCGGTTTTAACCTGCGGGATGCCGCTACGTTCGCTGCCCGGAAAAAAACGAAAGGTGAGCCATGCGGTAAAGCCCAGTCCTACAGGCGGGATGACAAAATGAAACCAGGGGAATTGCAGTGCAAGGATACGGTAGGTTTGCGCCCCCCATTCACTGAGCAAGGTCATCATGACGATCACCAAACCGACAATGATTGCGCCCAGCCAGAATACCAGACGCTGTTTCCAGGCGGTAAAGGAAAGAAAAGGAGAGGGTTGTTTCAAAATAAAAATTTAATGTGATTTTTCGTAAGAATTACCAAGGCAGCATAAGTTTTCCGCGTAATTTTACGGCCAATATGGGGAACAACAACACCGAAACCATACCCGCGCTGACCAGGATTGACGCCCTGTCCGGCGGCATTAATCCTGAGGAAACGCCGATTTCGCTGATGATAACGATCAAAGGGAGGCCCGTGGCGGCATAAAATGCAAAAGGCAGCTTCTCTGCGGGAGTCAGTTCCTTCTTGTATAAGAACATCGGAATGCATCGAACCAAGATCAGTAAACCCGACAAAAGAGCGACTTGTATAGGAGCCAGAGGGCTTGACCATAAGGCGCTGACCTCAAATTTCATGCCGGCGGCGATAAAAAATATGGGTACCAAAAAACCATAACCGACAGCGTCCAATTTATGCTGCAACAACTCCCCCTCTTTTCCTTTAATGGCGAGTCCGACCACCATGCCCGCCGTAAATGCCCCCATCACGATATTCAGGCCAAACTTGGCTGCCAGCGTAGCCAATAGAACTTGCAGCAGAATACAGATTCTCACAGGAAGCTGGCCGCTGCTCTGCATGGTATGCGCCAGCTTCTCAATCAATGGCGATGTACGCATATGTAGCGCGATATTCGCCACGCCCAAGGCGATGATAATAAAAGTCACTACAAACAGCGTGTGCAGAAAAGTGCCATGCGCGGAAATCAGCAAAAGCGAAATGATCACCAGTGGGCCGAATTCGCCGACAGCGGCGGTTGCAACCAGATACTTACCGAAATCGGTATTCAGTACTCCTTGATCACGCAAAATGGGAGCCAATACCCCCAAGGCAGTGGTGGATAAGGCGACTGCCGCCAATAAAGGCGGAGTCTGGATAAGTCCGATAACGTTGAAGATGAACATACAAACTATCGACAATAAGAACGTAATAGACCAGCTGCCAACTGCCAATGACAAAGGTTTGCCGCGAATCTTGTCGAAATCTATCTCAAGCCCGACCAAGAACAGCAGAAAAGTTAAACCGAGTTGCCCTAACATGGCGATCAAGCCATCAGGATTAGCCAGATGAAAGACATGAGGGCCTATCAGTATCCCCAAAACAACTTCAAGCACCACGACAGGCAAGCGGACACTGCCAGGCAGCTCGGCAAGGAGCGGAGCCAGCATCGCAACGAATGTGATAAGCAAAAGTTCAGAAGGATAAGCTTCCATGGATAAACTCCGGTAGATGTTAAATTACAGAGTAGGGCAAAAATCCGATTGTAACAAGTTACCCGACGCAGGCCGTTGTTTATTTGAGCCTGTGAAAGCCAGGCTTCCCGTTTAGACAACGCTGTCGCAGTTTCGTTTGTACCATGAAAGCTCGGGTGACTAGCGAATCTTAAGAAAGGATTAATGAGTTCAAGCCTATAATTAATAAACTTCTTAGATTCACTGGGACTAATCCGCTGCAACGCGAACCGGTTTGCATACGGTTCGCGACATGGGAATACAGCTCTGAATTACTGAAGCTAAAAGTCCGGAATTCATGACCGACGCGTGTTTTTAAATACACCGGTAATTAGAGAGCCTATCTGCAATGATCGAAAATACTAATACTGAACCGTTGTATATCCTGTTACTCAGCGTTCACGGTTTGATTAGAGGCCGCGATCTGGAATTGGGACGCGACGCGGATACCGGCGGTCAAACCAAATATGTCGTTGAGCTGGCCAAGGCGTTGGCAAAACAGCCGAATGTCGGGCGCGTGGATTTGGTAACGCGGCGGATAATCGACAGCGAAGTCGGCCCCGATTACGCAGAGTTCGTCGAACCGCTGTCGGCAAATGCACAAATAGTCCGTATTGAAGCGGGGCCCGAAGGCTATATCCGCAAAGAAGAGCTATGGGACCACCTGGACAGTTTCGCCGATAATTTACTGGCGTGGCTGCACCGCCAGCCGCGTTTGCCGGATATTCTACACAGCCATTATGCCGACGCCGGCTATGTAGGCGTCCGCCTCGAGCATTGGACCGGTTTACCGTTAATCCATACCGGCCATTCTTTGGGACGCGACAAATGCCGCCGGCTGCTGGCGATGGGCTTGCCGATGGAGGTGATTGAGCAGCGCTATCATCTGTCGCGCCGCATCGACGCCGAAGAGGATACGCTGACCAACGCCGACTTGGTGATTACCAGCACCCGCAATGAAATCGAAGAGCAATACGAGCTTTACGATTGCTACATGCCGGACAAGATGGCAATCATACCGCCGGGAACCGATCTCGACATGTTTCATCCGCCCGCTTCCGCCGGCGAAAGCATTGCTTTTGCCAACAACCTCAAGATGTCGCTGCACGAACCGGATAAGCCGATGATATTGGCGCTGTCCCGGCCCGACCAACGGAAAAATATCGTCGGACTGTTGGAAGCTTACGGGGAATCGCCGCGTTTGCAGCAGTTAGCCAATCTGGTGATCGTCGCCGGTAATCGTGAAGATATCAGGGAGTTAAGCGAGGGGCCGCAAGGGGTTTTAACGGAGCTGTTATTGGTTGTCGATTATTACGATCTCTACGGCCGTGTCGCGCTGCCGAAACACCACGCGGCTGACGACGTCGCCGACATTTATCGCCTTGCCGCACTGTCAGGTGGCGTGTTCATTAATCCGGCCCTGACCGAACCGTTCGGCTTGACGCTACTGGAAGCGGCCGCCAGCGGTCTGCCGCTGGTCGCCACCGAAAACGGCGGTCCGGTGGACATCATCGGCAATTGCCGCAACGGCTTGCTGGTCGACCCGGTGGACAAGCCGGCAATGGCTGAAGCCTTGTTGACTATCCTCGAAAATCCGCAGCTTTGGCGGGAATTTTCCGCAAATGGCTTGCAAAACGTCGCCCGGCATTATTCCTGGGACGCCCATGCGCAAGCCTATTTGCGAAAGATTCAGGCATTGCCGCTGCAAACGGGGCTACTCCCGAAAACCCCGCCGCTAGCCAAAACCGGCCGCTTCCGGAAACAAGCCATTTTTACCGCTATCGATAACACCTTGTTGGGCGACGCCGAAGGGCTGGAGCAATTTGTCAATCTTATCCGCGAAAAGCGTAAGAAACTTCTATTTGGCATCGCTACCGGGCGGCGGCTCGATGCGGTTCTGGCGGTTTTAAAAAAACACAAGATTCCGATGCCGGATATTTTAATCACCAGTCTCGGCACTGAAATCTATTATGCGCCACAACTGATCGCCGATATTGCCTGGATCTATCATATCGACCATTTGTGGACGCCTAACGTGCTGCGGCGCGTCATCAGCGGTTTGCCGGGCCTGACGCTGCAAGCCAAAAGCGAACAGAGCCGGTTTAAGCTTTCCTATCTTTACGATAGCAATAGCGCGCCGCCGATGGAAGAAATCCTCAGCTTGTTGCGGCAACAGGAATTGTCGGTCAATGCGACGCTCTCGTTCGGCCAGTTTTTGGACTTTGTTCCGGCCAGGGCCTCCAAAGGCCAGGCATTACGCTATGTCGCCCGGCAATGGAACATTCCTCTGGAGCGTATCCTTGCTACGGGCGGTTCCGGTGGCGACGAGGATATGTTGCGCGGCAACACCCTCGGCGTTGTGGTCGCCAATCGCCATTGCGAGGAGTTGTCCATCCTGGGCGATACCGAGCACGTCTATTTCGCCGAGGGTTCGCAGGCTTGGGGCATATTGGAGGCCATCGAACATTACGACTTTTTCAATCGCTAACAGAGTCCATCGTCCATGATCAAGCGCATTCTGATTTGTACCGATCTCGACCGCACCCTGCTGCCGAATGGTAGGCAAGCCGAATCGGCCGGTGCGCGCGAGGCTTTTAAGCGGCTGGTTGCCCGCCCGGAAGTGACTCTGGCTTATGTCAGCGGCCGGCACCGTGAGCTGGTTGAAGACGCTATCCGGGAATATGAGTTGCCGTTGCCCGATTGGGTTATCGGCGATGTCGGCACGACTATTTACCAAGTATGTACCGGAGAATGGCGGCATTGGCCTGAATGGGAGCGGGACATTGCCGCGGATTGGCGGGGCTTGAGGGCAAACGATTTACGGCCTTTGTTTGTCGATTTACCGTTTTTACGCTTACAGGAAGAAGCCAAGCAAAATCGTTATAAACTCAGCTACTATCTGCCGTTGTTAACGGACATCGACGTCCTGCAACGGGAAATGCTGCGGCGACTGGAAACTTGGCAGGTGGCGGCCGGCTTGATCTACAGTGTCGACGAAGCGGCATCGACGGGACTGCTGGATGTGTTGCCCGCCCACGCCACGAAACTCCATGCCGTGGAATTTTTAATGCGACATCAGGGCTTCGATTACGCCAACACGGTTTTCGCTGGCGACAGCGGCAACGATTTACCGGTGCTCGCCAGTGCGGTTCAGTCGGTCTTGGTCGCCAACGCCGACCTTGATGTTGTCGAGCAAGCCAAAGCACAAGCCCGGAAACAGGGAACGATGGCGGCATTTTATTTGGCGCAAGGCGGTTTTTTAGGCATGAACGGCAATTACAGCGCCGGGATACTGGAAGGCGTTGCCCATTATCATCCCGGCACGCAGATTTGGATGGAACAAGACCGTGAACAGATTTTCGTCCACGAAAGACACGAAAAGCACGAAAACAACTAAAAAGATACCAAGGCTCTCCTGAGCTTAACGAAGGGCTGTACACCTCACCCAAAGGATAAATGACTTCCGCGCTCGTTCCCACGGGCTCCGTGGGAATGCAGTGCAAGGCGCGTTGCGCCGCGAATCACGATCAGTGTCTGGCGTATACGGGACGCAGCGCGTCCTGCACTGCATTCCCACGCAGAGCGTGGGAATGATTGAAATTTATATTGTGTCTTTCGTGCTTTTCGTGGACAAACTTATTCCCCCAAAAGTCACATGGACTCACTTACACAATCAGGATAACAATAATATGTACGAACAAGTTTCCCACTCGCTGTTGAACGCCATTCTGGACGATTTAAAACCGGAAATCAGCAGGCAGGATTTGCGGCATTTTTATACCCGGCTGGGCGCTAATTTTTATGCCATTTATTCGCTGTTTTTTAACCTCTACGGGCAGCGCAAGGACTTTAAGCCGCAAATGCAGCGCCTGGTGGAAACCATGGCCAAAGGCTATATCAACCGCTCCGCGGAACTGGAAAGCGTCGACATCGAGCGCGAACAGGATCATAACTGGTTCCTGTCGCAAAAATGGGTCGGCATGGCGCTATACACCAACGGTTTTGCCGAAAACCTGGACGATTTGGCCGACAAGACCCCGTATTTCCAGGAGCTGGGTATCAACATGGTGCATATCATGCCGATTTTGATGTGTCCCGCCGGTAAAAGCGACGGCGGTTATGCGATCAGCGATTTTCGGAAAATCGACGACAGGCTCGGCGACATCGACGATTTACACCGGGTTGCCGAGGAATTCAGGAAACGCGACATTCTGCTGGTCTTGGACATAGTGCTCAATCATACCTCAGACGAGCATGAATGGGCTCAAAAGGCAGTCACGGGGGAGCGCCGCTATCAGGATTATTATTTCATGTTCGATAACCGGGAAATTCCCGATATGTTCGAACAAAGCATGCCGGAAATTTTTCCCGAAAGCGCGCCGGGCAATTTCACCTGGAATGCCGACATGCAAAAATGGGTGATGACCGTCTTCCACGATTACCAGTGGGATTTGAATTACAGCAATCCCGAAGTGTTTATTGAGATGCTCGACATTATCCTGTTTTGGGCCAATCAGGGCGTCGATGTACTGCGTCTCGACGCTGTCGCCTTCCTGTGGAAAAAAATCGGCAGCTCCTGCCAGAACGAGCGCAATGCGCATCTGATTCTCCAATTGATGAAGGACTGCTGCCAGGTGAGCGCTCCCGGCGTGTTGTTTATTGCCGAAGCGATCGTCGCGCCGGTTGAGGTCATCAAGTATTTCGGCGAAGACGCCATTATCGCTAAGGAATGCGAAATCGCCTACAACGCCACGTTAATGGCCTTGCTGTGGGACGGCATTGCCACCAAAAATGCCAAACTGCTTTATCAAGGACTGCAAAACCTGCCCGCCAAACTGGAACGGGCAACCTGGCTAAATTATGTGCGCTGCCATGACGATATCGGCTTCGGTTTCGATGACAATGATGTCCGGGCGGCCGGCTATGAGCCTTTCGCGCACCGAAAATTTCTGGTCGATTATTTCAGCGGTCAATTTAAAGAATCTCCGGCCAGGGGGATGGCGTTCATGTGCAACGACGTAACCGGAGACGCGCGCATTTGCGGTTCGCTGGCGTCCTTGGCGGGACTGGAAGCGGCAGCGGAAAGCGGCGATTCGGCCCTGATATTAGCCGCGGTCAATAAAATCCTGTTACTGCATAGCGTGATTTTGTCTTTCGGCGGCATTCCGCTGCTTTACAACGGCGATGCGCTGGGCGTCGTCAACGACTACAGTTATCGCGACGACCCCAGTAAAAGCGGCGACAATCGCTGGATTCACCGGCCCAAGATCAATTGGGAAAGGGCCGAATTGCGAAAAAAACAAGGCACGGTGGAATACAATCTGTTCAGCGCGTTGAAAAAAATGATCGCTATCCGCAAGGAAACGACTGCGTTCGCCGATTTCAACAACCGCGAATTACTTGACGTCGATAATGAGCATTTGCTCTGTTTTATCCGCTTCAATCATTTGCGGCCGTCGGAAAGAGTCCTGGTGGTTGCCAATTTCGACGCCAACCCCCAGTATCTTGACCTGGATGTCATCAGTGGCCGGGGCATTAATCTTTACGGCCAGTTCGTCGATTTATACAGCGGCAGAAGTCCCACCCAGTACGATCGCCGGATCGTTTTGCAGGCTTATCAATTTTATTGGTTAACAGAAATATGAGCTGATTGGTCTGACCCGGATTTGTTTCGTCCCACGCGCCAGAGACTGTGAAAGTATTATCAAAATCAGTTTAAAAACCTATTCACCACGAAGGCACGAAGGACACGAAGTTTTATTTCTTCGTGTCCTTCGTGCCTTCGTGGTGAATGCTTTTGCTTTTGTTCTAAAACGAATACTTTCACAGTCTCGCCAGGTTATGACTATCAAGCTAAGGTTGTGCATTTCCAGCGGTTGGAGTGCAAGGCTGGCCTTGCACTGTGGTGCGGTTAGTACAAGGCCAGCCTTGCACTCCATTTGGGCTTAACTTTAATAGCAGTGACGCAACGCATGCAGTCGTCGGCAACCGCTCCCTGCGTCGCTCGGCTCAGCGCAGCAACAGCAGAGGCTTTTTGGTGGTCGTCAGCATCTTGGCGGTAAAGCTGCCGAGCAGCAGGTCATGAAGGCGGGTGTGACTGAAGGCACCCATCACGACCATATCGATAGCGTGTTTGTCCTGATATTCACAAAGCAGTTGGTCGGGTTTGCCCAGTAATATTTTGCTGATTACTTCAATGCCGCCGGCGTTTGTCAGTTTGTCGGCAACCGGCTGAAGTAATTGTTCAGTCGCTGTCGCGTCTTTGCTGACATAAACCAGATGGCAGGTCAGGCCTTTATAAAGCGGGCTGTTGGCGACCATATTCACCGCTTTTTCGGCAGCCTCGCTGCCATCGTAAGCAATCATGATGCGCTGCGGCGCTTTGAAGGCTTCATTAACCACCAGGATAGGTTTATGTAATGAGCGGATGATGGACTCAAGTTTTGCGCCTATTTTGTCTGGCTGGTTTTCATGTACTTTGCCCCGAATACCGATGACCAGCACGCGGATGCTCTCTTCAAGCTCGATCAGCGATTCAACCAGGCTGCCGTGGCGCTGGTTGCTGTCGGGGTTGGCGATGCCGGCCTGGATAACCCGGTCTTTGGCGGCTTGCAGCAACAGCTTGCCTTGCTGTAATCGCAACTTGCTGCGCTGCTGTTCGACGGCGGTCAGCTCTTCAAGCAACTGCTCCTGGCTGCCCAAGCCGATGTTGCCGGACAAATCCATGGTTGCGGCAGTCTCGGGATGGTGATCGATGACATGCAGCAGCTTTAATGGCGCATCGACGCGTTGCGCTATCCAGGCGGCGTAATCGCAGACCGCTTCACTGAGAATCGAACCGTCGATGCATGCCAGAACTCTATTGGTATCAGTCGTCATTAATGGCCTCCCATAACTTTTTCAATTTCTTCGGGTTTATCGTGTATGCCGAAGCGGTCGACGATGGTGGCAGTGGCTTCGTTCATGCCGATTACCTCTACGTCCGCGCCTTCGCGCCGGAACTTGATCACGGCCTTATCCAAGGCAGTCACCGAGGTGATATCCCAAAAATGGGCGCGGTGCAGGTCAATCACTACTTTATCGACGGCCTCCTTAAAATCGAAAGCTGCAATAAATTTGCCTGACGAGTTGAAGAAAATTTGCCCGATGGCTCGATAAGTCCGGGTGCTGTTCGCTTCATCCAACTCCGACTCGACATACATAAAATGGCTGATTTTGTTGGCGAAGAACAAGGATGCCAGCAGCACGCCGACGAAAACGCCGAACGCCAGGTTATGCGTCCAGACCACGACAATCACGGTCGCCAGCATCACTATATTGGTGGAGATCGGGTATTGTTTGAGGTTGACGATAGAACTCCAGCTGAACGTGCCGATCGAAACCATGATCATCACCGAGACCAACGCGGCCATCGGGATTTTGGAAATCCATTCGTCCAGGAACACCACCATGATCAACAGAAAGCTTCCGGCAATTAAGGTGGACAAGCGTCCGCGTCCGCCGGATTTGATATTGATAACGGACTGTCCGATCATCGCGCAACCGGCCATGCCGCCGAGCAATCCGGCACCGATATTGGCAAGTCCCTGGCCTTTGCATTCGCGGTTTTTATCGCTGGGCGTGTCGGTCAAATCATCGATGATGGTGGCGGTCATCAACGATTCCAGCATGCCGACGACGGCCAGCGGAATCGAATAAGGCGCAATGATTTTTAAAGTTTCCAGGGTCAACGGCACCTCGGGCCATAAAAACACCGGCAGCGTGTCCGGCAACTCGCCCATATCGCCGACGGTGCGGATGTCCAAGTTCAAATAAATTGCGACGCCGGTTAAGGTCACAATGCAAACTAGCGGCGAAGGCAGGGATTTGCCGATAACAGGCAGGTACGGAAACAGGTAAATAATCCCCAATCCGCCCGCGGTCATTGCGTAAACATGCCAAGTGACATTAGTCAGTTCCGGCAGTTGTGCCATGAAGATTAATATCGCCAAGGCATTGACGAAACCGGTCACCACCGAACGCGATACAAAGCTCATCAGGCTGCCGAGCTTCAGGTAACCGGCGATGATTTGCAGCACCCCGGTCAGCAATGTTGCGGCCAGCAAATATTGCAGGCCATGATCCTTGACCAGCGTGACCATCAGCAAGGCCATCGCCCCGGTCGCCGCCGAGATCATGCCCGGCCTGCCGCCGACAAACGCGGTAATCACCGCAATACAGAACGAGGCATAGAGTCCGACTTTGGGGTCGACCCCGGCAATGATGGAAAAAGCGATGGCTTCGGGAATCAGCGCAAGGGCAACGACCAGACCGGCCAACACATCGCCTCGGACATTGCCGAGCCAATCCTGTTTTTTCGATAAAAAGAGCATTTCAATCCTTTAAATAAAAAACGGCTATGTGGGAACATAGCCGGAGAGTATAAAAAATTATGTAACTGTTCAGCCTACTGGTGCTCACTCCTATAATGTTCAAAGCCAGCTTTGAACTCCGATAGCACACTTTATGGAGTCCAAAGCTGGCTTTGGATACTCACAGAATCGGCTTTGTGATTAAAAAAGAGATACCCTTACCCGTTGAGCATCAAATGAGCATAAATACTGATGATATAACCCAGCAAGATAACCGGCATCCACTTAAGATGGCCCACAAACGTATAAAAGCCTTTGCCTTGCCCCATTAACGCAACGCCGGCGGCCGAGCCGACCGATAGCAACGAACCGCCGACACCGGTGGTCAGGGTAATCAACTGCCATTGGGCGGTATTCATTTCAGGATGCATGCTCAGCACCGAAAACATCACCGGAATGTTATCGATAACCGAAGATAAAATGCCTAATATGATATTGGCCTGGGTCGGCCCCATATCGACGTACAGCGTGTGCGACATCAGGTCGAGGTAACCGATGAATTGGAGCCCGCCGACCGCGAACACCACGCCAAAGAAAAACAGTAACGTATCCCACTCCGAATCGCGCACGCAATTGAAAATGTCGTAATGGCCTTCAAATGCATTCGATATTGAAAAGTGGTAACTCAACATCATTAAAAATGACAGCCCGACCATCATGCCCATAAAAGGCGGTATAAATAAATAGTGTTCTCCGAGAATCGCGAAAACAATCGTCAGGATAAAGAAAGTCATGATTCTCTTGGCGCCCGTTTTAAGCCGAACCTTTTCTTTTTGTTTAGCGACCGGTGGCAATGTGTTAGGTACAAAAAATTGCATGCAGAGCGCAGGTACGGCGAAGTTTAATAAAGCAGGGATAAACAGCTGGAAGAATTCGATGAAAGGCACACGGCCCGATTGCCAGACCATCAGCGTGGTAATGTCGCCGAAGGGACTGAATGCCCCGCCCGCATTGGCCGCCACGACAATATTGATGAAACTGAGATTAACAAAATTTTTGGCCTCTTTATCGGCGAATGCCATCACTACTGCCCCGACCAATAAGGCCGTGGTCATGTTATTGGCAAAAGAAGACAGGAAAAAGGCGATGATGCCGGTAATCCAGAACAGTTGCCGATAGCTGAAATGTTTGTTGCTTAACCAGCTTCGCAATACTTCGAAGACGTTCCTTTCCGTCATAGCATTGGTGTAGGTCATCGACACCAGTAAGAATAACAACAGCTCCGCATAGTTCATCAAATCGTGCATCAGTCTGCCTCTGATGGCTTCGCGATCATAGCCGTTTTGAATCGCCAGGTAAGCGGCCAATATCCAGATAAACCCCGACGCCATGATGACCGGTTTGGATTTTCTTAGGCCGGTAAATTCCTCGGTCATCACGAAACCGTAAGAAATAACGAACATCGCCAAACAAACAATACCGATCATTGAGCCGGTCTGCCCGAGCATCGGGGTCAACTCAGCGGCTTGGGCGGGTAAAGTGAAAAAAAGCAATAAAGCAATAGATAGTTTATGCATTGAGTTGTTCACAAGTAATTGTCGGAAAAAGCCAAAATTGAAAGCGGATAATGCCGGCTATATTAGTCGATAATTACTTTCATTTTACTGTCAACCGGTAACGTTCGCTAAGGAAGCGCTGAACAAATCGATTTCGCTCATGGTTCGCTAAGCTCACAACGAACTAAACCAACAACTTACCGTTCGTCATGAGCCTGCCGAAGGATTTAATCAGCGCCTCCCTCATAGAATCTTGTATCTAATTGATAAGCGCCAATACCCGTTTTGTGAAGCTAAAACTTCGCCCTCGGCGGACTCATTTGAAAATTGGGAAGCAGTGCAAGCTTAAGCCTTTTTGCCGGGTCAATTGCCCTATCCTGTTCATAGGAAAATACCTTGCATGGCAAGCCAGGGTTTAACGAACAAAAATAACAGTCCGGCCGCGCCGCAAGCAGCGATGACCGGAATCACACCCGCCTTGTAACGGAGCAATGCCAGCAACGCACCCGCCCCGATCAACGCGGCAATGCCGTCGAAACGGCCTTCAAAACCTTGCGGCCAAAACACATGCCAGGCAAAGAACACCGCGAGATTCAAAATCACGCCGACCACGGCAGCGGTAATTGCCGACAGCGGCGCGGTGAATTTTAAATTGCCGTGGGTCGATTCGACCAGCGGGCCGCCTGCCAGGATGAACAGGAAACTGGGCAGGAACGTGAAATAAGTCACGACAGCCGCCGCAGCCACACCGCCTGTTAATATCGCATCGGAACCGAACGGCAACTGGCTCCAGCCGCCCAAGAACCCGACGAAAGTGACGATCATGATCAGCGGGCCGGGCGTGGTTTCGCCGAGCGCCAAACCGTCGATCATTTGCGTCGCGCTCAGCCAATGGTAATGTTCGACCGCGCCCTGGTAGACATAGGGCAAGACCGCATAAGCGCCGCCGAAAGTCAGCAGCGCGGCTTTGGTGAAAAACCAGCCCATCTGCGTCAGCGCGCCGTTCCAGCCATATTGCCCGCACAGCAAGCCCATCACGCCGCCCCACAAAATCAATCCGGCCGCCGCGATTTTAATCAGGTGAAGCCAACAGAACCGGGCATGATCCGGCGTCGGCGTATCGTCATCAATCAGAGCAGGGCCAAAGCTTTGCTTGGCCGCTCCATGGCCGCCGCCGACCGCAAATTTGTCGGGGATGATTCGCCCGCCGATGGCTCCGAGACAGGCCGCGATCAATACGATCAACGGAAACGGTGCATGCAATGCGAAAATGGCGACAAAAGCCAACGCCGCAAGCGTCCACAGCAAGCTGTTTTTTAAAGCGCGCGTGCCGATGCGATAAGCCGCGAACAGCACGATGGCGGTCACGGCGGGTTTGATACCGTAAAGCGCGCCAGCCACCGCCGAAACCTGTCCGAAGCTCAGGTAAACCCAGCTTAGCAGGATCAGTAGGAACAGCGACGGCAGGATAAACAACAGTCCCGCAATTACGCCACCCCAAGTGCGATGCATCAGCCAGCCGAGATAAACCGCAAGTTGCTGCGCTTCAGGGCCTGGCAACAACATGCAGTAATTCAGCGCATGCAGGAAGCGTTTTTCCGAGATCCAGCGCCGCCGCTCGACCAATTCCTGATGCATGATCGCGATCTGTCCGGCAGGGCCGCCGAAGCTAATAAAGCCGAGTTTGAGCCAGAAGCGGAAAGCTTCGCCGAAGCTCACGGGTTGCGGTCGTTCCATGGGATTTTCCTTGGATCAGGTGTGGATGGGATTTTACCTCGTTCCCACGCGCTGCGCGGGAACGAGAAAGAAACAAGATTGACTGAGTACTAGATTCGCCTCCGGTTAATGGAGATTAAGCTCTTTAGCCGCAATCAGCAGCTCGTCGATAAAGTGCTGCGTGTATAAAGGCAGGTAGTTGTTTTTCAGATAAGCGATTTTGGTTCTTGAGCTGGGGATCAGATGCGATAAATCCCGCGCCACCAGATCCTGATCCATCGCCTGGTCATAGGCCATGCCGGCAATAATGCCGACGCCCATCCCCAAGCGGACGTAGGTCTTGATCACGTCGGTATCGGCGGCGGCCAGGATAATATCCAGTTCCATACTGGTGTTTTTAAACGCGGTCTCGATATTTGAGCGTCCGGTAAAACCGAAACTGTAGGTGAGTATCGGATATGAGGCGAGCCGTTCAAGAGAAATGTCGCCCTCGCTTAACGCATGGTTTTGCGTCACTACTGCCGAATGATGCCATTCATAACAGGGTTTGACGACCAGGTCGGCATCCTCGCCGATTTTTTCGGTGCAGATGGCAATATCCGCTTTCCGGGCGTGCAGTTTATCAATCAACTGCTCGGGCGACGCTTCAATCATATAAATCCTGACACCGGGATATTTTTCCCTGAAGCGCAGGATAGGCTTCGGTAAAAAATACTTGGCCTGGGTGTGCGTGGTGGCAATGTGCAGCACGCCCTGATTGCTGTCGACATAATCGGCCGCGATGGTCTGAATATTTTTTTTGGCCATGTTAATGGTTGCGACTTCTTCCATGATGCGCTGCCCCAAGGAAGTCAAACCTATCAGTTTTTTGCCTTGGCGTTCATAGATCGGCGAACCCAGCTCCGCCTCAAACAGTTGCAACTGCCGGCTGACCGCCGACTGCACGATGTGCATTTTCTCCGCCGCTTTTGAAAGGCTGAAATCGTTTTCCTGAAGCACGCGAAGCAGTTCGATTTGGCTTAAGTTCATTTAATGGGGCGTTCCTTGTTTAAAATATCAGATAGCGTGGAGCAGTACGATTTCTCATCGGCATCAAATTAAAGCATAAAACCACGAAGACACGAAGAACACGGCGTTTTAGAAGGGATTAAATACGGTGAGTTGCTATTTGCTCTGTCATGCACGTTGATTAGAGTGGGCGTGCTGCGCGCCCTACGCTGGCTATTGTTTTTTGACCTGATAATTACCCTCGTTTCCACGCAGTGCGTGGAAACGAGATGAATTTTTTACCTTCGAGCTCTTCGTAGTTAATTGATTGTTTACGGACTTTCCGTCTAAGCGGGTGCGTAATGTAACCCGGCAACCTCGGCTAATGAAACCAATGTGCATGGCGTATGCGCAAATCCACCTTGTCGCCTCTGTTCAAGTGCAAGCGCTTGAACTGGTCATTGGGCATCTCTGCATAAACGCTCACCGCCGGATTACTGGCGCTGTTGACCAGCTCGATGCGGATCAGGGAGCCCAGATGCTGCCAGTCTTTTAGCGTTACAAACGCGTCGCTGTCAGCCGTCGGCTTCTCAATGACGATGTCATGAGGGCGGACATGGGCGATTTTGCCTTGCTGCGGCGTCAACAGTCCCGCTGTTTGCAGCCAGTCGTTATCTTGCTGGTCCAGATCAAAGATATTGGTCTGCCCGATAAAACGGGACACGAAAGCATTGGCCGGATGATCGTAAATATCGCTGGGCGAACCTTGCTGTTCGATGCGTCCGTGGTTGAGCACCACAACCTGGCTGGCGACTTCCATGGCTTCTTCCTGGTCATGGGTGACAAAAATACTGGTGACGTTTAGGTCGTGGTGCAAGTTGCGCAGCCATTGGCGCAAATCCTTGCGCACACTGGCATCCAGTGCACCGAACGGCTCATCCAGCAATAATACCGAAGGCTCCACGGCCAAGGCGCGAGCCAAGGCAATACGCTGGCGTTGGCCGCCGGACAGTTGATCGGGATAACGGTCATGCAGCCAGTCCAGTTGCACCAGCTCCAGCAAGGTATGGACTTTTTTTGTTATGTCCGCCTCACTGAGCCTCTCCCGTCTAGGCTTGACCCTTAAGCCGAACGCCACGTTCTCAAATACGCTCATATGCCGGAATAAGGCGTAATGCTGGAACACAAAACCAATCTGGCGGTTTTTGACCGGTTTGTCGGTGACCTTATCGCCTTTCAAGAAGACGTCGCCCTGATCGGCCTGTTCCAGACCGGCAATAATGCGCAGCAAGGTGGTTTTGCCGCAGCCGGAAGGCCCCAATAAGGCGACTAATTCGCCTTCTGGAATGTCAAGGTTGATATTGTCCAGCGCGGTAAACGCGCCAAAATGTTTACTGAGGTGATTTACGCTAATGCTCATGGGATTTCTCTAAATATTTTAAATTCAGTTGAACGATGAAAGGCACAAGGTTAAAGGCGAAAGAGGAAAACATTCTCTGTCCCGCTCACCTCTTTAGCCTTTAGCCTTTAGCTTTTTATCTTGATTTTGCTTCCATTCCAGCACGGTCTTAAACACCAGGGTCACCACGGCCAAGGCTGCCAGTAGCGAAGCGCCCGCGAAGGAGCCGACAAAATCGTATTCGTTGTAACTGACTTCGACATGCAGCGGTAGCGTGTTGGTCAGTCCGCGGATATGGCCGGACACCACCGAGACGGCGCCGAACTCGCCCATCGCTCTGGCGTTACACAGCAACACGCCATTCAGCAAGCCCCATTTGACGTTCGGGATAGTCACTTTGAAAAAAGTCTGCCAGCCGCTGGCGCCCAGCGATAAAGCCGCTTCCTCTTCTTCATGACCGATTTCCTGCATCAGCGGAATCAGCTCTCTGGCCACGAACGGGAAGGTCACGAATAAGGTTGCCAGAATAATCCCCGGCACCGCGAAAATGATCTTGATGTCATGCTCGGAAAACCAAGGCCCCAGCCAGCCTTGCGCCCCGAAAATCAGCACATAAATCAAACCGGCAATCACCGGCGATACCGAAAACGGCAGATCGATCAGCGTGGTCAGCAGGCTTTTGCCGCGAAAATCGAAACGGGCTATCGCCCAGGCGGCGGAAACGCCAAACACGGTGGTCAGCGGCACCGTGATTAATGCAATCAACAGCGTCAGCCTCATCGATGCCAGCGCGTCGGGATGCGTCAGGCTGGAGCTGTAGGTCGTCCAACCCTTGGCAAAAGCCTCAACCAGCACGGTCAGCAGCGGCAAAACCAGAAACAAGCCGATAATGCTCAGCGTGAGTCCGATCAAGGCGTATCGAACCCAGTCTGGATCCGACAGCGTCAGCTTTTTTGAAGCGATAAAAGAAGGGGCGGAAATGGCATTCATCACAAACCTCTCATAGTTGTCCCGAACGGCGACGTACCCACCATTGCAGACCGTTAATCAGTAACAGCAACAGAAACGACAAAAGCAGCATGGTCAAGCCGATCGCGGTTGCTCCGGGATAATCGTATTGTTCCAGTTTGGTGATAATCAACAGCGGCACGATTTCAGAGACGTACGGCATATTGCCGGCAATAAAGATCACCGAGCCGTACTCGCCGACGCCACGCGCAAATGCCAGCGCAAAGCCGGTAATGGTGGCAGGCAGGATATTGGGCAGAATCACTTTGACAAACGCTTGCAAACGCGTCGCGCCGAGGCTAGCGGCGGCTTCTTCCATCGTGGTGTCGAATTCCTGCAACACCGGCTCGATGGTGCGCACCACAAACGGCAAGCCGATGAAAATCAACGCGAACACGATGCCCAGCGGCTTGTAGGCGATTTGCACTCCGGTGCTGTCCATCACCAGCTTGCCGATCCAGCCGTTGGGCTCGTAGATCGCTGCCAGCACGATACCGGCCACGGCGGTCGGCAAGGCAAATGGCAGATCGATCAGCGCGTCGAACAGACGTTTGCCGGGAAACGTATAGCGCACCAGCGACCAGGCGATGATAAAGCCGAACACCGCAGCCACGGCGGCGGCAATCAGCGACGCGCCGAAGCTGAGCCGAAACGAAGCCAGTACACGCGGATTAGTCAGTATCGTCCAGTACTCGTCAAGGCTCAGCTGGAACGTTTTCAGCAGCATCGCGCTGAGCGGAATCAGCACGATCAGCGCCAGATAGACCAGGGTAAAACTGATGGCCGGGCGAAATCCCGGCATGATGTTACTTTGCGGCATATCAATTATCTTCTATAGGTTGGCCTGCATCTTTAGAATTTGGAGTGCAGGCTTCGCCTGCTATGCAAGGCAAGCAGAGCTTGCACTCCTGTTAACGGACGGGTTAACGCAAAAGCCGTCAACCCATCTGCACGCAGTTTTAAGGCGCGTAGATTTGATCGAAATAGCCGCCGTCATTGAAATGCTCTTTTTGAACTTGCGCCCAACCGCCGAATCGTTCATTGACGGTGAACAATTCCAATTTTGGAAAACGTTTCAAGTCTTCAGGATCGGCGTGTTCAGGTTGAGAAGGACGGTAAAAATGCTTAGCAACCAGTTTTTGCCCAACCGGCGTATACAAATATTGTAAATAGGCTTCCGCTAAATCCTGGGTGCCATTCTTTTTGACAATTTTGTCGACAACGGTTACCGGGGTTTCCGCTTTAATGCTGACCGGCGGTACCACGATCTCAAACTCACCGGCACCGTATTCCTTAAGCGCTAAAAACGCTTCGTTTTCCCAGGTAATCAGCACGTCACCGATACCGCGCTGGATAAAGGTGGTCGTGGAGCCGCGTGCGCCCGAATCCAAGACCGGCACATTCTTGAAAATTTTCTTCACAAACTCCTTGGCGGCATTCTTGCTGCCGTAAGCCTTTTCTCCGAACGCCCAGGCCGCCAGATAGTTGTAACGCGCGCCGCCCGAGGTTTTAGGGTTGGGGGTAATTACCGAGACGCCCTCTTTGGCCAGATCGTCCCAGTTTTTAACTGCCTTGGGATTGCCGTGGCGCACCAAAAACACAATGGTCGAAGTGTAAGGCAGGCTGTTGTTAGGCAAACGGCTCTGCCAATCTTTAGGCAACACGCGAGCCCGTTCGGCAATTTGATCGATGTCGTAGGACAACGCCAGAGTAACTACGTCGGCTTCCAATCCGTCGATTACCGCCCGGGTCTGCTTACCTGCGCCGCCATGAGATTGCTGGACATTAACGTCTTCCCCGGTTTTGTCTTTCCAGTATTTAATAAACTCTTTATTGAAGTCTTGATACAGTTCCCTGGTCGGGTCGTATGACACGTTGAGAATGGTTCTGTCCGCCAAGACTGCGCCGCTTGAAAGCAGGGTTAGTGCTAACAGCAGGTGTTTTAATGGTTGGGTTAATTTCATGGTTTCTCCTTAATGGAAGATGTTTTATTGGTGTTGCTGCATCGATTTAATAGGCGTCATACCGATCCGCATGGCTGTCATGGTAGTCAAATTGACTGGACAATAAAAACGATATATTTAGATAGCATTATCTAAAAATTAGATACACTAATACTTGAAAAAACTCTCTCCCGTCTGACATCTGGAACAGGCTCAAAATCAGTCGGGGTTGATATTTTCAGACAGAGGCATAAAGGGCGACCGGCCGGTCGCCCCTACAATAGTCACATCGCTTGGATGACGATTCGCAACGTGGTTCCCAGCCAAGCGGTGAATGACTAAATCGACACAACATTTTGAATTGTTTCGTGTCGCCTCGGCAACTGCTCCTGCGTTGCTAAACCACAGGGATGTGGCGAATGCAGAAAACGCAGGAGCGGTTTTCTGCCTACCTCCTGCGTCCATGCAGTCGTAGAGGCGCCTACTTTTGGCTTTCGTGATTTTTGTGGATAATTTGCCGTTTTCAGGTTTACTTTGGCTTGCCGTCGCCAAACGCATTCAGGTTCACTTCGAAGTAGAAGAAGTTGCTGGCCTCGCTGGTAAAGGGGCCGCTGGCTCTCGCCTGAGACTTGGTAAAATCACCCGGCTCAAAACGGGCATAACTCAAACTCCAATCGACATACGGATTAATCTTGTGGCGCATACGGATGTCGAGCTCATGTCCCAGGAAGCTGCCGCTCCTGCCCGTGGTATCCCTAAGGTTAGCCCTGTTCCAGGCCTCGGTTTCGCTTTGCAGCCAGAACGCGCCATAACCGACGTCGAGACGGACTTCGTTATACGGGGTGAACTCCAGACGGGCTTTGGGCGCATGTACGTTATCCCAGGAGAAATAATCGTTGCGCGACCACGGCTGGTTGAAGCCGTAAAACGCATCGAAACGTTCGTTTGAACCACTCGAAGCATTTCTGTTGGGATCCTTATCACCGGTACCGAAGCCGTAATACAGGCTGGCGCGTGGCTTCCAGTCATGGTCAAAGGTATAACCGGATTCCAGAGAGTAAGCCAGGGCATCATGCTGAAGATTAAGCTGCGTCGGTACGCCCGCTCTGGTGTAACCAAACCGGCCAAACTGTTTGTTGATGTCGGCATCGAAATCAAAGCCGCTGTCGCCGAACAAACCGTAAACCCGCAAGCCCGGCGCATATATATCCATATCATTCTTGCGGTTGGTGGCTACGCTGTTATAAGGATCACCATTGGTTTTGCGACCGATAAAATACGGCTGGATGGTGATAAAATCCGACCACTGGCGCAGATTCAGTACGCCGCCATAAATCCAGGTATCCTCATCGGGTCGGTCGAAATCATATTTCCGCCGTTCAACTGGTTGTAATGCGAAGGTATCCAAATGCCAGTTGTTTTGCTTTTTGCCAAATTGGACACGAAAACCCTCGAAGTTGTTGGTGGTGTTACGGAACTGGTTGTTCCCGATCAGACGCCGATCCAGCAATTCCAAAGCTTGGCGACCGGCGCGGATGCTTAACGGCCGGTTATGTCCGAGCGCATTGTCGAAATACAACTCGGCGTAGCCCTGGATCAATTCAAATTCGTTGATATCGGCATCAGTCCTTTCATACAGGCCGTTGTAACTGCGGGCATCTTCAAACTCCACCGCAAAGCGCAAGGGGTCGAGAATGTCCTTTACCCCAACATAGCCACGGGTTCTCAACAGCCACAGATTGTCAGGATCGTTGCGATAAGTTGTCAGCGTAGCGCCGGTTGTGGGGTCGGTTCTGCGCCGGTAATCGTTTTCCCGGTACTCATAGCGGGTACGAAAATCCAGGCCCACATCCAGCCATTCCACATCGCGGAACTGCTCGAACTGGGTCTTGCTCAAATTCCGCACATAAGCCGGCGGATCGGTGTCCGGTTCGACGCGATAGCCTTTGGTTTTGCGGTAATAATCCTCGGCGCTTGCCAGGCCGGGCAACGCCAGCAGCAGGCCCAGAGCGCCGGTTGCCGACACGGTATTAACGAAATTGCGCTTCATATGTTCACCTAAAGTTTTATTATCTCTGTCAGTTACAGTAACTTCCGGTGATCCGGTCGGTTTGTATTTATGTTGTAGTAATGTCTTCGCCGTTTTTTACGGTAGAAATTTATAATTATTTTTTATTATCAAAGCGCAATTTCTCCTTACGCTCGATTTGTACAACCTTGCCTTCGTGAATAATAATTTCAATCGAACCAAACCTAATGTCCTGCAAAATATCGGAAATCTGAATTGCAATTTCAGACATTCTCGGTTCTCGGTGCGTACTTTCCAATTTAAGCGCCATGCCAATGCTCCAGATGGTAAAACTTGTCGTTTATGTTGGCGGAAATTTTAAGGAGGATTTAATATTTAATAAAACGACATTATTAGATGAACATATCTAATAAAAAGATATTTGGATTGCCTCTGAATCGCTCTTGAATCTGCCATAAGGCGTAGCATGGGAACGAATACGAAGCAAAGCCGAAATAAAAATTTCGTAATTTGGCTTGATGGGAGGTAAAAACGTTGTTTATGCTAGCGATGAATCGGCTCGCACAAACGAGTTAAATCAGCAACATCGGCTAAGATCAGCCATGCCTGTGATGCAATCCGATCAGATTGTATTGGATTCCAGAAACTCCGCCAATTGCGCGCTGGTAAGCCTAAGCCGCTGACTCAGGGCACGGGAGATATTCCAGATAATTTTAAACGCCAGGGAAGGATGCTTATCAGCTAAAATCAGCATGCTCGATTTGTCTAATGACAAGAAAACCGTTTCCTTTTCTGCGCGGGCAGTTGCTGATCGGGGCTGTGTGTCAATGACTGACATTTCGCCGAACGTACGTCCGACTCGCAGGGTGGAAATCAGTTTATTATTTTTATAAACGCCAATCGCACCCTTGATAATAATTCCCATCGAAGAGCCCATTTCGCCTTCTTTATAAATCACCGTGCCTTTGGCTGCGGCGTAAGGCTTAAAATAATAGCTGATGGCTTGCAGCTGCTCCCATGAAAAATCCTCTCCCCAATGTGAAGCATCTAATATATGCGCATTGGATTCCAGCGTGTTTTCAATGGCTATCAATTTTGGAGCGTTGGATTCAATCATACTTACACGGGTTGTCCGGTTACACTTTACAAAATGATAGCATCTAAGCCTTGCAAATTTTATAAAAACACACGGCTTTAGCCAAATAGGCTACTCGCTGGTAAATGCATGCTCGCCAGCTCATCGCCAGGTTGACCATAGCCCTCACCCAATACTGTTAATTAACGAGACGTCGTTCGCTAATCAGTTTGAATTCATGCCTTAAAATGCGCGGCTGTCCGCATTTCTGGTGCCTTTTCTCACAATTGAGCTTATTATATCGGCTATTATTGCCATGAGGCTCCATCTGCTCATGCTTAACACAATGATTTATGATAACACCGATGAAACCTTATAAATTATTACTGCTTTTGCTGCTAAATCCAGTCATCGTAGGCTGCGGGCAGCCTGGCCCTCTTTATTTGCCGGGACAACCGGCGCCGATTCATGTAGAACCGGAACCCGCTCAAAAGCCCCAACCTAAGCCCGAAGAAAACAAATAGCCATGGATTATTTTAATTACCGAAACGACGAGCTTTTCGCCGAAGACGTCGCTGTGCAGGATATCGTCTATAAATACGGCAGCCCTTGCTACATCTATTCAAGAGCTACGCTGGAGCGGCATTGGAATGCTTTTGACCGGGCTTTTGGCGAACAGCCGCATTTAATCTGTTATGCCGTAAAGGCTAACTCCAATATTGCGATACTTAATCTGCTCGCGCGTTTAGGCTCGGGCTTTGATATTGTGTCTCTGGGTGAGTTGGAACGGGTTATTACCGCCGGCGGCGATCCTAAAAAAATCGTGTTTTCCGGCGTCGGCAAGCGCGAAGATGAAATTCTGGCGGCCTTAAAAATCGGCATACGCTGTTTTAATATCGAAGTCAGCGGAGAGCTGGACCGTATTAACAGGCTGGCGGGACAGTTGGGTGTTATTGCGCCGGTGTCTTTTCGGGTAAACCCGAATGTCGATGCCAAGACCCACCCCTATATTTCCACGGGATTGAAGGAAAATAAGTTCGGCATAGACATTCAGCAGGCCCTGACCGAATATCGCCGCGCGGCAGCCATGCCCCATATCAACGTGACCGGCATAGACTGCCATATCGGTTCGCAACTGACCGAAACCCGGCCTTTTTTGGATGCGCTGGATAAGATTCTGGATCTGGTCTCAGCGCTTGAAGCCGAAGGCATTAAGCTGCATCACTTGGACCTGGGCGGGGGCCTCGGCATTTGCTACAAGGATGAACGACCGCCTGAACCGGCCGAATATATTCAGGCGATTTTGGCGCGCCTTGGCAAAACCGATTTCGAGATTTTATTGGAACCGGGCCGCGCTATCGTCGGCAATGCCGGTATTCTGGTGACCCAGGTTGAATACCTTAAACCGACCGATCATAAGAATTTCGCCATCGTCGATGCGGCCATGAATGACCTGGTGCGCCCTTCTTTATATAGCTCTTGGCAGAATATTATCCCGGTCAACCTGAAAAGTAACGCGGCAGAAACGACCTGGGACATCGTCGGGCCGGTCTGCGAAACCGGCGATTTTCTGGGTAAAGAACGGCCGCTTAAAATCGCTGAGGGCGATTTGCTGGCGATCCGTTCGTCCGGCGCCTATGGCTTTACCATGAGTTCGAACTATAATTCCAGACCGAGACTGGCCGAGCTGATTGTTGACGGCAACAACCTGCATGTCATCAGGGAAAGAGAAACGATTGCTCAACTTTGGGCCGGTGAGCATTTGTTGCCCTAAGGCTTTATAAAACAATTACATTTACCCCAAATAAGCACCGACTAAATGATCAACTTCACTAAAATGCACGGCCTCGGCAATGATTTTGTGGTCATTGACGCCATCAATCAGCAGATAGCCTTAGCACCCGAACAAATCCGGCAACTATCTGACCGGCACTTCGGCATAGGCTTTGATCAACTGCTGTTGGTCGAAAAAGCGATAAACGCCAATGCCGACTTCAAATACCGGATTTTTAATGCTGATGGTGGAGAAGTCGCTCAATGCGGCAACGGCGCACGCTGCTTTGCTCGCTTTGTACGCGATAAAAAATTATCGCCCAAGGATGAAATCCGCGTCGATACCAATTCAGGCCAATTAGTGCTGCGTTTTGATGCCGACAACCTGATCACCGTCAATATGGGCGTTCCAAGGCACGCACCCGCTGAAATCCCCTTGCTGGCGGAGGAAGAATCCCGGTTTTATACGGTGCTGGTTAACGATACTGAAAAAGCCTTTGGCGCCGTTTCAATGGGCAATCCACACGCCGTTCTTCAAGTCTCGGATGTTAAAACCGCACCGGTGGCTGAACTGGGCAAGGCATTGGAAAGCCATGCTTTTTTCCCGGAACGGGCGAATATCGGTTTTATGCAGGTTGTGGATCGTCAACATATAAAATTGCGCGTTTACGAACGCGGCGCTGCCGAAACCCTGGCTTGCGGCAGCGGCGCTTGTGCCGCCGTGGTCGTCGGCATTGAACACCATCTGCTGGACCCTACTGTCAGCGTTGATCTGCCTGGCGGAACGCTAACCATCAACTGGACTGGCCGCGGCGAACCGGTGTTAATGACAGGACCTGCCATTTCTGTTTTTGAAGGACAAATAACGCTATGAACGAACATCCTCCGGTAATTGCTCCCAACCTAACTCTTCTTTCTGATCCGGAAGGAATGTCGGAAACAGGCGCGGCCATGCCGTCGGAACTCACTTCAAGCCAGGTCGCAGACTATCTGCGAAAGCACCCCGAATTCTTCCATGAACACTTGAGTTTGCTGGAGCACATGAGCATTCCTCATCCTACCGGCAGTGCGGTCTCCCTGATTTCCAAACAGCTGGAACTGTTTAGAAGCCGCCATCATGATATGGAAAACCAACTCACTGCGCTGATAGAAATCGCCAGGGATAACGATACCTCTCACAACCGTATGCACAAACTGACTCTGGCGCTGCTGGATGCGACAACGCTGGAAGAGGCCGTTGCCAACCTTGATGCCGTGCTATCGGAATATTTTTTGATCGATTTTGTTGCGGTACGCATCATTAAATACAATCCGGATACCGCCATTACCAATCTGTTTATTGAACCGGACAGCAAGGATCTGGAACCGTTTGCCAGCGAACTGGCCAGCCATAAGCCCAAATGCGGTCGACCCACTATAGCCCAGGCCAGAGTCTTATTCGGCGAGTTGGCGTTTGAAGTAAAATCCTGCGCCATTATCCCCCTGGCCTTTACCGAACTGGACGGCATTCTGGCAATCGGCAGCCGGGAAGAAGGCCGGTTCCATTACAGCATGGGCAACCTGTTTTTAAACCAAATGAGTGAAATCATAGGTACCCGGCTGATCACCTTGTTGCAACAACGTTAACAGCATGCATCCTGATGCTGAACTTATGCTGGCTGACTTTTTCAAGCAGCTCACCTTTGAAGTTCGCGCCTCGGAACATACCGTAAAAAGTTATCAGCGGGATATTAAACAGCTGTCCCGCTACTGTACAGACAAGGCCATATCTCACTGGGCCGACCTGACGCACACGGATATTCGCTCCTACATAGCCGGCCGACACCGGAAAGGCCTGAGCAGCAAAAGCCTGCAACGCGAGCTGTCCGCTATTCGCAGCTTCTATAACTATCTGTTAAAGCAAGGCCATGTCAGCATCAATCCGGCCCAACATATCCAAGCGCCCAAACAAGCCAGAAAACTGCCTAAAACGCTGGATGTCGATCAATTGTCCGGCTTGCTGGAAGCCGGGGCAAGCTCACCTCTTGAAATCCGTGACTTGGCCATGTTCGAATTATTCTATTCATCCGGCCTGCGGCTGAGCGAATTGTCGGCGCTCGATTTAACCGACCTTGACTTGCCGGACAGCACCTTGACTGTGCGCATCGGCAAGGGCGGCAAATCAAGAGTATTGCCGATAGGCAGTAAAGCCGTTACAGCTATCAAGAACTGGCTGCAACAGCGGGCCGTAACAACCGCCGCCACTGAGCCCGCTTTGTTTGTTTCAACGCGCGGAACCCGGCTCGGCCAGCGCAGCATTGAATTAAGACTGGAACAGTGGTGCAAGAAAAAAGGCATTGCCGAACATATACATCCGCACATGCTAAGACACTCCTTCGCCAGCCATTTACTTGAATCCAGCCAGGACTTGAGAGCCGTTCAGGAACTGCTCGGACACAGCAATATCAGCACGACCCAGATCTACACTCATCTGGACTTTCAGCATCTGGCTGAAATCTATGATAAAGCGCATCCAAGAGCCAAAAAAAAACCTTTATAACAGCTTGCGCCATAAGCAAATAATAAAAAAACCTGCTACCATGTAGCTAATTTTTCATATGAAAGCAGCGGGGGAAATATTGTTCGCCTCCGCAAAAAACCTCTTTACGGGACTTCGAAAATGGCGGCAAACGATACACTGAACGATATAAAATCAAAAGGAATACTCTGGGGCTTTAGCGTTTTCGCTCTTACTGTAATAGTCATTCTGGTGTTCTTGGGCACTTGGTGGGGCAGAGAACCGGATCAGTTTAATGTTCTCGACGAAGCCGTCAAACGCGCAGAAGAAACCCACTCCACTGAAAGTATGCCTGTCGGCTATGTCTATACCAATACCCTGGCCCATATCGCCGAGGTTCTGTTGCATAAAAGCGGTGGTTATATCACTAACGACGTCGCGCCTCCGGGCGTACTTCTGGACAACATTTCCAACTGGGAATATGGCGCATTAGTCATGCTGCGCGACGCCACGTCGGCATTAAGAAACCATTTTGCCCGGGACCAGTCGCAATCGGCTGAAGACCCGGATCTGGCGGTCGCCGAACCCTATTTCTATTACGAAAACGACTCATGGGCGCTGCCGTCAACGGAAGCCGAATATCAAAAAGGCGTCGAGGCCCTGCATAAGTACATGGAACGTCTGCAAAAATTCGGCGGCCCAGTCAAAAAAGCGCAATTTTATTCCCGCGCCGACAACCTATGGCAATACACTGAAGTTGTGATTAAACGTCTGGGCGGGCTTTCCACCCGTTTGACCGCAAACAGCGCCAGCGGCAGCGGCAACTACGGCCCCGGATTAACTGAGCTTGAGCGGGAAGCCGCCGATGAGAAAGGCACCTCCATCGCGCCGGTATCCTGGCTGGAGATTGACGACGTGTTTTATGAAGCGCGCGGTGCAAGCTGGGCGTTGCTGCATATCCTTAGAGCCGTCAAACATGACTTCGAGGATATCTTATTGGATAAGCGCGCGATGCGAACCGTCGATATCATGATCAAGGCGCTGGAAAATGCCTTAACCCCTATTTTAAGCCCGATGATTTTAAACGGTAGCGGCTACGGCCTTTTCGCCAACTATTCCTTGTCGATGGCAAATTATATCGCTCGCGCAAATGCCGCGGCGCTTGATTTACGCGACATTATGAACCGAGGTTAATTACGATGGATGAACAAATCAACTACAACTTGACACAAATCAGCACCTGGAAAAGAATTTTCTTCATGCTGATTTTTGCGGCTATCGGCGGACTGGTCAGAATGCTGCTGTGGGCCGTTATTATCCTGCAGGTAGCATCAACGCTGCTGACCGGCAAAGCTAACGTCAACATTCTTAATTTCGGGCGCAGCCTTTCCGTTTATACGTACCATATTCTGCTATTTCTGACTTTCAACACCGAAACCCTGCCCTTTCCTTTTTCCGACTGGAATATGACCGCAGAATTGGAATTGCCGGAATCGAAAGACCCCGCAAAATAACACAGAATGAACTCTACCCGCAAAATCATTCATATTGATATGGATGCCTTTTTTGCGGCCATAGAGCAGCGCGATTTTCCACAATACCGCAACAAGCCGCTGATCGTCGGCGGCACCCCGGACTCTCGCGGCGTAGTGGCGACCTGCAGCTATGAAGCGAGAAAATACGGTATCCATTCGGCAATGCCTTCGGCTCATGCTTACCGTTTATGCCCCCAGGCTATCTTTGTAAAGCCCCGCTTTGAGGCTTATCAAAACGCGTCAATGGCCATTCGAAGAATTTTTGCCGAATATACCGAGCTTTTTGAACCCCTGTCGCTGGACGAAGCTTATCTGGATGTCAGCCATGTCAATTTACACCAAGGCTCTGCCACATTAATCGCCAAAGCCATTAAAGCGGCGGTCAAGCAGGAAACCCAGCTGATCGCTTCGGCGGGCGTCTCTTATAACAAATTCCTCGCTAAAATTGCCTCGGATATCAATAAACCGGACGGCCTTTATTTAATCACCCCTGAACAAGGCGCAGACTTTGTCGCGCAACTTCCGGTAGAAAGGTTCCATGGCATAGGCAAGGCAACTTCGCTAAAAATGCACTCGCTGGGCATCAAGACCGGCAAGGACTTAAAGGAACTGCCGCTGGAAATGTTGCAGCACCATTTCGGGAAGGCTGGGCTACATTACTACAGTATTTCAAGGGGTATAGACAATCGCCCCGTCAATAATTACCGGATCAGAAAATCGGTAGGCGTGGAAATTACTTTTCAACAGGATATTAAGGTTAAACAGGATGTCATTGCGCATTTACAAACCCTGCTGGAAAAGGCATTAAGTAAAGTCGCCGAAAAACAGTTGGCCGCCCACACCCTGACCGTAAAAATCAAATATCACAATTTTGTGCAAATCACCCGCAGCCGGACACTGCCGCATCTCATCACGGCGGAACCGGCCCTAAGCGTTATATTTGAAGACTTATTGAAAGACACCGAGGTTGGCAGGCGCAATATCCGCTTATTGGGCGTTACCTTGTCATCTCTGGCAAGTAAGTCCGGCCAGACTCATTTCCGGCAAGTGGATTTATTTAGCGATTGATAAGCAGAATAGAGTAACCGGCAGTTAATCGTCGTTTTCTTGTTCATCGTCAAACTCTGCGTCATCATCCGCCTCGCCTTCAACCTTAAATAACTCTTTCAGCTGACGATATAACAGGCGGGAAGATTTGGGCGGTTTATTGGCTTCGGCTTCTTTTTGAGCATTGCGCAATAATTGTCTTAATAGCTGCCTGTCGGCATGAGGCTGTTCATCCAGTAATTCCGTCAAAGCGTCATTACCCTCGGCAATCAGCCGATCCCGCCAGCGTTCAGCAGTATGATGCTCCCTGACGGCGTGGGCGCTTTTATTTTTGATACGCGCCAGCTTCTCTAAAATAGGTTCCACCTCTATCTTATGGAGCTGGCCGGCAATAAATTTCAGCAGCCGTTTTCTCGCGCCCTTATGAGGCATTCCGGATACTTCCACAACGGCCTTATTAATGACCTCAGGAAGTTCAAGGGTTTTTAATTGCCCTGGCGATAACTCAGACATCTCTTCGCTTATAGCAAAAAGCGCCGCCATATCTTTTTTTATCTGTGTTTTATTAGGCCGGATTGCGTAATATTCGACTTCCTCATCATCGTATTCGTACTCGTATTCTTCACTCATTTCATATCAAACCATTGCAATTAAAAAACAACAAATAAAACCAATATTCCTCGGCACGCCGCTACACTGCTTCTGCATAACATCATAGGGATGTGGATTATGCAGCCGTAAAGCGCCTACTGTTGGTACTCTACCTTCTGGTCGTGTTCAATTCAATTTTGCTATTCTGATTATTCCATTGCAGCCTCTAAAACCACATCCAGAAGATCATCGGCAAAACCGGTAGATTGCGCCAGGCTTGCTGGGTTATTTTACAGTATTTTTAATCGGCCTGTTTTGTGTGGCAATGATTACGGTTTTATCGTCCGCTCAGACTCTATCCTCAAGCACAAACGCCTTGAGAGATGAATGCGGTAACTCATGTTAGTGTTTTTGAGGTGAAATTTTATTGTGATGCTATAAATCGAATATACAAGTTGAAATAATCGCATAAAACTATGAGCCACAAACGAAAAAACCGGCAGTCTCTCATTAGAAACTGCCGGTCATGTGGAATTGCTGTTAATGATTTATTTGGTTTTTTCGGTTTTTTTCTCAATGTTTTCTTCTACTTTCTTGTCTGCCTTTTGATCAGCAATTGCCGCATCAGTTAACAGGATATCGCTTTTGATTTTTTCGACAGTTTTCGCACCGATTCCATCAACATTAACCAAATCTTCCGCTGTTTTGAATCCACCTTTCGCTTCCCTGTACTTGACAATGGCTTCGGCTTTTTTCAAGCCTATGCCTGACAAGGCATCTCCTATTGTTTTTGCATCGGCGGTATTAATATTTACGGGTGAGGCAATGGCACTAAATGAGCAGAAAGCGGCAAATACTACGACTAATAATCTTTTCATTTTTAATTTCCTATTTTAAAAATTATACGACTTATGATTTGAGAATAGTCTTATAGATGCCAACCAAATTATTATGAACCATTCGCGACTTAGTTTAGCCGTTTGCCTTATAAATACAACTTTTATCTGCCTATCGCGTAATAGGCTAAGCCGCTACGCTTCACTCTGCTCGGCTCATACATATTACGGCCGTCAAAAATCACCTTGTCACGCAGCTGCTGACTCAACTCATCAAAATCGGGACTACGAAACTGCTTCCATTCGGTAACAATAACCAACGCATCGGCTTGGTTTAAGGCCGCCTTTGGCGAGTCGCAATAACTTAAACCCGGCTTATCGCCATAAATTCGCTTCGCTTCTTTCTGCGCCTCAGGGTCAAACGCCTGAATCGTTGCGCCTGCCTCGATCAATGCTTCCAGCACAATCCGGCTTGGCGCATCGCGCATGTCATCGGTATTGGGCTTAAACGCCAGCCCCCACAGCGCGAATACTTTGCCTGTTAAATCGCTTTGATAATGTTCAGTAATCTTGGCAAACAAACGATGCTTTTGCCGGTTATTGACATTCTCTACCGCATTGAGCAACTCGGCATGATAGCCCTGTTCCTTTGCCGTTCTTTCCAGCGCTTTCACGTCCTTGGGAAAACAGGAACCGCCATAACCGCAACCGGGGTAAATAAAGCTGTAGCCGATGCGGCTGTCGGAGCCTATGCCATGCCTGACGTGCTCAATATCCGCTCCCAAATGCTCGGCCAGATTGGCCAGCTCGTTCATGAAGCTGATTTTAGTCGCCAGCATCGCATTCGCGGCATACTTGGTTAATTCGGCTGAGCGGATATCCATAGTGATGACCCGGTCGACACTACGGTTAAATGGCGCATAGAGTGCCTTAAGCAATTCTGCCGTTCTGGGATTGTCGGTACCGATAATGATACGGTCCGGTTTCATAAAATCTTCGACTGCGGCGCCTTCTTTCAGGAACTCGGGATTCGAGACCACATCAAACTCCAGGTCTTTGCCGCGGTCTGACAATATCTGCTGCATCGCCGTTTTAACTCTATCCGCCGTACCCACCGGCACTGTCGATTTATCGACCACCACCCGATAATCATCCATATTCTCGGCAATGCTTTTGGCAACCGCCAACACGTACTGCAAATCTGCCGAACCATCATCATCCGGCGGCGTGCCAACGGCTATGAATTGAAATACGCCGTGATCCACGGCTTGCTTTATGTCGGTAGTAAAGGTCAGCCGCCCTTCCGATTGATTTTCCTTGACCATGGCTTCAAGTCCCGGCTCATAGATCGGAATGATGCCCTGTTGCAGCTTGGCAATTTTTGCTTCATCAATATCAACACAGACAACATCATTACCGACTTCCGCGAGACAAGTGCCTGTGACCAATCCTACATAACCACTTCCAAATATTGTAATTTTCATTTTTTAATTTTAGTTATTTGTTAAAAATATGATGCTGTTGCCGCAACTGTAACGCTGCCATTATCGACCACACTTATCATAAATTTATCTCATTGCATTTCAATAGGTTAAAATACATATTTAGCGGACTGGCTATCCTGTTTTTGGAGCCTTACCTTCTTTAAGGCCGCGCTCCTGTGACTATATCCTGACAAGCAATGATTGCTTGTTACATTTACCGGCATTGACCTATCATAATCGTCAAGCTTTCAAATTATCGACTGTCGTTTGATGCAAAAAACCACCAAACCCAATAAACACCTTTTTAACGGATTTTCCGTTCCCGATACCGAACAAATCAATCGGGCGCTGGCGATTATCGCGCAAATTCCTGATGATCCGCATTATTTCCGTCCCAGAGGAATTGAGGTGGCGGCAATTTTAATGGAATTTAATGTCGATCTGAATACTATCCTCGCCGCGATATTAAGCGATCCGCGCTTGGCCCATTTAGATCCCTTACCTGATATTAAAGAACAATTTGGCGAAACGGTTGCCGCGCTAGTTAAGGACGTTAACTGGCTGAACAAGCTAACCGTTTATTCCCTGGAAATGACGGATCAGCCTCGCCAAACGGAAACCTTGCGCCGCATGTTACTGTCCATGACTCAGGATGTCCGCGCCGTATTGATAAAGCTGGCCTACCGCGTGCAACGGCTTAAGGTTTTACCCAAGGAATCTTACGAGCTCAGACGGTTTATTGCTCAGGAAACCCTGGATATTTATGCACCGATTGCCAATCGCATGGGTATCCATCAATTAAAATGGGAACTGGAGGACATGGCCTTCCGTTATCTAGAGCCCAAATCCTATCTTCGTATCGCCAAGTCACTAAGCGATAGCCGTGCGCAGCGGGAAAACTGCGTCAATAAATTTATTGCCCTGTTACAGGAGAAGCTCGCCGCCGAGGGGATTTCCGCCAAAATTTACGGCCGTCCTAAGCATATTTACAGCATCTGGAAAAAGATGCTCCGCAAGCAACTGGATATAGACGAACTTTATGATTTGTTAGCGGTGCGCATTATTGTCGACAGTCTGACCGCCTGTTACGCCACGCTAGGTGTTGTGCATAGCCTTTGGCAAACCATTCCGAAGGAGTTTGACGATTACATCGCCAATCCCAAGGAAAACGGCTACCAGTCTTTGCATACCGTCGTTATCGACTCCGACGGCAACCGGATTGAGGTGCAAATCCGCACCCAACAAATGCACGACTTTGCCGAACTCGGGGTTGCCGCACACTGGTCTTATAAAGAAGGCGGCAAGCATGACACGGCCATAGCAAAAAATATCGCCTCTTTGCGCAAGCTGTTGAAAGAAACCGGTCCTGAGCGTGATCATAAGGAAGATAGCGATGAAGCGCTGTCCGAAAATTTTCGCAGTGAATTATTTAATGACCGGGTCTACGTTTTAACGCCGGCCGGTAAAATAATCGACCTGGTTAAAGGCTCTACGCCTCTGGACTTTGCCTACGCCATTCATACCGAAATAGGACACCGTTGCCGCGGGGCAAAAGTTAACGGTCGTATTGCGCCGTTAACCTATACCTTAAAATCCGGCGATCAGGTAAAAATTCTAACGGCAAAAGATGGCGGTCCCAACCACAACTGGATTGATCTGAACTTAGGCTATCTAAAGACATCGGCAGCGATCAGCAAAGTTAAAAGCTGGTTTAAGAACCAGCAACAAGCCCAGAATATTGCGACCGGCAAGGCTATCCTGGACAAGGAAAGCCAGCGGCTGGGGTTGAAAATGATAAGTTTAGCGGAGCTGGCCAAGCATTTTAATCAGCCTGATACCGATAAGTTACTTGAGGCTATAGGCCGTAGCGACATTAATAGCCGCCAGCTTGCGGCGTTTTTCAAGATTCCTGAACTGGAAGCCCCGCCTGCGCCCATTCAACGCAAAAAGCCCGAAATTAAATCGGCAATCGTCGTAGAAGGCATTGATAACGTTCTGACCTCTCTAGCGCATTGTTGCTCTCCGGTTCAGGGCAATGACATTATCGGCTATATCTCCCATAAGAAAGGCATTACTATTCACCGCAAAGACTGCGAAAATATCATGCATCTTGGCCCCGAAAAACAGGCCCAGCTTATTTCGGTTAACTGGGGTGCAAAAAAAGCCAGCTATGCAGTGCCTATTGTTATTCATGCCTTTAACCCGCAAAACTTGCTCAGTGACGTTACCCAGATTTTAGCCCAGGCTAAAATCCATATTTCCAACGCCGCGCTGGAGACGCATCCCGATTTTTCAGCGTTGCTTAATTTGACCATTCAAATTGAAAATACCGACCAGCTAAGCCAAGTGCTTAATAAAATAAGCCAATTGCCTAATATCGTCGATGCCAAGCGTAAAACCTGACGCAAAGGCAAGCAATTCGCTGTCGTACGCATCAACTTAAGCAAAAAATCTGTATAGTAGACATATTGATTACATACCCGGAAGATGCGAAGACTTCGTGCCTTTCGTGTTGTCTTCGTGGCGTGTATTTTTAATCTTTAACCTTGCATCTAAATTCTATGTCCCAACAAGCACAAACCTGTCCCGAACCCGGCCGAAGGGAACGCCTGATCCTGGTTGACGGCTCGTCTTTCTTATTTCGCGCTTACCATGCCATCCCGCCGCTGACCAACGCAAAAGGCGAACCCACCAACGCCGTTTACGGCGTCAGCAATATGCTGCGTAAACTGATCGCCGACTATCACAGTGACTACATCACGGTGGTGTTCGATGCCTCGGGCAAAACATTCCGCAATGATCTTTACGATCAATACAAAGCCCATCGCCCGCCAATGCCTGATGATTTGCGGGTTCAGATCGCCCCGCTGCATAACCTGATTCGGGCCATGGGTTTGCCGTTGATTATCGAATCCGACGTGGAAGCCGACGATGTGCTGGGAGTGTTAGCTCAACATGCTGAGCAACAAGGTTACGACGTTATTATTTCCACCGGCGATAAGGATATGGCGCAACTGGTCACCGAGCATATTATCCTGGAAAACACCATGTCCAATACCCGCATGGATATTCAGGGCGTTATCGACAAATTCGGGGTCAGGCCGGAGCAGATTATCGATTACCTGGCGTTGATAGGCGACAGCGTCGACAATATTCCCGGCGTACCCAAAGTCGGCCCCAAAACGGCGGCAAAATGGCTGGAGCAATATCAGTCCTTGGAAAACCTGATCGCCCACGCTGATGAAATCACCGGCAAAATCGGCGAAAACCTGCGCGCCAGTTTGGATCAACTGCCGTTATCCAAACAACTGACCACCATTAAATGCGACTTGGATTTGCCTTACAGTATCGAAGACTTAAAACAGCAGCCGATGGACAAGGCGGAACTGAGAAATCTATTGACCGATCTGGGATTTACGTCCTGGTTAAAAATGCTGGATGCTCCTTCGCCTGAACCCAGGACAGCCCCTTCGGCTACGCTCAAGACATTCCCGGTTGAAACGGAGCTTGCAAAAATCGAAAATGCTCCGGCCAAAATCGATTCCACTTATGAAACCATATTAACCAAACAACACTTTAACGACTGGCTTGAGCAACTTCATAAAGCCGAGCTGTTTGCCTTTGATACCGAAACCACCAGCCTGGATTACAGCAAGGCGCAGGTTGTCGGCGTATCTTTTGCGATCGTTCCAGGCAAAGCCGCCTATGTGCCTTTGGCTCATGACTATCCCGGCGTGCCGGACCAGCTGAACCGGTTGGAAGTACTGGAAAAGCTGCGGCCTCTGTTGGAAAACCCGCACAAACCCAAGCTCGGGCAAAACCTGAAATACGATATGCATGTCCTGGCTAATCACGGCATCGCATTAGACGGCATTGCGCACGACACCATGCTCGAATCCTATGTGCTCAACAGCACGGCAACCAAACATAATATGGATGACCTGGCTAAGGAATATCTGGGCGTAGAAACCATCCACTATGAGGACGTAGCCGGCAAAGGCGCCAAGCAAATAGGCTTTCAGGAAGTGTCGATAGAACAAGCCGCACCTTATGCTGCAGAAGATGCCGACATTACCTTGCAGCTGCATCAAGTGCTGTATGAAAAGCTTATGCAGCAGCCAGAATTGCTCAAGCTGTATACGGAAATGGAAGTCCCGCTGATTAGCGTACTGGCCCGTATTGAAAATAATGGCGTACTCATCGACACCGACATGCTCGCGCAACAAAGCCTTGAGCTTTCCAGCCAGATTAGCTCGCTTGAACAACTCGCCCACGACCTGGCCGGACAGGCATTCAACCTGGGTTCGCCGAAACAGATCCAGGATATCCTCTACGATCGGCAAAAACTGCCGGTCTTAAAGAAAACCCCGAAAGGCCAGCCGTCGACGGAAGAATCGGTGTTGCAGGAGTTGGCCCTCACCTACCCGTTGCCCAAGCTGATTCTGGAGCATCGTAGCCTGAGCAAACTTAAATCAACTTATATCGACAAACTGCCGCAGCAGGTTGACGGGCAAACGGGCCGGATTCATACGTCTTACCATCAGGCGATAGCCGCAACCGGCCGACTGTCTTCTTCAGACCCTAACCTGCAAAATATTCCGATACGCAGTAAAGAAGGCCGGAGAATCCGGCAGGCATTTATCGCTCCCGAGGGCAGAAAAATAGTCGCCGCCGATTATTCTCAAATCGAGCTGCGCATCATGGCGCATTTATCGGCTGATGAAGGCCTGTTAAAAGCCTTTACCGACGGAGAAGACGTACATCGGGCCACTGCGGCGGAAGTATTTGGCGTAGCGCCAGAGCGAGTCACCACTGATTTGCGCCGTTCCGCCAAAGCCATCAACTTCGGGCTGATTTACGGGATGTCGTCCTTTGGGTTGGCGCAGCAGCTGGGCTTGTCTCGCAACCAGGCGCAATCTTATATCGATCTGTATTTTGCCCGTTATCCGGGTGTTAAAAACTATATGGACCGAATCAGGGAGCAAGCCCGCGAACAAGGCTATATTGAAACATTATTCGGCAGACGGCTGTATTTGCCGGAAATTAATTCACGTAATGCGGCGCGGCGCCAATACGCCGAACGCACCGCTATCAATGCACCGATGCAGGGAACTGCGGCCGATATCATCAAACGCGCCATGATTGCCGTCGATCGGTGGCTGCACCTGGAAAACCCGGACGCCAAAATGATTATGCAGGTGCATGACGAACTGGTATTTGAAATTGCACAAGATCAAGTAGACGATTGCGCCGCAGAGATCCGGTCCATTATGTGTGCAGCCGTCGAGCTTGAGGTGCCGCTGATTGTCGATATAGGCATAGGCAATAATTGGGACGAAGCCCATTAACCGTTAGCATTATTTTTCGGCAATATGGCAGTATTGTATTATAGTAATTGTGTCACGCGGGTCTTATGCCATTAACGACTGGCAAATATTTCTCTCTGCTATGCTCTAATACTGCCTAACCAAATTTTTTAAATGCAAAACTCAAAAAACGAAAAACTCATCGTCCTCGTTGAGAAAATGCCCGCCTTTCCAAAAAGCGTGCAACAGGTAGTGCAATTAACGTCAGATATTAACGCCTCGGCAAAAGATATTGTCCGTGTTATCGAATGCGACCCGGTCATGACCGTTAAAATCCTTAAAGCCATTAATTCGTCTTTTTACGGACTGCCCCAAAAAATCACGTCAGTGCAGAGGGCTGTCGTACATATTGGCCTTAATACCATTAAAAATATTGCCTTGGGCGTTGCCGCAATGGGTATGCTGAATCCCAATAACAAGGCCAACTTCAATACTTCCAATTTCCTGCTTCACTCTTTGACTACTGCGGCAATCAGCAAGTTGCTTGCCGAACGCATAGGTTTATCTTCGGTGGAATGCAGTGATTGTTTCGTTGCCGGGCTACTGCATGACTTTGGGAAAGTGGTATTTGCTGAATTTATGCCTGACCAATTCAAACTCGCGCTGGAAAAGAGCAAAGAACATCAGCTGCCCTTGCATCAAACCGAACTCGAATTTATAGGGCTTAATCATTCGCAGGCCGGCAAAATACTCGCCGAGAAATGGGAACTGTCAGGCGCGTTAATTGATGCCATCGCGCATCATCATGAACTTGGGCGCAGCCAAAACGTTTTGCGAGACTGCGTTTTTGCCGCGAATCAAATCAGTAAACACCTGCAATTCGGCGATGGCGGCAATCCTATGATAGAAGCCTTCCCGCAGCCCATTGCTACCCGCTTCGGCTCAACGCTTCCTGCCATATGCGACGCTTTGGGGGATTTACAATCCATCAAGACAGAAGCCCAATCTTTTATTAATGCGTAGCGCTCAGTTTGTGTTCCTACTGTTGACGCCTTACCTCTTCCATTCATGTAACCCGAAGGTCAACAATGAGAATCAAGTTCTGGGGCGTTAGAGGGTCCATACCCACACCGGGGCCCAATACTGTCAAATACGGCGGCAATACCACCTGCATTGAAATCAGGACTGATGACAATGATTTGATCATCCTTGACGCGGGTACAGGCATCCACACGCTTGCGCAAAATCTGCTGAAAGAAATGCCTATCCAGGCGCATATCTTCATCACCCATACCCATTGGGATCATATCCAAGGCCTACCTTTCTTTATACCGATATTCATCCCGGGCAATCAGATTAAAATTTACGGCGGAATCGATCCGGTAACCAACGAAACCATTAATCGGGCGCTCTCCGTGCAGTTGCAATACAGCTTCTTTCCGATACGGGAAGCACAACTGAATGCCCGGATTGAGTATGTCACCGTCAAACCCGGCATACCGGTCAAGGTAGGCAGCGCCACCATCACGCCCATTGTGCTCAGTCATCCGGTATTAAATTTCGGCTATCGCATCGATTGCGACGGGCAATCGGTTTTTTTTACCGGCGATTACGAACCGCAGCTCAACATCTATGATCCAGAAGATGATGAATACGCCGAATTCCAGTCTTTTGTCGATGCTAAATGGGATGAAGTCGTTTTGGCCATGAAAGATGTCGATGCGTTGATTGTCGACTCATCCTATACCAACGAAGAATATGCCGCCAAGCAAGGTTGGGGGCACGGCACTTATGATTCGGGAATAAAACTGGCTAGCGCCGCAAAGGCAAAAAAACTGTTTTTCACCCACCATGAACCGACCCGCAGCGATGCAAGCCTTGATGCCATTTATCAGAACTTATTAGAAAACAATCCAGGCACCCGTTGCGAATTGTTGCTTGCTCAGGAAGGCGTCGATATCTCGCTCTGACCCTGTTCGACAGGATTGAACAACCGGTCGAGCGCAGCATGCACCTCATCGATACCGGTTTTTTTCAGCGACGAAAACAGTTGTATCGTTACTGGAAAACTCGCATCCTTTAAGGCCTTTTCTACCTGCAATAAGGTATTTTTAGCTGCGCCGTAATTCAACTTGTCGGCCTTGGTCAACAGCACATGTAACGGCAACCCGGTATGCTCGCACCACTCTACCATCTGCCAATCGAATTCGGTTAACGGGTGGCGCACATCCATTACCAAAATAATAGCGCACAGTGATTTGCGGCTGGTTAAATAAGTTTCCATCAACTCGTGCCATTTCTTCTTCACCTCTAACGGCACTTTGGCATAGCCGTAACCCGGCAAATCGACAAACCGTTGCCGATCATCAATTTCAAAAAAATTGAGCATTTGCGTTCTGCCTGGTGTTTTACTGATACGAGCCAAGGAATTTTGCCGGGTTAGGGTATTAATCGCGCTTGATTTACCCGCATTCGAACGCCCGGCAAATGCCACTTCCAGGCCCTGATCAGGGGGCGTGTCCTTCAAATGTGGCGAACTGTTAATAAATTTTGCTTGATGATAAACTGGATTCATCGTTGTCTCGCTTAGCGTTACTATTTAGAGTAAAATTCGGTTGTGCACAGCAGCCTGAGCAACTAAAAGACTGGCATAATGATTAACCATTCCGAAGGGGAATTTGATGAAGAAAAAATTGCAGGTACTTTCAATTTCTCTGGCGTTGGCCAGTGCTACGAGTATTCTACATGCAGAAAGCAATATTAACGCAGGAAAAGAAAAATCAGCGTCCTGCTCCAGTTGTCACGGAGACGATGGTAATAGCATGGTAGCAACATTCCCCAAGCTTGCACAGCAACATTCTTCATATTTGGCACAGCAATTACATGCATTTAAGGACGGCAGCCGTAACGATCCTATGATGTCACCTATGGCACTGGCATTAACTAATGAAGATATAACGGACATTTCTGCTTACTACGCGACACAAAAGGTTTCAGAAAACGCCTTACCAACTTTGCCGCCTGCTGATGAAGACGAAAAACCGGCTGGCAAAAAAGATGATATCCAAGCCGTCATTGCTCAAGGCAGCGACCTTTACCGCAACGGCAACCTGAAAAGCGAAGTCTCCGCCTGCATCGCCTGTCACGGTCCTTTTGGCGAGGGTAACAAACCGGCTTCATTCCCGGCATTAAGATCGCAACACGCCGACTATTTAATAAAAGCACTCACAGACTTTAAGTCCGGCGCACGCAGCAATAACCCGGACAACATCATGCACATGATTGCAAAGAAAATGACGGACGAAGAAATAAAAGCCGTTTCATATCGTATATCAACGATGAAATAAGTGTAGGTCAGACTCGCGCTACGGCTGCATAGGCTGATTTGGTCCCATGCAAATCAGCATCCCTACATTCCTATGGATTGTGTTGGAATCATTATCTGCAATCCGCCTGTTCGTACCCAAAGTTGGGCGATTTTGCTTTAGCAAAACCGCCTACAAAACCAATAGAGAGAACTTTAGCCATGCTTAAAAAAATCGCTCAAACCAGCTTACTAATCCTATTGTTTTCCTTCTCAGCCTTGTTAAAGGCCGAATCCGTCGGTTATGAAACCCTGTCGCCGGCACAACCCACTCATAACCCTGACAAAATTGAAGTCATTGAGTTCTTTTGGTACGGCTGCCCGCATTGCTACAGTTTTGAACCGTTACTGGAGCAATGGGTAAAAAAGCTACCTAAAAACGTCGAGTTTATCCGTCAGCCCGCTGTATTCAGCGATCTTTGGGGCAAGCATGCCAAAGCTTATTTTACTGCTGAAGCGCTGGGCGTAGTCGATAAAGTTCATGCCGACTTTTTCGATGCCATCCAAAACAAAAAGCAGAATCTTGAAACCGAAGATCAACTGGCTAAATTCTTTGTTGAGCGCGGTGTTAACGAAACCGAATTTCGTAACGCCTATAATTCATTTTTGGTTGATTCCAAAATGCGCCAGGCCGCCACTACCGCAAGCCGTTACGGCGTAACCGGCGTTCCCGCCATTATTATTAACGGCAAATATAAAACCACCGGCCCTCTGGCGGGTTCTCAAGAAAAAATGATCGACGTTGTTAATCAGCTGATTGAAAAGGAAAGCGCTGCAAAATAATTGTATTGCGCATCGACAGATTACTGTCGACTTAATATACGTTTTATAACTTGAACACATAATAACGATGCGGCGGCCCGCAAGGCCACCCATTACTCTAAGCATGTGTTATTTAGTTTTGTCGTTATTCATTGACAAGGTCAATCATGAGTTTTTTTAGCAAGACAACTGATCAGGATGAATGGAGAAAGAAATACTTAAACCTACTTGATGAACAGGAACAATCGGCAACCTCCTGCAAAGAAAAAGAAGACCTGCTTTGTAAGACAATAATTCGTCTGACTATTGCAACCACAGGACTGGACCCCCTTCTGGACCCGCATCTTTTAAGCATCCGCGATCAATTAAAAAATGGCATCAATAGCCGCGCACTTAAAGATGAGCTTGATAGATTTACCCTTTCCGTAACTCAAATCAAGCACATACCAGCCCAGAACCAATCAGTGGAAATCGAGTCATTATTTGATTTTCTGCTTCAGCGGTACACAACTGAAAAACAACAACGCATACTAAAGCTACTGAAGAAAAAGGCTCGGACTGCAAAACTTGAGGCTCCCAATCAATTATTCATCGCCATACTTGAAGCCATAGAATCAGACACCGACATCTCAGCGCCAAAGACTATCAGCAGCCAAATCGATATAGAGATTGTCAGCCGGCAGTTGTTGCTCTTTCTAGAAGGAATTGAAATACCTAGTATTTTTAATCAACAAGCGCAAACCGCAAAACAATTGCTTGCCACTCCGAATCAAACCACACTGGCTTTTGAATCCATTCTGGATAGATCCTTTAAACTGCTGCTTAAAATCAAACAGCACAATCAGTCGGAGCAGCAAGACATTGATAAGTTTCTCTCCCATATCACTGAACAGCTGGCAACACTGGATGCCAGTGTGATGGGAGCCAGTACGGCCGCAATCGAGTCGGCCGAAAACAGAAGCAGGCTCGATCAGTCCGTTTCCGAACAGATGAAAGAATTACAGTTAAGTTCAACCAACGCTACCAAACTTGAACCTCTGAAAGGAATTATCAGCAGCCGATTAGCAAGCATTGCCAAAGAAATTCAAGAACACACCCAAAAAGAGGCAATTCAACGCCAAAAAACACAGCAGCAACTGGATGGCTTGATTGATAAAATAAAAAGTATGGAGTCAGAATCCTGCGACCTTAAATCCAAGCTCAAAATTGCCAATACCCAAGCACTACGCGACACTTTAACAGGCCTGCCAAATCGTAACGCTTATAACGAGCGCCTGGAAACCGAACTGGCTCGCTGGAAACGTTACGGTACTCCATTAAGCCTTATCATTTGGGACGTTGATTACTTCAAAACTATCAATGACAGATATGGTCATAAGGCTGGCGATAAAGTGCTGCTATTAATCGCGAAGCAATTATCCGATCATTCCTACACGACCGATTTTATCTCTCGTTTTGGTGGTGAGGAATTCACCATGCTGCTTCCTAACACCGACAGCCAATCGGCTTTGGAGCGGGCCAATCAACTTCGTCAAGTTATTGAAAAGACGGGCTTTAATGCCAGCGGCACCTCCGTTGCCATTACTATTTCCTGCGGCATTACCGAGTTTATCCCAAACGACACCGATGAATCGGCGTTCGAACGCGCAGATCAGGCTCTTTATCAGGCTAAACAGCAAGGCCGTAACCGGTGCAACGTATTGTGATGGCCCAAATCGTGGGCACACTACCCCTCATTACAGAGTGTCAAATCCCTGCCCACTACCAGATCAAATCATCAGGGACCTGGTACGCCGCATAGAGATCGTCCGCCGCATCGGCTGCCTTGTTGTCGGGTTCATTAAACACAATCACACTGGCGGCATCGCGCGATTGTATTTTTTTCGCCGCTTCGGCGGGCACCACTTCATATTGTTGGCCGAGCCTAACAATGGCTGACCGTCCCTCGGCAATTTGCTCGCGCATTGCCTCTGAGACATACAACCGTTTGACTTTTTTATTGTCAGTGAAATTATAGGCCAGGCCGTCCGGATCTTGAGGCTGCCGGTTGAGTTCAATGAGCTGTTTGACTTGCGCGGCCAGCTCTTTTTGCTCTTCCTGTTGCCGGCGTAACTGATTAAGCTCCCTGTCCTTTTCGATTTTTTCAGCCTGTGCCTTCTGAACCAATTCCTTAGCCTCATCGACCACTTCGACTTTATTCTTGCGCTGCTGCTGGGTCTGCTTGCGCTTGTCGGATTTAATGCTTTTAGCCTTAGCGGCGCTGACTAATCCAGACTTTAACAATTGCTCTTGTAGTGATAATTTTGCCACAATTACTCCACCGTTACTGACTTCGCAAGATTTCTGGGTTGATCCACATCCGTACCCTTTAAAACGGCGACGTGGTAAGCCAGCAGTTGCAAAGGGATTGTATAAATAATAGGCGCGATCTCATTACCGACTTGAGGCACTTTTACGATCTGTACATTTTCATCGTTTGCAGTGGCTAATGTTTCATCCATAAAAACAATCAGTTGACCGCCTCTAGCGCTTACTTCCTGCATATTCGATTTCAGTTTTTCAAGCAGGCTGTTGTTCGGCGCTACAGTCACAACCGGCATGTCGGCATCAATTAATGCCAAGGGGCCATGCTTTAACTCGCCTGCCGGGTAAGCCTCGGCATGAATATAGGAAATTTCCTTTAGTTTTAACGCGCCTTCCATCGCTATCGGATAATGAGTGCCCCGGCCTAAAAACAAGGCATGCTGTTTTTCGGCAAATTGCTCGGACAGATTTCTAACTTCCTCATCCAGCAGCAAAGCTTTTTCAATTTTTCTCGGCAAGCTGAATAATTCCGAGGTGATTTTTTGCTCCACTATTTCGCTCAGTTGAAAACGTCTGCCGATAGCAATGACTAGTAGCATTAATGTTGCCAGTTGCGTCGTGAATGCTTTGGTTGATGCAACGCCAATTTCAGGGCCGGCGCGGGTCATTAAGACCAGATCGGATTCTCTAACCAGAGAACTTTCCGGCACGTTGCAGATGGCTAACGAGTGTTTTGCCCCGAGCTTCTTGGCTTCCAGCAATGCCGCCAGAGTGTCGGCAGTTTCGCCGGATTGCGAAATGGTGACAACTAAAGTATCTGGCGCTAAAACCGGGCTTCTATAGCGAAACTCGCTGGCCACTTCGATATGGCAAGGGACATGAGCTAGCTCTTCGAACCAATACCATGCCACCAACCCTGCATGGTAACTGGTCCCACAGGCTAAAATCTGTATGCTTTTTATGCTATTGAATATTGTGGCGGCATTATGCCCGAATGCGCTTTCCTGCAAGCGGTTATTGATGAACCGGCCTTCCAGGGTTTGTGAGATTGCAAAAGGCTGCTCATAGATTTCTTTCAGCATGTAATGGCGATAGTCGCCTTTATCGACGGCATCTGCTGTCAGCTTGCTCTCTATAACCGAACGACTGACCACCTGATCATGCCGGTCATAAATAGTCAGGCCGTTAATAGTGATCGCGGCTATGTCACCGTCTTCAAGAAAAATGAAGCGCTGCGTAACCGGAAGCAATGCCGCTACATCCGAAGCGATAAAGTATTCGCCTATCCCGACGCCGATCACCAGCGGACTGCCTTTTCTGCATGCTATCAGAGTATCGGGCTCATCTACGCTCATTATCCCTAGCGCATAAGCTCCCTCCAGCTTTTTGACAGTCTTTTTAACGGCACTCAGCAATCCTTCATTAACTTCCAGGGCGTGATAAACTTCATGCACGATAACCTCGGTATCGGTTTCTGAAGTGAATTCGTAACCCAGTTGCAGCTGCGTTTCTCTTAAGCTCTCATGGTTCTCGATAATGCCGTTATGGACAACAGCCACTTTATGCCGACAAATATGCGGATGCGCATTAGCTGTACTGGGTTTACCGTGAGTAGCCCACCGGGTATGCGCTATGCCGATCTGGCCTGTGATCGGGTCTGCCTCCAGTAGCGCTTCAAGGCCTTTTACTTTACCCAGCTCTCGTTTCCGGAAGATTTGCCCCTTGTTTATGACCGCCAGTCCTGCCGAATCATAACCGCGATATTCCAGTCGCTTCAGCCCCTCAAGTAAAATTGGCACTACATTTCGTTGCGCGATACCGCCTACAATTCCACACATGTTATTTCTCCTCGGCAATTGTTCCCGACATTGAGCTATCTCCTGCATCCATGCAGTCGCGCTTAGCGGGCCGCTGCCATCCTGCAAGGGATATCTGTTTGGCCCTGCTTAAAGTCAGCTGATTTTCAGGACTGTCTTTGGTGATGGTTGAGCCTGCGCCTATTGTAGCGTTTTTGCCTATGGTAACCGGAGCCACTAACTGGCTGTTCGAGCCAATAAAAGCGCCGTCCCCGATAACTGTTCTGAACTTGTTAACGCCATCATAATTACAGGTAATCGTTCCTGCTCCAATATTGACTTTACTGCCCACCGTTGTATCGCCGATATAACTTAAGTGATTAATTTTGCTGCCCGCCGCTACTGATGATTTCTTGATTTCTACAAAATTACCGATATGGACATCATTAGCCAACACACTGTCCGGTCTTAGTCTGGCATAAGGGCCAATTCTGCTATCCTGCCCTATTACCGCATCTTCTATGATGCAGTTGGCAAGAATCTCTACATTATCGCCAATGATTGAATTTTTTATATTAGTATTAGCACCTATTTTGACGTTGCTGCCAATACTGTTTTTTCCTTCAAGTATCACGTTAATATCGATTTCGATGTCTTGACCCAGGCTTTCAATTGAGCCTCGTTGATCAAAGCGCATCGGGTCTTTTAAGGTAACTCCCTGCTCCATCAAGCTGGTGGCTTGCTCATACTGATAGACACGCTCCAAATGACTAAGCTGTATGCGATTATTAACGCCCAGCACTTCATCCTCAGTTTCCGGCTGACTTGTAACGATACTGACTTGATCGGCAACCGCCATTTCAATCACATCAGTTAAATAGTATTCGCCCTGGACGTTGCTGTTGCTTAATTGGCTCAACCATTTTTTTAATTGTTTGCCTTGCACCGCCATAATACCGGTGTTGACTTCATTGATCTGCTTTTCACTGGATGACGCATCTTTTTCTTCTACGATTTTAGTCACTTGGCCAGTGGCATTTCTAACAATTCTGCCGTAACCGCTTGGATTGGCAAGATTCACTGTGAGTAAAGCAAGAGACCGGTCATTAACATTGTTTATTAACAGCCTAACGGTTGACAATTTCAACAACGGTACGTCGCCATACAATATCAAGACAGTATCGGCATCGGCAATTTGGTCGCTGACCTGCTGCACGGCATGTCCTGTACCTAGCTGCTGTTTTTGTTCTATCCAATCGACATCTAAATCCTTTAACGCTTCTGTGACCAGCTCTGCCCCATGACCGACAACAATCTTGATAACATTGTTTTCCAAATGCTTAGCTGTGTCATAGACATGCCGTAACAGAGGTCTATTGGCTATTTGATGCAAAACTTTGGGCAACTCTGATCGCATCCGCGTTCCTTTGCCCGCTGCTAGAATAATGGTTGTTATTTTCATTTGGTGTTCCGTTAAACAAAAAAGCCCGATAGCGCGCGTTAACACGTTATCGGGCTTTCAAAAGGGATAGAGACGTGCCGTGTATCTGACTACCCGCCGCGTTTTCTAAATCTATCTAATGTTCTTAATTGCATAATAGCTTCCTGCAATTGTGCCTGAGCAGTCGCAAGATCAATCTTGCCTGACTTATCTGTCAACGCTTCTTCAGCTCTGGTCTTGGCCTCAATTGCGGCCGCCTCGTCAATATCTTTCGCTCTTATCGCCGTGTCTGCCAGAATGGTAACCTGATTCGGTTGAATTTCCAGCATACCTCCTGACACATAGAACGGATATACTTCCTTGTCGCTGACTTTTACCCGGACTTCTCCGGGCTTAAGTCTGGATATTAATGGCGCATGCCGGGGCGAAATGCCTACTTCACCCATTTCAGCAGGAGCAAATACCATTTCCGCTAATCCGGAAAATATTTCCTTTTCTGCACTAACGATGTCTACATGTACGGTCATGGTCATTATTATTACCTAACAGTTTTATAACTTATTTCATGCCTTTTGCTTTCTCAAGCGCTTCGTCTATGGTACCTACCATATAAAAAGCTTGCTCAGGAATAGCATCGTATTCGCCGTCGATAATGCCTTTAAATCCGGCAATCGTATCTTTTAAAGATACATATTTACCAGGTGAACCGGTAAATACTTCGGCAACGAAGAAAGGCTGAGACAAGAACCGTTGCATTTTACGCGCTCTCGACACGGTCAATTTATCTTCTTCTGATAATTCATCCATACCCAGAATCGCAATAATGTCGCGCAATTCTTTGTAGCGTTGCAAGATACCTTGAACCTTACGAGCCACGTCGTAATGCTCCTGACCAATTACCAACGGATCCAATTGACGGCTGGTAGAATCCAAAGGGTCAATCGCAGGATAAATACCTAATTCGGCAATTTGACGAGACAATACAACAGTCGCATCCAAATGCGCAAAAGTGGTCGCAGGTGATGGATCGGTCAAATCATCCGCTGGTACATAAACAGCCTGGATAGACGTAATAGAACCGGTTTTTGTTGAAGTAATACGTTCCTGCAACACGCCCATTTCTTCAGCGAGCGTAGGCTGGTAACCCACCGCTGAAGGCATACGGCCTAACAATGCCGATACTTCTGTACCTGCCAAAGTGTAACGGTAAATATTGTCAACGAAGAACAGAACGTCACGGCCTTCATCACGGAAATATTCCGCCATGGTCAAGCCGGTCAACGCAACGCGCAATCTGTTTCCTGGCGGCTCGTTCATTTGACCGTAAACCAGCGATACTTTGTCGATTACGTTTGAATCGGTCATTTCGTGATAGAAATCGTTTCCCTCACGAGTACGCTCACCCACACCGGCAAACACTGAGTAACCACTGTGCTCGATTGCGATATTACGGATCAGTTCCATCATGTTAACGGTTTTACCTACACCCGCACCGCCAAACAAACCGACTTTACCACCCTTGGTGAACGGGCAGACCAAATCGATAACTTTGATACCGGTTTCCAGCAGTTCGGTTGCCGCAGCTTGCTCAGCATAGCTAGGCGCTTCACGGTGAATACCCCACTTTACTTTTTCGCCGATAGGGCCTTTCTCATCGATAGGCTCGCCCAGCACGTTCATAATGCGTCCTAAAGTTTCCTGTCCGACCGGTACCGCAATAGGTGCATTGGTATTGCTGACGTCCAAGCCTCGGCTTAAGCCATCGGTTGTACCCATAGCAATAGTTCTGACGACACCATCGCCTAATTGCTGCTGAACTTCCAGCACCAAGCCTTTGCCTTCTACATTTAAGGCATCATATACTTTGGGCAAGTCTGCACGTGGGAATTCCACGTCAACGACCGCGCCGATAATCTGAACGATTTTACCCGAACTCATTGAGTTGTCCTCTTGTGTTGTGTCATTTTTACTTGGGCTTAAACAGCTGCGGCACCGGCAACAATTTCTGAAATTTCCTGAGTGATAGCGGCTTGTCGAGCTTTGTTATAGACCAGCTGCAATTCGTTGATAATATTTCCGGCATTATCCGAAGCGCTCTTCATGGCTACCATTCTGGCCGCTTGTTCACAGGCATTATTTTCAACCAAACCCTGATAGACAATGGATTCGACATATCGGGTTAGCAGATGATCCAAGACTTCCTTGGCATCAGGTTCATAAATATAATCCCAATGGCCGCTCAGGCCTTCCTCGAGCTCACCAGCTACGACAGGTAGTAATTTTTCGATGGTAGGCTTTTGAGTCATGGTATTAACAAACTCATTGCTGACTACATGCAATTCATCGATTTGACCTTGTACGTATGCATCCAACATGATTTTAATGATGCCGATAATGTCATGCTGGTGCGGGGTATCGCCCAATTTTGAAACCTGACCAACCAGATTAGCTTTCAGATTACCAAAAAAGCCAAACGCCTTGGTGCCGATTGTACAAATATCCACATCAATATTTGTCTTATCCCATTGCGCCATCTGGATCAGCGTTTTTCTGAACAAGTTTGAATTCAGTCCTCCGCACAACCCTCGGTCAGAACTAATTACAATAATACCAACCCGCTTGACCGGACGTTCAATAAGAAAAGAATGTTTATACTCTGGATTTGCTTGAGCCAGATGCTTGATAATCCGGCCAATTTTTTTAGAGTATGGGCGTGTCGCCATCATTCTGTCTTTTGTTTTGCGCATTTTACTCGCAGCAACCATTTCCATTGCGCGAGTAATTTTTTGAGTATTTTTAATACTCCCGATCTTGCTGCGTATTTCTTTACCAACAGCCATCTTAAGACCCTTCGCCTAGAGGCGCCTACTTTTGGTTACCAGCTATGAGTTTTGACGAAAGTCTGGATTGCTGTCAGCATACCCTTTCTTATGTCATCGCTGAAATCGCCTGTTGCATTAATGTTGTTCATTAATTCAGAATGTTCTGACGTCATGTACGACTGTAAGGCTGCCTCAAAATCAAGTACTTTGTTAACTTCCACGCTATCCAAGAAACCTTCATTGGCAGCAAACAAGGAAACCGACATTTGTGCGACTGACATTGGTGAATATTGATTTTGCTTCATCAATTCGGTTACACGTTGACCGCGCTCAATCTGCTTACGGGTGTTTTCATCCAAGTCGGATGCAAACTGGGCGAAAGCTGCCAATTCACGGTATTGCGCCAAATCAAGACGCGTACCGCCACCTAATTTCTTGATGATCTTGGTTTGAGCGGCACCACCTACACGCGATACCGATAAACCCGCGTTCACTGCTGGGCGTATGCCGGAGTTAAACAAGTTGCTTTCCAGAAATATCTGGCCATCGGTAATAGAAATTACGTTAGTTGGTACGAATGCTGATACGTCGCCGCCTTGGGTTTCAATAATAGGCAATGCGGTTAATGATCCTGTTTTACCTTTTACTTTGCCGCCAGTCAGTTTTTCAACTTCAGCCGCATTGATTCGCGCCGCTCTTTCCAGCAAACGGGAATGCAAATAGAACACGTCACCGGGGTATGCTTCACGACCTGGTGGACGACGTAATAACAAGGAAATCTGGCGATAAGCCCAAGCTTGTTTGGTTAAGTCATCATAAATAATCAAGGCATCTTCGCCGCGATCTCTAAAGAACTCGCCCATTGAGCAACCGGTATAAGGCGCGATAAACTGTAACGCCGCCGATTCTGAAGCTGATGCTGACACAATAATAGTGTGAGCCATCGCGCCGTGTTCTTCGAGTTTGCGCACTACGTTGGCAATCGATGAGCGTTTTTGACCGATAGCGACATAGATACATTTAATGCCTGTACCTTTTTGATTGATAATCGCATCAATCGCAATAGCCGTTTTACCGGTTTGTCTGTCGCCAATGATCAACTCGCGCTGACCACGGCCTACCGGAATCATCGCATCAATAGATTTCAAACCCAATTGCACAGGTTGATCAACTGACTGACGGGCAATTACGCCGGGCGCAATTTTTTCAATGGGTGAAGTTTCAGTTGCTTCGATAGCGCCCTTGCCGTCAATAGGATTACCCAGCGCGTCAACAACACGACCCAGCAACGCTTCGCCAACAGGCACTTCCAGAATTTTTCCGGTGCATTTTACAGTGTCGCCTTCAGAGATGTGTTGGTATGAACCTAATACCACCACACCCACGGAATCTCTTTCAAGGTTAAGCGCCATGCCAAAGGTGTTGCCGGGGAATTCCAGCATCTCACCTTGCATAACTTCCGAAAGACCATGTACACGAACAATACCATCAGTCACACTAACTACGGTACCTTCTGTATGGGCCTCGGCGCTCAGGTCGAAGTTTTCGATCTTCTTTTTAATCAGATCACTTATTTCAGATGGGTTTAATTGCATATTCTGTTTCTCGCTCTGGTTAGAGTCGTTTTGCTAATTGTTGAAGCTGGCCTTTTATGGAACCGTCGATCACTCTGTCGCCTGCACGTACCAATACGCCACCGATTAATGATTTATCCACGGTCACATTCATATGGACTTTTTTGCTTAGCGTTTTTTCCAGCGTTGAAGCGAAACTTTGCTTTTCTTCTTTAGAGAAGGCATAGGCTGTAGCCACTTCGACATCGACATAACCTTCACTTTCCGCCTTATAGGCTTCGAACTGCTCCGCAATAGCCGGAGCCAGGTTTAGCCGGTTATTTTGAACCAGTAATTTCAGAAAATTTGCACCTTCGTCATCTACTTGCCCTTGGCAAATATCAAGCAGCAGCCCTGATAACCGCTCTTTACTTACTTTCGGGTTGTCCACTACGACAGAAATTTCTTTATCTTTCAGGACAGCCGAGATAAACGCCAAACTTTTCGACCACTTTTCAGTCGTACCAGTTTCTTTGGATCGCTTGAACACCGCTGCTGCATAAGGTCTTGCCAATGTTGCCAGTTCGCTCATTTCGCTTAACCCAATTGATTAGAGATTCTGCTCAGGAGGTCCTGGTGCTTGGTTTTATCGATTTCCGCACTCAGAATCTGTTCCGCTGCCCGCAAAGCCAAGGCTGACACTTCCTTACGCAAATTTTCTTGAGCCTGCTGTTTCTCTTGCTCAATTTGCGCCTTTGCCACAAGAATCAAACGCTCACCTTCTTTTTTAGCGGTGTCTTTTGATGCTTCAACAATTTCATTGGCGCGTTTTTGAGCCAGATTTACAATCTCGGAAGATTGCTCTTTGGCTTCTTTCAAAACACTCTTGGCTTTTTTCTCTGCCAACTGCATTTCTTCCTGACCTTTTTCAGCCGCAGCCAAACCGTCAGCAATTTTCTTTTTACGTTCTTCTAAAGAGTCAAATAAAGGCGGCCAGATGTACTTCATGGTAAACCATACCAGAAGTGCAAAGGTAATCATTTGCCCAATCAGAGTAGCATTGATACTCACGATGCGTTCCTCTTGTTGCTATTAAATTTAAACGACTTATTGACCCGCTGCAGCTTGTACAGCAGACAGGAATGGGTTGGCAAAAGTAAAGAACAGCGCCAAACCAACACCGATCATGGTTACCGCGTCCAACAGGCCAGCAACAACGAACATTTTTACTTGCAGCATAGGTACCATTTCCGGTTGACGAGCTGCGCCTTCCAAGAATTTTCCACCTAACAGACCAAAGCCTATCGCTGTTCCTAAAGCGCCCATACCAAGAACCAGACCTACTGCGATAGCAGTCATGCCTTGTACATCAGCAATTAATTTTGCAATTTCCATGAAACCTCCAAACGGTTAGTTAATTATAAAAAGTTAAAAAAGTCTTTAATGATCTTCGTGCGCCATGCTCAGGTAAACAATGGTCAAAACCATAAATATGAATGCCTGTAACGTGATAATTAAAATGTGGAAGATTGCCCAGGGAAAACTCAGCACCGGCTGGAGTTGCCAAGGCAGCAAGGCTATCAAAATGAAGATCAACTCGCCCGCATACAGGTTTCCGAATAAACGAAGCGCCAGTGAGATTGGCTTTGCTATTTCTTCTACCAATTTCAACAGCAGATTGAACGGCAAAAGCCATGGGCCGAAAGGTTGAAACATCAATTCTTTGGCAAAACCCCAAGGACCTTTTACTTTAATGCTGTAGAAAATAATTAAACAGAAAACGGAAATCGACATTGCAAAGGTTGCATTTAAATCCGTGCTTGGAACAACGCGCAGATACTCAATACCCATCATCGAGCCGATTAACGGCAATATATCGACTGGGAACAAGTCCATGAAATTCCACAGGAACACCCAGCAAAAGATGGTCAAGGCCAGCGGCGCGATTAAGTTATTTTTACCGTGAAAACTGTCTTTAACTTGCGTATCGACAAATTCAATCAGCATTTCCACAAAGTTCTGTACCAGTCCCGGAACGCCTGCTGTTGCTCTGTCAGCGGCCATCTTAAAAAACCAGACAAACAGGCCGCCCAGAACAGCTGAGAAAAACAACGTATCCAGGTTCAATGCCCAGAAACCTTCGCCTACGGTTAGCGAAGTTAAATGGTGGATAATATAACCGGTTGCACCTTCGGCGGCATGAGCTTCGGTAGCCATCGTTCCTCTCTAAATATTAATAATGTCAGCGCATTAACAACGCAAACCAAAAAACCGATAATGCTGCTACATAGACTGAAAGCAGCGGTAATATTTCTATGTTTGGAAGTTGAAAAATCATGAAGAACAGCGCAGCTGTCAATAATAATTTGCCTGATTCCCCAGCGTAAAAAGACCTTACAATCTTTCTTGCTTCTTGCCCTGCGGATTTGCGCACCCTTAACGCGAAATACAGATTGGGAATAAATGCCGCCGCTCCGCCTAAAGCCGCCGACAAGGCGTAAGATCTAGCCCCTATCAAGGCAAATCCCGATGTCATTATTATGATCACCAGAATCTGGTAGCTTATGACTTTACTGACAGTAGAGCGCTTTCTATCTGTCATGCTCAACTCCATACATAACAGCTCGGGAATTATATCTAGCGACCCTCATTAAATCAAGGAACATTAAATTTAACTTACATTTACTATTGTTTTTCATCTACAGGCAGAGTACCTAATAACGCTATTTAATTTGCTCGAGAATTCCATCCAACTCTTCCAGACTGGAATAAGCAATGACCAACTTTCCGGCGCCATTTTCTTTATGCTCAATCAGCACCTTTGCACCCAGTTTGGCGGTCAGGTCTTCCTGTAAACGCAAGGTGTCTTTGTCTATTACCCTTACCTTAGGTATTTTAGGTTCTGCTTGACTGTCTTTTACCAGACGCTCCGCCGCCCTGACCGTCAACCCCTCCTTAACGATCTTGTGGGCCGCTGCCACCTGCTTCGGACCGTCCAGAGACAGCAGCGCCCTGGCATGCCCCATTTCTAGCTGCCGGCTGACCAATAGTTTTTTCACTTCCGGGTGCAACTCTATCAATCGCAATAAATTAGTCACCGTAACGCGCGACTTGCCGACCGCATCCGCAACTTGCTGATGGGTCATTTCAAACTCTTCCAACAACCTTTTTAGCGCTTCCGCTTCTTCCAAAGGATTCAGGTCTTCCCGCTGGATGTTTTCAATCAGCGCTATCGCCATTGCGGTACGATCGTCTATCTCTTTGATGACTACCGGCACCTGCTGCAATCCGGCCAATTGCGCTGCACGCCAACGCCGCTCCCCGGCAATAATTTCGTATTTTTCCGGCGCCATCATGCGCACCACAACCGGCTGGATGATTCCTTGCGCCTTGATGGAATCGGCCAACTCCTGCAATTTTTCGGGATTCATATCCTTTCTTGGCTGATACTTGCCCCGCTGCATGTGCTCGATCGGCAGGGTTTGCAGCTGATGGCCTTCCCCGGTTTCGCCTTGATCGTCTTTCCCGGCAACATTGCCCAGCAAAGCATCCAGCCCTCGATTTAATCCCCGCTTTTTCACAGCCATAACTTTTAATTTTCTCTGTTGGTCATTTTCCGCCTATTACACTAATCCATGCTGGCGCGAACTGTTGCTTCAAACTCTTCTATCAGCTTTCTTAAAGCCTCTGCCTCTTCAAGCAGCATACGATTTTCTTTTTGGATATTTTTAAATAACGCAACCACCATTGCCGCTTGATCATCTACTTCCTCAATGGCCTGCGCTGCATCCTGATCCACCTCTTTAGAGGGCTGATTTTCCTCCGATTGCACAGCTTGCGATTGATGTATTTTCTCTTTAGCTGAATCATCAGCCAACAAGGCTTCAAGCCCCCGACCTAAACCACGCTTTCTAAAAGTCATGTGCCGCTATGCTTCTCTTTTCTAATCATTTCACCCGCTAACGCAATATAGGCCATAGACCCTCGCGAAGCTTTGTCGTAGCTAAGCACAGGCAAACCATGACTCGGCGCTTCCGCCAGACGGATATTTCTTGGAACGCAGGTTCGAAAGACCTTATCGCCGAAGTATCGAATCAACTGCTCCGATACATCCTTAGTCAAGCGGTTCCTGTCGTCATACATCGTCCGCAGAATACCCTCCAGATGCAACTCAGGATTAACGGAATCTTGGATGTTTTTCAATGTCGTCATTAATGCAGACAACCCTTCCAACGCATAATACTCGCATTGCATCGGTATCAACAGGCTGTTGGCCGCTACCATCGCATTCAAGGTCAGCATATTCAACGAAGGCGGACAATCGATCAAAATAAAATCATAATCCGCTTTGATCGGGATTAAGGCATCGGACAGTCGCCGCTCCTTATGATCGGCATGCATCAATTCGACTTCAGCCGCAGTCAGGTCAGAGTTTCCGGGAATCACCGAGAAACCGATTTCCGGCAGTTGAATGACGGTCTCCGACGCCGGCACTTCTTCCATCAACAAATCGTAGCTGGAATATTTAACTTCCTGCTTATCGATGCCGCAGCCCATCGCCGCATTACCTTGGGGATCAAGATCCACCAGCAACACGCGCCGGTTAGCCGCGGCCAGCGAAGCCGCCAGATTGACGCTGGTCGTAGTTTTTCCTACACCGCCTTTTTGATTGGTTATGGCAATTACTTTTCCCACTAGCTTACCTCGGCCTGTTCAGGCGATTGTATTCGTACCAGACATCGTTCAACATCAGTTCCCGGAACGCTAACCGAGATGACAGATTTTTTTGCAGTAATTTCCGCCAGTTCCGCATCCAGACTTTGCCCCTTCATTGCCAGCAATACACCCTCTTTAGACAGCAAATGCGCGGTCAACTTCACTATATCGGGCAAGCTGGCAAACGCCCGGGTAAGAACCGCATCATACGTTTGTTCAGGATGATAATTTTCCACGCGACTGTGCAAAACTTCGACGTTTTTAAGTTTTAATTCCAAAACGACCTGCTGCACAAACCGGGTTTTTTTGGCATTGCTGTCAAGCAAGGTAAAACCGACTTCCGGCAAACAGATCGCCAGCGGAATACCGGGCAAGCCCGCGCCGGTGCCGATATCGATGATCCGCTTGCCTTCGATATGCGGAACAATCGTCAGACTGTCCAGTATATGCAGCCGCGCCATCTCCTCCCTGTCCCGTATCGCGGTCAGATTATAGGCTTTATTCCATTTCTCAATCAGCTTTATAAAATTCAGTAACTGATCAACTTGCTGATCCGTTACCTTTAAATTTAACGAGGCTATCCCGGAAACCAGGATTTTTCGACAATCTTCCATCAGGCGCTTTTCTTCTTTAAATAAACCAACAACAAGGAAATAGCGGCCGGCGTTATGCCAGGGATACGCGATGCCTGACCCAAAGTTTCCGGCCGTTGCTTTTTAAGCTTTTCGCTTACTTCATTGGACAACCCCGGAACGCCGCTGTAATCAATGACCTCAGGCAAGCGCAGATGATCATAGCGCAAAGCCTTGTCTATCTCGGTTTGCTGGCGGTCTATATAACCTGCATATTTGGCCTGAATTTCGACCTGCTCGGCTACCTGGGGATCTATATCCCCAGCATCGTCCATAAACGACAACAGCTGTTGAACATCCACTTCCGGACGACGCAGCAAATCCATTAAGTTAGCTTCGCGTAATAACGGTTTGCCCCAATATTGCTCGACTTGACCGGCCTCTTCGGTTTCCGTTCTGACCCATTTCTTTTTCAGATCGCCCTGCAATTGCGAAATCGCATCACGTTTAGTCTCGAATGCCTGCCAACGTTCGTCATCAACCAAGCCCAATTCCCGGCCTTTTTCGGTCAGGCGCAAATCGGCATTGTCTTCCCGCAGCAGCAAGCGGTATTCCGCCCGGCTGGTAAACATCCGGTACGGCTCCTGGGTACCGCGGGTAATCAGATCATCGATCATTACGCCGATATAAGCTTCGTCGCGTCCCGGACACCAGCTTTCCAGCCCTTGAACCAATCGCGCCGCATTCAGCCCCGCGATTAAGCCTTGAGCCGCCGCTTCTTCGTAACCGGTCGTGCCGTTGACCTGTCCGGCAAAAAACAGCGCATCCATGTGCTTGGTTTCCAGCGATGATTTCAAATCCCTTGGATCGAAAAAATCATATTCAATCGCATAACCCGGACGCACGATTTCGGCGTTCTCAAAGCCCAGCATCGAGCGCACGAACTCATACTGCACATCGAAAGGCAAACTGGTCGATATGCCGTTCGGGTAAATCTCGTGGGTATTCAGGCCTTCCGGCTCAACAAAAATCTGATGCGAATCCCGGTCGGCAAAACGCACGATCTTGTCCTCAATCGACGGACAGTAACGCGGCCCGATGCCCTCGATAATTCCCGAATAAAGCGGCGACCTATCCAGGCCGGAACGAATAATATCGTGAGTTTTATTGTTAGTGCGGGTGATATGACATGGAATCTGCCGCGGATGATGCTCCGGCTTGCCGATGAACGAAAACACCGGCACCGGATCGTCGCCGTGCTGCTCTTCCAGCTTGCTGAAATCGATCGTCCGCCCGTCGATGCGCGGCGGCGTGCCGGTTTTTAAACGATCGATCCTAAACGGCAACTCTCTTAATCGGTCAGCCAAAGCAATGGAGGCTGGATCGCCCGCACGGCCGCCGCTGTAATTTTCGAGGCCGATATGGATTTTGCCGCCCAAGAAAGTACCGGTAGTCAAGACTACGGCTCTGGCAGTAAAGCTCAAACCCATTTGTGTTTTAACCCCGGCAACCCTGCCGCCTTCGACAATCAAATCGGACACGGTTTGCTGAAACAGGGCCAGATTGGGCTGATTTTCCAGCGCCGTTCTTACCGCTTGCTTGTAAAGCTGACGATCCGCCTGGGCGCGGGTTGCCCGAACTGCCGGACCTTTGCTGGCGTTCAGGGTGCGGAACTGAATGCCGCCGCGATCGATCGCTCTCGCCATTATCCCGCCCAAGGCATCGACCTCTTTAACCAGATGCCCTTTGCCGATCCCGCCGATGGCCGGGTTGCAGCTCATTTGCCCCAAGGTATCGATATTTTGCGTCAGCAACAATGTATTCGCACCGCACCGAGCCGATGCCAGCGCGGCTTCCGTACCCGCATGACCGCCGCCAACTACGATGACATCAAAATCTCTTCTAAATTTCACTAGCGCTATGTACTCTTAAAAAATGGTATATTACTACTGTGTGGGTTCACACAAACTTGACATATTATAAGAGGTAAATCATGAAAAAACGTAAAAATCCGAAAGGGCCGCAAATTGCCCCCATTCAAAACCTGGTCGCGAAGCACGCGCATCTGTTTAACAAAGCGCAGATTTTTTGCGATAAAAGCAAATACAGCCGTAAAGCAAAACACCCAAGGCAGGAGGCTAATCCAATAGTTCCAGGCGGAATTATTAGATTAGCCTCTTGTTTTATCCCTCAGGCCTGAAAACTCTGCTCGTTATTGTGAAACCCAACAGTCCCAAAACCGCCCGTATCCGAGCGAACCTGTATTTGCGTTCCTAAGATGCTTGCTTTAGCATGAAACTACTTTTGTAGTATTTTATTTCGGAGTGAAGCTATGGGAATGCCGGTACGCATAAATGATGATTTGTACGAACAGGCACGGGCGCAAGCGCAGGCTGAGCGGCGCACGATTGCCGGGCAAATAGAGTTTTGGGCTTTGGTGGGAAGAACCGCCTTGGACAACCCCGACCTGCCGATTGATTTCGTCCGTGACTTGTTGGTTGCCCGTGCAGAAGGACCGACGCTTGCCACCCCCTTCGTGCCCGAAGGAAAGCGTGATTGATGGCTGATGCCGTTCAGATACAGCAAAGCGCGACGTTCAAACGGGCTTATAAGCGCTTGCACCCGAATCAGAAAGCCGATGTCGATGACGCCGTAGCTGAAATTGTTCGCGACCCAACCATCGGCGAAGCCAAGAAAGGCGATCTGGCGGGAGTGTTTGTGCATAAGTTCAAGTGTAATGAACAACTGATGTTACTGGCTTACGAATACGACCCCGGCACTCGTCTATTACTGTTGCTGGCTTCCCATGAAAACTTTTACGAGGATTTGAAGCGATAAGCCTGCTAGTCCTGTCGAACGGGCATGTTGATTATTCCCGGCATTTCCATGTTTGGAGGGACGACAATTTTTATCTTGCCTGCACTATGTCAGGACGCCGCTTTGTTGCCTGAACGGCGGAATGTGTGATTGCAAGGCCAGTGCTTTTCGTTTAAGGTTAAGCTGTTCGTGGTAACGACGCAATATCAATCACCCTACAGGTACTTCCTATATGAGCATCGCCGAACTGCACAAATTATCCGCCGTAGAAAAGCTAAAGATTATCGAGGCGCTTTGGGGAGATTTGGCTAACGACGAAGACAACCTTCCCAGCCCGGCCTGGCATGAAACCGAACTCATCGAAACTGAAAAAAAATTTCTTTCCGGCGACGTCGAAATACTGGATTGGCAACAAGCCAAGAAAGAATTGCGTTCGCAATTTGAATGAAAGTTCAGATTCTTCGATCCGCTATAAAAGACCTTGCCTCAGGCCGAAAGTTTTATGATCGACAAGAAGCAGACATAGGCGACTATTTTTTCGACAGCCTTTTTGCTGAAATAGACTCACTGGCACTCTACGGCGGGATTCATTCAATTCATTTCGGATTTTATCGCCTGCTGGCAAAGCGTTTTCCTTATGCAATTTATTACAAGGTAGTTGATAGCAAAGCTATTGTCTTTCGCGTTCTTGATTGCAGGCGTAACCCAAACAGGCTTCGTAAGGTTTTTGAAGAAATGGGTTAGCAAAATGTTGACCAACATCCGAAGCTTATTGCACTCTACCGATTACTTCTTTCCGAGTTGAGCGATTTGTTAGTCCTTGTCTGTGTATGGCTTAGCCCCTATACCATTTTGAAAATCTTCAATTATACGTTTTTCAAAAATACCATCAGCAAAGTGGTTCAACTGGTGGCTACGAAGAGTATCGACTATAACATCCAGACTATCATCTTTGCCAAATAGCTGATTTGACATAAATTTTTCTGACATTTCAATGGGTAATCCATATTCCTCTAACGATGAAAATGAATTGGGTTGGAATAAGTGTTCAATGGTTGCTGCAAAAGGTAGGTAGTTGCATCCTTTTAAGCCTCTTTTTGTTAAAACAAAATTTGCTACCTCGCTAAGCGCCGCTAGGTATTTGGGATAGTTGAATGATGCCCAACCTCTTAAAAAAGCAAGTACGTCTTCCACTGCATCATCCGGTGACTTCCCATAGCCTATTTGGTTTTGAATCTTTTCTTTTCGGAATCTTGGTACGTTTCGGATTTTATATAAATCCCAAACCCACATAGTCGCTTGGTTTGCACTAAGCATAGCGCCATGCCTTGCTGAAGCGGCACCACCTAACCGAGTCCAAATAATTTCTGAAGTAAATTTGGTGTTGTCATATTCTGGACGAGAAGACCATGAGCATTGATCAAGTTCGCGAACACTTAACCTCAATAGATATTTTGCTGTATCTAATAAATACTCTGGCTCAATACTTGAAATATTTCTTAAAAGTTCAACGGGTAGGATAGTTTGATTCAATAAACTATTCACTTTTTCTCTAAGCGATTCAGGTATTTCAGCTTGCGGTAGCTGAATCAATAAGCTACTGGGCGTAGTTTCTGTGGGATTGAAAGCTGGTATATCAACAAACGGCAATTCTTCTTGTGGTGGGGCGTCAAAGACATATACATAGCCGATAAAATACCTGAACATGCGTCCAGAACGACCTCTGATGTTATTGAATCTGAAGAAGTCTAATGACTTATTATTAAGCTTATTGTCGTAGACAATGACATTCTTGGCTGCTGTATTCACGCCTTCAATTAGTGCTGAAGTACAGAGGAGAATCTTTAGGGAAACGCTGAACAAGTTGATTCCATTCATGGCTCGACAAGGCTCTCCAGAGTTTGTAGAAGCCTGTCATGAGCTTGTCGAATGAGGTTCACCACGAACGGAATCAACAACGCTATCTTATTTCCATTTTTAAGGGCTATTGCAATCACTATACAAACTGGGATACTTGCAGCGTCCACCTTACAGGAGATCAAACTTGACCAAGCAACAAAAGAATCAAAGTAGCCAACCTCCTTCACCTCCCTGGCATCTCCTGGAACCCTGGCAGACCACCGCATGGCTCAAGGTCGATCCCGAAAAAGGCCTCAACCATCAGGAGGCAAAGGAACGCCTCGAAACCTACGGTCCGAACGCTATCAAGGAACAAAACCGTCGGGGGCCGGTGCGGATGTTTTTCGGGCAATTCGCCGATTTCATGATTATCGTGCTGATCATGGCCTGCATCATTTCGGGTTTGATCGGCGATTTGACGGATACGATCGCCATCAGTGTGATTGTCGTGTTGAACGCGATCATCGGCTTCATCCAGGAATACCGCGCCGAAAAAGCCGTGGCCGCGCTCAAACGCTTGTCCAGCCCCACCGCGCAAGTGCTGCGCGAGGGCAAGATCCAGACTATCGCGGCCAAAGAACTGGTTCCCGGCGATTTGGTCATGCTTGAAGCCGGTAATGTGATCCCGGCAGACCTCAAGCTATTGGATGTGGCGCGGCTCAAGGTGGAGGAAGCCGCCCTAACCGGCGAATCGCTGCCGGTCGAAAAATCGGGAGCGTTGATCCGGGAACTGGATTCGCCGCTCGGCGACCGGCTCAACATGGCTTACAAGGGAACGGTAGCGACTTATGGCCGTGGCGTCGGCATCGTCATCGCCACCGGGATGGACACTGAGCTCGGCAAAATAGCCGAACTTCTGCGCCAGGGCAAGGAGACCAAAACCCCGCTGCAACAACGTCTTGCCAGCTTCGGCATGCGCCTTGCCCTGTTGGTTTTGGCCGTCTGCGCGATTATTTTCGCGGTCGGCTTGTTGCGCGGCGAAGAGCCCATGTTGATGTTGCTGACCGCTATCAGTCTGGCGGTAGCCGCTATCCCGGAAGCCCTGCCCGCCGTAGCCACGGTGACTTTAGCCATCGGCGCGCGCAAGATGGTCATCAAAAACGCGCTGATCCGCCGCCTGCCTGCCGTGGAAACGTTAGGTTCGGTGACTTTCATTTGTTCGGACAAGACCGGCACGCTGACGCAAAACCGCATGCATACCGAAGCGTTTTACGTCGAAGAGCGTTTGCGGGAAAGCATCGCCAACGACTTTCCGGCCCCGCTGTTACGGGCGCTCGCCTTGAACAACGACGCCCGCCGCAACCACGAAGGGCAACTGCTGGGCGACCCTACCGAAACCGCTTTGTACGAAGCGGCCGAGAGCGTTGGCTATGTCGGCGCCGATCTCGTCAAAGCAACGCCGCGACTGGATGAGATTCCTTTCGATTCCGAGCGCAAGCTGATGACCACGCTGCATCAGGAAAATGGCGAACTTGTCGCGTACACCAAAGGCGCCCCGGAGAATGTGCTGTCTCGCTGCATTAGCCTATGGACCAGTGACGGCCCGCAGCCTCTACCGAAAGAAAAAATATTGGCCGCCGCCGAGCAAATGGCGGCGGACGGCCTGCGAGTGCTGGCCCTGGCCTACCGGCAATTCCCCGAACGCCCGTCAACGCTGAGTGCGGACTCTGTCGAAGACGAATTGTGTTTTCTGGGCTTGGCGGGACTGATGGACCCGCCGCGCCCGGAAGCCAAGGACGCGGTGGCGCTTTGCAAGACTGCCGGGATCACGCCGGTCATGATCACCGGCGATCACCCGGCGACTGCCCGCGCCATCGCAATCAGGCTCGGTATCGTCGATGACGGCTGCAAGGTACTGACCGGGTCGGAACTGGCGCAGATGAATCTTGCGGAATTCGAGAAACAGGTCGAAGACGTTCGTGTTTATGCCCGCGTTGCGCCGGAGCAGAAGATCGAAATCGTCAAGGCGTTACAGGATAGGGGAGAGTTCGTCGCGATGACCGGTGACGGCGTTAACGATGCGCCGGCTTTACGCGCCGCCAATATCGGCATCGCAATGGGCAAGATCGGCACGGATGTGGCGCGTGAGGCATCGCACATGGTGCTGCTGGATGATAATTTTGCCACCATTGTGAAAGCCGTTCGCGAGGGGCGGCGGATTTTCGACAACATCCGCAAGTTCATCAAATACACGATGACCAGTAACTCGGCGGAGATATGGACGTTGTTTCTGGCGCCTTTTCTGGGCTTGCCGATCCCGCTGCTGCCCATTCATATTCTTTGGATCAACCTGGTCACCGATGGTTTGCCGGGGCTGGCGCTGGCTGTCGAGCAGGAAGAGCGGGGCATTATGCAACGGCCGCCCCGTCCGCCTCAGGAAAGCATTTTTGCGCAAGGCATGTGGCAACATATCCTGTGGATCGGCCTATTGATGGGCGGCGTTTCGTTATTCTCCCAAGGTTGGGCTTATTATACCGGCTCCGCGCATTGGCAGAGCATGGTGTTCACGGTGCTGACTCTGTCGCAGATGGGGCATGTATTGGCGATCAGGTCGGAACGGGAATCGCTGTTCAGTCAGGGATTGTTTTCCAACAAGCTGCTGTTGGGCGCAGTGCTGTTGACCTTCGGCCTGCAAATGGCGGTGCTGTATGTCCCGGTTTTGCAGCCTATCTTCAAGACCGAGGCTTTGAGCCGCGACGAGTTGTTGTTCTGTCTGGCGCTTTCTTCGATCGTGTTCTTTATGGTGGAAATTGAAAAGTGGATGCGCCGCCGGGGCTGGATTTACCGGAACGGTCAGCAAAGCCAGTAGTATTTATAGCCATCGTATCCATTCTACGGATTCGCTGAACATTTTCGTGCTTTTAGCGATTTTCGTGGATTAAACGCTTTTTCAGGATTCATGCTGTTCAGTTTGGCTGCCGGCAAACCTTTATCAGTTATAAGCCATAATGTCTAAATCATTACGAACCTACTATTGAATGCTAGAATACGGTTAAAGTGCGCATTGGATCGAATAACTAACATCTAAAAAATGCACCAAACAAATACGTTTAAAACATTTTCTATTAAGAGGACACTATGCGGAACCTGAAGCTTCTACCCGCGATAATTGGAGCGACCCTTGCTGTCGCTATCATTTTATATGTCGCCTTCTACTTCATATTTCTCGATCTGTTTGTCGACTTATGGTGGTTCGACTCATTGAAGCTTGAGGCCTACTTCTGGCTAAGACTGCTCTACAAGTTCTTTCTTTCCGGCGCAGTCACGCTGGCGTTTTTTGCCATTTTCTTTTTTCATTTCTGGATTGCCTCGCGCTACCTGGGCTTAAACCCGCCGGATGAGATTCTCAGCAATTTAGATAAGCGCCGACGCTTTCAACGCTTTGCCGACACTTTCTTAAACGGATCGGCAGCCGTGTACACACCGATATCGCTAATACTTGCCGTATTTATTGCCATTCCCTTTTATAACCAGTGGGAAACGACACTGCTGTACTTTTTCGGCAGCGATTCGGGCGTAACCGAATCGGTTTACGGCAAGGATGTCAGTTTTTATATGCTGTCCTACCCGACTTATATGCTGATTCAGAAGGAACTGCTGACCACCGCCTCGCTGATCTTCTGCATGGTTGGTGTCTTATATTGGCTGGAACATGTTTTTATCCCTAGCCAAAACTCGGAATTCCCGTTAGGAGCCAAAATTCATCTAACGACCCTGATCGGTTTTGTAGTGGCTTTTGTGGTCTGGGGCTTCATGCTGGATCGCTATAGCCTGCTTTATACCGATAAGCACGAACCGGTGTTTTACGGTCCCGGCTTTGTTGAATTGCGCTATCACTTGCCATTGATCTGGCTAGAGATCGTTACCTTCGTAGCGACAGCGATAACGGCTGGCCTGTTTATTTTTTCGGAAAAACACCGGGTCAAATCGCCGTTTTTAATCTCACTTGGCTTATTTCTTTTTATTGCATTTTTACCGAATGTCCAATTTATCCCCAATTTAATTCAAAAATACATCGTCAACCCGAATCCGGTTAAAACCAATAAGTCGCTTATACAGCACAATATCGATTCAACGCTGGCCGCTTACGATTTGAAGAATATCAAGACGATTGATTTGCGCGTTAAACTGGATGCGGCCAAGGATATCGAAACGTGGAGCACACAAAAACATTTTGAAAATATTCCGGTATGGGACAGGGAATTTATCGTTCATAGTTATAGACAGCTACAGGAAATAAGACCTTATTATAAAATCCTGTCTGTCGATGAAGACCGCTATTTTATTCTTGACCATACCCGGCAGGTTAATCTGGCAGCCAGGGAAGTCAATGTTTCCAAGCTGCCGCCTGAAGCGCAGAACTGGGAAAACATCCATTTGCGCTATACCCACGGTTATGGCGCTGTCGTTACTCCCGCAGCACAGGATGCCGACAACCCGCTGGTCTGGTATTTGCGCGACCTGAACATGCACTCCGACGTCGGCTTCAACGTCAAGCACCCGGACATCTACTACGGCCAGGAAAAATTCTCCTATGCCATCGTCCCCAATAAGCTCAACATTGTCGGCATTGCCGGCTCTGAGCCCGTCATAGAGGAAGCTTATCACGGCGAGGGTGGCATCCCCATTCCGTCGCTGTTCAGAAAGGCATTGTTTTCCTTTTATTTCAAAGATGAAAAAATATTTTTTTCACCCAACATTTCCACAGAGAGCAAAGTCAAGATGCGCCGGAATATAACCGATCGCATTAATACGCTGACCCCTTTCCTGCATCTGGATAAAGACCCTTATCTGGTTATAACCCAGGATCGGTTCTACTGGATACAGGATGCTTACACCTTGTCCAACCGGTATCCGGTATCCAAGCCTGCGGACGATGATTTCCTGGAAGGCAAACAGAATTTCAACTACATCCGCAACTCGGTAAAGATTGTTGTCGATGCGTTTGATGGCGATGTGGATTTTTATATTTCAGATCCATCGGATGCCATCATTCAGGCCTACAGCAGTGCCTATCCCGGCTTATTTAAAAGTCTGCAAGAAATGCCGGACGAATTAAAGCGGCATTTGCGTTATCCCCGCGATCTTTATTATCTGCAGATGAAAGTGTTCGCCAAGTACCATCAACAAACCCCTGAATTATTCTACGAACAGGCAGAAACCTGGCAATTTGCCAATGTCCGCGGTGAGCCGGTAATGCCTTATTATCAGACCATGGACTTTGGCAACTGTAACGATAAGGAAGAGTTTGTGTCGATTAACCCCATGACGCCGGTCAACAGAAGCAATCTTAGTATGATAGGCATTGCCGGAACACTCGATACCACCACTTGCAGCCTGGATTACAAGCCCGGCATTACCGTTTACAAGTTCGGCAAGGATGTTCAGGTCAATGGTCCGGCACAGGTTGAAGCCTTGATTAACCAGAACCCCGAAATCTCCGCCCAATTTACATTATGGGGCCAGGCCGGTTCTGTTGTTGAGATGGGTCGGATGATTATCCTGCCGATGGGCAGCACCGTTCTGTATGTACAACCCATTTACCTGGCTTCGATCAAAAACAAAATACCCGAATTAACCCGGGTCATTGTTTCTATTGGCAACGTGGTTGTTATGGATAAAACCTTATGGTCAGCTTTTAATCGTTTGAAGCAAATTTATCTGCAAAGTGCGGCGGAAAGCGATGGGACGGAAACGCCTAAAGCAATCGTAGAGCCTAAAATCGAGCCTAAAGTAGCCCCAGAATCAAAATAATGGGAAAAGACCGGCGGAACAATATCCGCCGGTCTTTATTTTTCAATCAGCCCAACTTTACCGCCAAGTGTTTTCCTGGCGTGACTGTTCCAGCAACGCCTGACAATGAAGTTTTATCCCATCGCAGATAGTATGCAAAGGTAAATGGCTTAAGCTCTTTGTATCGAACGGATTTTGCAATTCAATACCAATCCTGTCCAAAGACAACAATGGATAAGCGACTAGCAAGAAGATAAACACCGCGCTGAAACCCAAATTGTCTATTAAAGAAAACGGCAGTAGTACCAAAAAAGTCAGAATGAAGCGCCTGGCTTTGATCGCGTAAACCAACGGCATTGGCGTTTTTAAGATCCTTTCGCAGCCGCCAAGGTGGTCAACCAGCAAAATTCGCTGCCCCTCCAACTCCCTAAAAGTGAAGCCATCGATATAACGGCTAACCCTGGCTTGCTGAATTAATGAAGCTATTTTACTGGCGACAAACAGCGGCATATGCACCGCGGATTTCAGCATTTCCAGTTCCTGTTCGCTCAGTAGACCGTTTAAATTATCAAAGTCTTTGCCGTTGCGTAAGGATTCTCTAGTCGCAAAAGAAAACGTGACCGTCCACTTCAAAATTTCTTTACGCCACACATCCTGTTCAGGGCTGCAATTTTGAAACTTAGTGTAGTTCAAAGCTTCAATAACGATGTTCCTGCTTTGGTTAACAATGCCTCCCCATAGCTTTCGAGCCTCCCACCAGCGCTCGTGGCCCGCGTTAGTCCGAAACACCAAAACCAAACCGAGCACCACCCCGGTATATTCAAGCGGCGTCACATCAAGATGCGGCAACGGCCGCCAATACTGATCCAATGCAACAACTAACCCGCAATAACAAGTCATCACCAGCAGATTGGGCAAGATACGCGGCGTAACGGAACCACTCCACATTAGGGCACCGCGTAAAAAATCCGGCGATTCATCTTTATTGCTATGTAACGGTATAGATCTTTTCATGCCTGCCCCTTTTGTAGAATAAAAGTAAAAAATAGCAAAACCATCTCAAAATAATAGTAACACTATCTTTTAAAGTGGCAATACTTCGGTTATTATTTCTTCAATGACGTGCAATAGCCCTTTTTAGAACAACCGGGCAACGTGCCTTACTATTTGAGATAAACAAGCCAAACCAAAGCGATGGAAATACAGTTACACATTAAAATGAATGAAAAACTGTTTCTCAGGGATCCGGAGCAATCCGAGCTGGGCAAGAAAATCATTCTGCACAGTATTCAGCTCATCCATAAAAACGGCTTTGAAGCATTTACATTTAAAAAACTCGCCGAAGCAATCGGTACCACCGAAGCAGGTATTTACCGGTATTTTGAAAACAAGCACCGATTGTTAATATACATTACCGCCTGGTATTGGAGCTGGCTTGAGTATCGGGTTAGCTTTCAGACTAATAACGTTAAAGACCCTGTTGTTAAGCTCAAAATGGTCATTAAATTGCTGGCTACTACCGTGGAAGACGATATCAGAACCAGCTATGTAGACGAAGGCATTCTTCATCAGATTATTGTCACGGAAGGCTCCAAAGCCTATTTAACTAAACGGGTATCGGAAGATAACAAGGATCACTTGTTTAAACCCTACAAAGACCTTTGTGCTGTTATCGGAAATATGATTTTGGAGTGTAATCCTCATTACAAATACCCGAAATCCTTAGCGTCCACCATTATTGAAATGGCGCATTTCCAGAGTTTTTTTATGAACAATCTGCCGGCGCTGACTGACTTTGGCAAAAACAAAGATGAAGCGGAGATTGTTTTATTCCTGGAAGACTTGGTGTTTTCCAGCTTAAATTCGGCTCAATAGCGGCAAGCTTAAGGAATATTTATGTTACGCAAGATTCTAATCGCCAATCGAGGCGAGATTGCAGTGCGCATCATCCGTGCCTGTGCCGAAATGGGCATACGTTCAGTCGCCATTTATTCGGACGCAGACCGCTTTGCGCTGCATGTCAAAAAAGCCGATGAGTCTTATTGTATCGGTAGCGAGCCTGTAGCCGGTTACCTGAATGTCTATGGTATCGTCGATTTGGCGGCCGCGACCGGCTGCGACGCGATTCATCCGGGCTATGGCTTCTTGTCCGAAAATGCCCAGTTTGCCAGAGCCTGTAAAGAGCGCGGCCTTATTTTCATCGGCCCCGATGCCGAGGTGATCCACCGGATGGGCGATAAAACCGAAGCCCGAAAAGCGATGATTGCGGCGGGCATTCCGGTCACGCCCGGCACCGACGGCAATTTAGATAGCGTTGAGCAAGCGCTGGCCGTAGCCGAAAAAATCGGCTATCCGGTGATGCTCAAAGCGACCTCGGGCGGCGGCGGACGCGGCATCCGCCGTTGCGATAATGTCGATGATTTGCAGCGTAATTACCAGCGGGTCATTTCCGAAGCGACCAAAGCGTTTGGCAGCGCCGACGTGTTTCTGGAAAAATGCGTCATTAATCCCCGGCATATTGAAGTCCAGGTGTTGGCCGACCAGCACGGCAATACCATTCATCTTTACGAGCGAGATTGCTCGATTCAACGACGCAATCAAAAGCTGATCGAAATAGCCCCGTCCCCGCAACTCGACGAAGCGCAACGCCAATATATCGGCGGTCTTGCGGTGCTTGCTGCTAAAGCCGTCGGCTACACCAATGCCGGTACCGTGGAGTTTTTGCTGGACGATAAAGATCGTTTTTATTTCATGGAAATGAACACCCGCGTTCAGGTCGAACACACCATTACCGAGACCGTGACCGGCGTGGATATCGTCGAGGAACAGATCCGCATCGCGGCCGGATTGACGTTGCGCTTCAAGCAACACGAAATTGTCCGGCGCGGCTATGCAATCCAGTTCCGGATTAATGCCGAAGACCCTCAAAACGGCTTCTTGCCCAGTTTCGGCCGGATTACGCGTTACTATGCGCCCGGAGGCCCCGGCGTGCGCACCGATACTGCAATTTACACCGGTTACGAAATTCCGCCGTTTTACGACTCCATGCTGGCTAAAGTGATTGTCAGCGCGATAACTTGGGAAGATGCTATCAAGCGCGGCGAACGGGCGTTGAAGGACATGGGCCTGTTCGGCATTAAGACCACCATCCCTTATTACCTGGAAATTCTGCGCCATCCCGAGTTTAGGGCCGCGACCTTTAATACCGGCTTTGTCGATAAATATCCCGAACTGGTTAATTATTCCAACAAACTCCGACCCGAAGAACTGGCCAGCGTGATCGCCGCTGTGTTGGCGGCCCATACCGGCCTGTAACCCAAGGAAAAACAGATGCAAAAAGTTCATATTACTGACGTTATTCTCCGGGACGCTCATCAATCGTTGATCGCGACCCGCTTGCGCACCGAAGATATGCTGCCCGCCTGCCCGATGCTTGACGATATCGGTTATTGGTCGTTGGAGTGCTGGGGCGGTGCGACCTTCGATGCCTGTCTGCGTTTTCTGAAAGAAGATCCGTGGGAGCGCCTGCACAAACTAAAGCAAGCTTTGCCAAAAACCCGCTTGCAAATGCTGCTGCGCGGACAAAACCTGCTCGGCTATCGCCATTATTCCGACGATGTAGTGCAAAAATTTATCGCCAAGGCCGCCGAAAACGGCATGGACGTGTTCAGGATTTTCGATGCGCTGAACGATGTACGCAACCTTAAAACGGCGATTGAAGCGACTAAAGCGGCCGGGAAACATGCGCAAGGCACGATTTGCTACACCACTAGCCCGGTGCATGATGTGGCCGGTTTTGTCACACTAGGCAAAGACTTGGTTAACTTGGGTTGCGACTCGATTGCAATCAAGGACATGGCCGGCCTGTTGACGCCGTATGCCGCCGGCGAACTGGTCAAAGCGTTGAAAGATGCGGTCGACCTGCCGCTGCATCTGCATTGCCATGCCACGTCCGGGTTGGCTGAAATGTGCCAGCTCAAAGCCATCGAAGCCGGCTGTCTGCATATCGATACCGCTATCTCATCCTGGGCGGGCGGCACCAGCCATCCGCCGACTGAAAGCTTCGTCGCGGCTTTGCGCGGCACGCCTTACGATACCGGCCTGGATTTGGACAAGCTGCAAGCGGTCAACAGCTATTTTGCCGAAGTCAGGAAAAAATATCGCCGTTACGAAAGCGAATTCACCGGCATCGACACGCAAGTGCATGTGTTTCAAGTGCCCGGCGGCATGATCTCCAATTTAGCCAACCAATTGAAAGAGCGCAATGCATTGGATAGGATCGGCGAAGTTTATAAAGAAATCCCGCTGGTGCGTAAAGACCTTGGCTATCCGCCGCTGGTGACGCCGACTTCGCAAATCGTAGGAACGCAAGCCGTGCTGAACGTATTGACCGGCAAACGTTACCAAACCATTACCAATGAAGTGAAACGCTACCTGCAAGGCGGCTATGGCAAAGCTCCGGCAGCGGTTGACAGCAATTTGCAAAAACGCGCGATCGGCAAGGAGGAAGTCATCGATTGCCGCCCTGCCGATTTGCTGAAACCTGAGTTCGACAATCTTCGCCAGGAAATCGGCGAACTGGCGCTGAACGACGAGGACGTGCTGAGCTATGCGATGTTTCCTGAAGTCGGCCGGACGTTTTTGGAACAGCGCCTGAATAACACGCTGGTGCCTGAACCTTTAGAAATTGAATCCAGAGCATCTGACGCAGTCAAAAAAGCGCCGACCGAATTTAATGTGGCGTTACATGGCGAATCCTATCATGTCAAAGTCACCGGTACCGGCCCGAAAAACCAGACTTTGCGGCATTTTTATTTCATGGTGGACGGCGTTCCCGAAGACATCGTGGTCGAAACTCTGGACGAAATAGTCCTTGAGGGAGGCACCCAGGGCGCGGTTAAAAGCGCGATTTCCCGTAAACGCGCCAGACCTTCGACGGAAGGCGATGTTGTGGTCGGTATGCCGTGCAACATCCTGGATGTATTAGTCAAAACCGGCCAGCAAGTGACTGCCGGACAAGCCGTTTTGATCACCGAAGCGATGAAAATGGAAACCGAAGTAACCGCGCCGATAAGCGGAACCGTAAAAGCGGTGCATGTGGTTAAAGGCGAACCGGCTAACCCGGATGAAGTCTTGATCGAAATCGTCCCCTCAGCATGATGAAGAACATTAAACCGATTGTTGCCGATGCCGACGCGATTAAGCGCGCGGCTGATTTATTGCGCCAAGGCCGGCTGGTGGCGTTCCCGACCGAGACGGTTTACGGCCTTGGCGCTGACGCCAGCAATCCTGATGCGGTCGCGGCTATCTTTAAAGCCAAAGGACGGCCTGCCGACCACCCGTTAATCGTGCATATCGCCGATATTGACAGCCTTTACGATTGGGCCAGCACCGTGCCTGACGCTGCATTAAAGCTGGCGAATCGGTTCTGGCCGGGGCCGTTGGCAATCATCCTGCCTAAAAAGCCCGAAGTGCCGCTGGAAGTGACCGGAGGCCAGCAAACGGTTGGTTTGCGTATGCCCGATCATCCTGTCGCGCTGGCTTTACTAAAAAGCTTTGGCGGCGGTGTTGCCGCGCCGTCGGCGAACCGCTTTTGCCGGATCAGCCCGACCCAAGCGAGTCACGTCAGCGAAGAGCTGGGCGATGCGGTCGATATGATTCTTGATGGCGGCGCCTGTGAAGTGGGCGTTGAATCGACGATTATCGATTTAAGCGGTAGCCAGCCGAGATTGCTCAGGCCGGGACATATCACCCGTCAGCAAATTGAAGCGGTTTTACAAACCGAGTTGCTGATGCCTTTAGTATCAGGCGCGCCAACCCCAGAAATTTCGGAAGAAACCCGTGCGCCGGGCATGATGGCCGTGCATTATGCGCCAGCGACGCCAGCTATGCGCTGCCCGGCAGAACTGCTGCCCGATAAGATCCGGCAGTTGATCGCTGAGGGCAAAAGGATTGGCTTATTGGCTTATCAACTGGACATCGCGGCAACCACTCAGCTCCGTGTGTTACGCTTACCCGAACAAGCCGCTAACTACGCTCAAAGTCTTTATGCAGCACTAAGGGAACTGGATAATTTGCAACTGGATGTGATTCTGATAGAGCTGCCCCCGCAAACAGAGCCATGGCGAGCAGTTAATGATCGTTTAAATAAAGCCACTGCTCTGCACTTATAATCCCTCAGGATTCGGTATGAATAAATTCGGCCAATAAGTGCGCCAGCTATCCGGGCGGGTTATGATATGAACCAATTTCCTTATTGGCCGATAAGTCATATTTTAGGTTGTCAAGAATAAGGGCTGCATCACTGCCATATTTATCATTGAACGATGCCGCCGCCTCTGTAGAAGCCGACAATGCCAGAGCAATTTTTCTCACGACTGATAATGCAGGGTCTGACTTATCGGCTCCGGCGAGCAAATATTCGCAAACACTAAAATGTCCAAGAGAAATATAATTAATGAGTATTTCGGAAAATCGGGCCAACTTCCTCCTTACCGCCCGATTAGCCGAAAAAGGTATAAGTTCAGCAATATGGCAAGACAAAGACCAGACTTTTTGTCTTTCGTTTTGTAGTTAAGTTATCAGTTGATAAGCCTGCTGTTTTTTCCGGATTCATTTGAACTGCAATCGACATGAACGCACTCATAGAGGCTTTAGTTAGCGGCTTTAATTTATGTCGATTATTAAGAGCTCAAAATTAATTAAATCATAAGGATTTTTTTGAAAATCTCAGTAGTCGTTCCTACTTATAACCGCCGAGAATTGCTGGAGCGCGCGTTATTATCCGTTTTCTGTCAAACATCGTTGCCGACTGAAGTCATAGTAATTGATGACGGCTCTACCGATGGCACGGAATCCATGCTTCGCCAGGAGTTCCCTCAGATAAACTACTGCCATCAGGAAAACCTCGGCGTCAGTGCGGCCCGTAATCTTGGCATACAGCAAGCAAACGGTGATTGGGTGGCGCTTCTGGATTCTGATGATGAATGGCTGCCTGGAAAGCTGGCCGCCCAGAAAGCGGCGCTGACGGCCAACCCTGAATACAGGATTTGCCATACCGAAGAAAACTGGATACGCAACGGAGCCCGGGTTGAAGTGCCCAAGAAATACGCCAAAACTGGCGGCTGGATATTTACCGAATGCTTGCCGCTATGCGCGATATCGCCGTCCACGGCCTTGATACACCGTTCAGTATTTGCAGACATAGGCCTGTTTGACACCCAACTGCCTGCCTGTGAAGATTATGACTTGTGGCTTAGAATCGCTGCCAATTACCCGGTTTTATTGGTTGAACAGCCGCAGATAAATAAGCATGGCGGCCATGAAGACCAGCTATCGATGGCATTCTGGGGCATGGACCGGTTTCGCATCAGCGCCTTGCAAAAAATCATGGATGGCGGTCAACTGTCCGAGCAAGACCGGCAAGCGGCGGCAAAGATGCTGGTAAAAAAAGCCCGCATTTACCTTGCCGGGGTTACCAAACGCGGAAAAACCGATGAAGCGAACTATTATCGGCAACTGATCAATCGTTATGCGCTAGACGCTGTGTAAGTTACTTGATCCTGAAACTACACTTGCAATCGCCTTTAGCCATGCAGCTTAACTGCTCAACATCCTTATCCAGCAACGAAGACATCAGCACCAAATCGAACTCGCAAATCTCATGGTGTTTTTGAGCCAAATCATGATAAATGCAATTATAAGCCTGCATATTCGGGCTCTCAGTTTCAGGTTCCACGTCCACTTTTACTTGAAAGCCAAGGTCAGTCATGACTATAGCCAGCTCATCAATGCGCTCGGTTAAATTTTTGCCTTCAAATTTGCCGCGCAGCTTATCGGCCAGCTTGCTACCCAGTTTTTGCATATAGGCTTTAAACCGCTCAGGACCTATTTCCTGTTGCAAATCGCTAAGGATTAATTCTGAAAACCAGGCATATTGCTTGGGAAAATAATTGTTGCCTTTGTCAGTTAGAACATAAATCGTCACCGGACGCCCGGCTGTTTTATTAAGCATGCTTTTCTTGATATAGCCATCCCGCTCAAGAACAACAAAATGCTGCTGCACACCCGTTCTGGAAATATCCAGCGCTTTAGCCAGCTCATCAACACTCAAGCCATTCCTGCTTTCCAGCAAATGCTCAAGTATTTGGTGTTGGCGGGAACTGATCTTCTGAAGCATTAGCGGGTTCATCCTATGTGTTAAGTGTGCGGTAATAATAACCTATTATGACACATATAACTTGTAAAAGTTTTATATAGCAAAAAATCACCTGTTGTTATAAACTCCCCTTTGAGCAAGTTTGCTTATAAAAATAATAATGATATTACACATACTGGAGACTAATAATGAGCGATACTCAAGAAACAGGCCAAACACTCTATGAAAGAATCGGCGGCGAAGCGGCTGTCAATGCTGCCGTAGATATTTTCTACCGCAAAGTGCTGGCTGACTACCGCATTAACCGTTTTTTCGACAATACTGACATGGATCAACAAATCGCCAAGCAAAAAGCCTTTTTTACCATGGCATTTGGCGGCCCGAACAATTACAGTGGTCAAGACATGCGTAATGCGCATGCCCGCCTGGTCAAAATGGGCTTGAATGCCAGCCACTTCGATGCCGTAATGGAGCATCTTGGCGCCACATTAAACGAGCTGAATGTGCCGCAAGAACTGATCGCCGAAGCTGCCGCCATTGCGGAAAGCACACGCAACGACGTATTGGGTAAATAACGAAACACCAGGTGGAGACCATGCGAAGCATAACTATTGGCGAATCAACATTTTCCTGCCAACCGGGTGAATCTGTACTGGAGACCCTGCTAAGGGAAAACATACAGGTACCCAATGGTTGCCGCCAAGGACTTTGCCAAGCTTGCCAAATGCGCAGCCTTGATAATTCTCCACCTGTCTCTGCCCAAGTCGGCCTTAAAGATACCTTACAAAAGCAGAACTATTTCCTGGCTTGCATCTGTCATCCTGAGCAGAATATGACGGTTGCCTTGCCTAACCATCAAGGCGCGTCAATTAATGCCGTCGTTATCAAAAAACAGTTGCTAACGCCCGATATAGTACAGCTGGTTTTGCAATATCAAACCCCGTTTACTTTTTTCGCGGGCCAGTTTGTTAATTTAAAACGGCCCGATGGCTTAACCCGCAGTTATTCGATTGCCAATATCCCGACTCATGAAAACATTCTGGAATTTCATATTCGCCGTTTGCCGAACGGCCAATTCAGCAACTGGGTTTATGATGAATTGGAGGTAGGCGCTCAATTAGCCATTTCAGAAGCGCAAGGTTCTTGTCATTATCTGCCCGGACGTCAAGAACAACCCTTAATGCTGATCGGAACCGGCAGCGGCCTGGCTCCGCTTTACGGCATTATTGCCGATGCTTTGGCGCAAGACCACTCCGGGCCGATTCATTTGTTTCATGGTAGCCGCGATCTTAACGGCCTGTATTTCATTGATGAGATGCGCGAGCTTGCCGAAAAGTTTGGCAACTTTTATTACACGCCCTGTCTTTCAGGAGAGGATGTTGAATCGGAGCATATCCGGGGCCGCGCTCATGACGTTGCCTTATCATCCACTGAAACCTTAAACGGATGGCGGGTTTTTCTGTGCGGCCATCCGGAAATGATCAACCAGACCAAGAAAATGGCGTTTATGAAAGGCGCGTCTATGAGCGATATTTACACAGACGCTTTTCATATCGCTCAAGTGGAAAAGTAATAAGTCCGACTAAACACCCTGCTCTCCAACTGGGGACATCCTATCAGGTTGGCTTGCAGCGAATTGTCGGAGCTGATGAACCCCAGCTTCGGCCTGGATAAACCGGCGCGAACTAATTCCGCGCCTTATTACGCGCCCTTTTGCAAACCCGGCATATTGGCCTCTGCAATCGGCTTTGCAAAGTCGCTAGAACCTTAAGCCCTTCACAAAAGCGTTTCCAAATATTCTTTTAAAGCTGCGGCATTATTAAGACGAGCTTCCTTGGAGCCAAACAAGAGAGTGGCTCGGCCATTGCCAATTTTGGCGATAAGCTCCTGCACCGAGCCCGGATGGCTTTGTAATTCGGCAAGGTATTTACGCTGGAATTCGGGCCATTTCTCCGGCTCATGTTGATACCAACGCCGAAGCTCATTGGAGGGAGCCACTTCCTTGGCCCAGAAATCGATCTTGGCCTCAGCTTTTGAAAGGCCGCGCGGCCATAGGCGATCAACCAGGATGCGCATCCCGTCGCTATCCGCCGGCGGTTCATAAACCCGTTTAAGTTGAAGTTTCATCGTTACCTCCCAAGATAACAAGAATTGCCGCCTATCCAGAACCTCAATAGCCTCGTTAGGTGCCTAATGTACTTGTTCTTATCAGCCCGGCTCTTGCCAGAGCACTTCGGCCACCCGCTTTCGAAGCGCCGGGAGCAGTTCGGCTTCGAACCACGGGTTTCGGCGAATCCAGAGATTATTTCTCGGGCTGGGATGCGGTAGAGGAATGACTTTCGGCCAGTAAGTTCGCCATGCCCGTACGGTTTCAGTGACCTGCAAGTTGGCTGTATTCATATGGTAACCTTGCGCATAGCGGCCCAGCACCAAGGTGACTTCAAGCTGTTTAAGACTCCCAAGAAGTTGCTCGCGCCATGCGATGGCACACTCCGGTCGCGGCGGTAGATCTCCTGATGCGCTGGAACCGGGGTAACAAAAGCCCATCGGCAAGATCGCAATTTTCCCGGCATCATAGAAAACCTCGCGCGTCACGCCCATCCAGTCCCGCAAACGATCGCCGCTTGCGTCGTCGAACGGCACCCCCGAATCATGAACCTTTCTCCCCGGCGCCTGTCCTGCAATTAAAATCCGCGCTTTCGGATGAAACTGAAGCACAGGCCTGGCGCCGTGGGGAAGTTGCGCCTCGCAGATTTTGCAGGCCAGAATCTCGCTGAGTATTTCTTTTAGAGGCATCATCGCAAAGTACCTTTCAATAGCTTTACTTGACTGATATTGATCGAGCCTCCGTTTAGGTTACCGCCGTTAACGAAGGCCTGGATGAAATTCTATCTTAAAACAGGGTATTAATGCCGCACTTTGACCTGTATATGCAAGACTATCGATTTCATACTCTGACTGTTGCGCCCTTAATCGAGTTTAAAACTCAGACAATTACGGCCTATTCAGTAACTGCTTTTTGCTGCTCGATAACAGCCAATAGGCGCAAGCTATCCACCACCTGTTGCAACACGACCGAATCGCTGTCGCGCGGAAAAACCATGTACACCGGCAACCTGAATCGGAGACTGCCAGGCACATGGAATAATTTTTCGGCCTGGATTAAAGGCGCGGCCATGCGTATCGGCAGAAAACATGAGCCGCCGTTGCTGATGATTAACTGCACCCCCAGCCAGCCGATATTGACTACCTGCGGCGGGCGCTCCAGATCAGGGTAATTGCTGGAGTGTTGAGCATAAAATGCCGGTCCCCAGTCTATATAGACGTAATCCTCATTGGGCCACGGCTTAGCCGGATCGGTGGTCATCAACACCAACGTTTCATCAAACAGATGTTCAATCTGGAGACCGGGGTTATGCTGCGGCGTATACATCAAACCCACATCTATCCTGCCTTCAATAAGCCCTCGCATCAGGTCTTCTTCAAAACCGATTTCGCTACGGATCGATACATCCGGAGCCTGCTTTCGCAATGCGCCAACCCATCGGGGCAGCATCTCTTCCCATAAAGCAATCCGCGCGCCCACTGTAATGCTGGCCCGGTAACGACTGGGCAGGCCAATATCATGCCGCGCCTGTTCCAGCGTTAATAACAGGGATTTGGCATGACGCAAAAAGCGATGGCCTGGCAGCGTTAATACGGCGCCGGAGCGATTGCGCACAAACAGGATAGCGCCAAGATAAGATTCCAGCCGCTGAATGCGCGTACTTACCGTCGATTGGGTCACATGCAGCCGGTTGGCCGCTTCAAGAAAACTGCCGTTGGCGACTACTGCCAAAAAAGTTCTGATTTGATCTATATCCATGGCATTAATATCGGATATATCGATACTAATGTCCAATAAATATCGTTTGCCTTATACATTTATACTTCTTATATTGTTAATTAAAACTCTCTTGTCGCCATATTTTTAGATCAGCCTGGAGAAGAAACATGACACGAAATAATCTAACCGCTCGGCGGAATGAACAAAGCAAAACAGTCGGTGAACAACTTGCTGTGATTATCCCTTTTTACTACAAGCTGTTGAATGCAGCATACATCGGCCATTTTTTTGAAAAAATACGACATGTGCGGCGTTTGTTGCCGACCGGCAAAAACTGCGGCTTATTGCTTCCGGTACTGTTTATATTGACCGGTTGCGTTGCCGCGCCGGTTACGCCGCCAACCGCCAAAGTGAGTGAGCTACGAAAGATTCTTGTGACTTCGGTGGAATCGCCGCCGCTTGAGGTCATTCCCGACCTGATAGAAACCCGGTTTCCGGTGTATAACCAGTTTCAATATCAAGCCATGCCATCGCATCTGTACCTGGAGGAAAAAATCTACCAACATCCCGGCGGGATACTCATCGCCGGCATGGTGAGCAAGGATGAAGTTGTGCCGGCAGCCGATGCGTACCGAACCACAGCCTCAATGGAAGAATCCGCGCTCCATGAACCTGCCGATAGCTGGACGCCAAGCCTTGCATTGGCGCAGCAAGCGGTCGCGCAATTGAATGGCGGCAGGATCAAGGCAAAGCTGAGCAATCAGCCTTCCCGTCTTCCTATGGCAAGCAAAGATCGCAATGCAAATCCCGGCAACTGGCATGACGCCATTGAGCAATGGTACGGCCAGGACATTTCATCCGTCGCTTACCGGCCGTCCGACCTGGAACAGGTGGATGCGCTGTTGGAAGTGGGCATCGGGAGTTATAGAATCTTTAACGCGCAAACATCGTTGCAGGTACTGGTCAAACTGATCGATCCCAAAACCCGGCAAGTTATCGGAAGGACCCGCGCACGAACCTTCTCTGCCGAGGATTCGCCACAAACGCTGCTCAGCCAAGATGCCGAAAAGTTCAAACAGCTTGTGTCCTTGATGGGTACACAACTGCTTACTCAAGCATTCGGCAACCTTGGGCTGCCGCACGACGCCCCCGACAGCAAGTTCCAGGCAGCGGTTGACAAGACAGCACTATGACTATCGCCTACGCCAAGCGCCTGCGCGGCTGGCGTTTTATCCTGTTTAATGTCGCGCTCAGCTTGGGCCATATCGCCGTACTGTTTAATGTCGGGGCCTATATTGCGCTGCTGCCGCATGTGGCCGGCGATCTGGGCGGCGTATTCCCGAGCTTTGGCACCTGGGGCCAGACGTACTTCATTGTTGCGCTGGCACTGGCCTTTCCTATCGCCCGTTGGCTGTCAGGCCGGTTCGGAGACTATCGCTTGTTCAGCACGGCGTTTGTCGTGTATGCCTTCGCGTCCTATCTGTGCGCCGTCAGCCAGAGCTTATGGCTGTTTGTTCCGGGACGCGTCCTGCTCGGGTTTTCAGGCGGGATTACGCTCTATATCGGCCAGTCCTTGATGTTGAAGGAGTACCCGGACGACCGGAAAATGCTGGGATTGGGAATATGGGGACTGGTCACGCTGATGCCCTTTACCCTCAGCTTTCCGATAGGCGGCCTGATCGCCGACGAACTGGGCTGGCGTTACCTGTTTTACCTGAATGTCCCCCTGGGCCTGGCCATCGCCGGGATTACAGGCTCGTTGCTTGCCGGACGGGGATTTGAACGCAGCCACATCCGTTTCGACAGCATCGGCTTTACTCTGCTGGCCTTGATTCTGGGAGGCTTGCAGACCATCCTGAACCTGGGCAACGATTTCGACTGGCTAGATTCGCCGATCCTGCGCAACACCTTGATCATGCTGATCATCGTATTGCCCTGCTTCATCATCTGGGAGCTCGGCGAACGCCATCCGGCATTCAGCGTACGCCTTTTTTCACAGCGCAATTTTACGATAGGCGTGCTTTGCCTGATGCTCGGGTTTCTTTCAATACAGGGACTACTGTCTGTGTTTATCGTCCAGCTTCAGTTATTGCTGGGATATTCTTCGTCTCTGGCGGGCATGGCCTATCTGCCGATGATCCTGCTTGCATTGCCAGTGACGCTGGCAATGCATGTGCTGCCGAAAAATATCGACGCCCGCCTGCTGGCCTGTGTCAATTTGCTTGGCTTTTCCTTGACCTTTTACTGGCTGGGTTTATTCGATGATCCCGGCTCATTCGACCAAATTTTTTGGCCGATGTTGCTGCTCGGCTTTTTCCTGGGTTCGTTCTTCGTGCCGCTAACCCGGCTGACGCTGCACGGACTGTCCGGTAAGCAGCAGATGCGCGCGGCCGAAGAGTCGGGGCTGCTGAGGGTAGTTTCCGGCGCAATCGGCATCACCTTGCAAGGTATCGTGGTGTTTCGGCGTAGCCCTTTTCATCAGCTTCAATTGGCGGATCATTTCGGAGGACGGCAGTTCACTTCCATCGATGTACTGCACGATCTTTCTTCGAGATTGGCAGCGTCCGGCCTTGACTCCGGCATGATCAATCGCAAGCTTCTGGCCGTCCTCAAGCAGCAGGCAACCCTTCTGGCACTCAACGACACCTTTTTGCTGGCAAGCTACCTCTTTCTTGGCATGGCCGGATTGGTATGGCTGGCCTATCCTACCCACCCACCAGTTCATCCAACTCTGGCGAAAGATTTAGCCGATATTCGGGCGGAAGAAATAATGGAAGAACCATGATTCGTCAATTCACACCCAGCCAACGGCTGCGTTTTGGAACGCTCGTATATATGCTGTTGATATCCGGTTGTGCCTGGATACCTGAGGGAGACAAGCCTGCCGAGTTTTTGAAAACCCCAGCCATGGAACATGCGCTATCCCATCCGGGACGGGAGCCGGTTGCGCCTGCCGGGCATTGGCCGCCTGAACGCTGGTGGCGTGAATTCGGCTGCGCAGAACTCAACGGCCTGATGGATACCGCGCTACAGGACAACATCGGCTTGAAAGTGGCAGCTGCAAGGCTGCATCAGGCGCAAGCCATGGTTCGCGTGGAAGGCGCGAGGCTGCTGCCATTCCTGGATGCGACGGCAGGTATGGAAGTGGGCCGTTTTTCGGAAAATGGTTTCAATGTGGTGTTGCGGGGCGAGAATTTTGTTTCAGCCTTTATAAATCCCTTGAGCCTGCGCTACCAGTTCGATTTCTGGGGAAAAAATCGCGCCGCGCTGGAAGCGTCTCTGGGCGAAGAGGCAGCCGAGAAAGCGCAACAGGCCGAGACTCTGCTTCATTTGACCGGCGCAATTGCCAGGTCCTATATCCATGGCATGGCACTGCGCCAGCAGCTCGACCTGGCGCAGGACATGGCTAAGTTGCGCCGCGATTTGCTCAGTATGGACCAGACACGCCTGCGGTTGGGTCTGGATTCCGGCGATTTGGTTAAACAGGCCAATATTGAATTAGAGCATATCAATAAGCGCGAAGCCGGTATCCGGGTTCAGCTGGATATTCAGCGGAACCTGTTGGCCCGCCTGATAGGTAAAGGCCCCGACTCGACGCGAAAGCTGTTTACCGATACTCTTCTCAGCTCGGAAAAGTTACGCTTGCCGACACAACTTCCGCTGGAGCTGCTCGGCCAGCGCCCTGACTTGGCCTCGGCGCTTCACCGGGCCGAGGCGGCGGCGCAAAGGGTCAAGATGGCCAAAGCCAGCTTCCTGCCGACCGTCGACCTGACGACATTTGTCGGCGTGAACGCCCTCAGGCTTACATCGCAAGGAGGAAGCTCTCTGGCCAACCTGCTGTTCTCAGGTTCCAGCTTTTCCTATGGCGTCGCGCCGGGCCTGCGGCTCCCTTTGTTCGAAGGCGGACGTCTGCGCGGGGAATTATCCGCGCAACGGGCCGAGTACGATGTCGCCGTGGAGCTTTATAATGAAACCTTGCTGCATGCCGTGCAGGAGGTCGCCGATAGCCTGAGCCGCTGGCGGGAAACCAGCGCCATCCTCGAAGCGCAAGGCCGCTCGCTATCTGCGCAACATGAAAACCTGAGTTTCTCTGAAGTGCGTTTTCGCACTGGCCTGGATGATCGCCGGGCGATGCTGACCCGCCAGCATGCCGTGCTGGACCAGGAATATGCGTTGAAAACGCTGGAAGCCGATAAGCGGCTGGCAATGGTGGATGTGATGGAAGCGCTGGGCGGAGGGTACGTCAACGATCTGCGGACGACCGATCAGAATCCCGAACAAAAACAGCCCGGCTGGTGGCCATGGTCGATTTAATGGAAGCCTTGAGCGGATGGATTCGTATTAAAAATAATAATATGGCACTGCCGATATAACTACCTATGACAACTCAACCCAAGATTATTCGCGCCCGACGCAACCGCTATCTATTAATCGTCGCACTGATAATGGCCATAGCCGCTTTGGCTTACGCCGGTCATTGGTGGTTCAACTATCGTTTCCGGGTGGTCAGCCATAATGCCTTCGTCGCCGGCAACCTTATTCCGGTGGAAGCGGATGCAACGGGCATCGTCACACAGGTACTGGTCGAGGAAAGTCAGTATGTGAACAAGGGGGATCTGCTGGTTCGTCTTGATGAGCATCGTGCGCAGACCGCGTTAGGCCAGCGTAAGGGCGAGCTGGGGCAGGTCGTGCGCGATATCGGGGCGGTTTTTTCCACACACCAGCAGCTGTGCCAAAAACTCCTTGCCCGCTCTGCCCGGCTGGCCCGTGTCCGCCATGATGTGCTTCGGTTTCGGCAGGCGCTGCCAACCGGCGCAGTGTCCGAGCAGGTTGTGCAAAATGCCGAAGACCAGGTAACCGCTCTGGAAGCCGAGATGCGGGAAGCCGACGCTGAACTCAAATCCATAGAAGCGAAAGTGGGAGGCACCAGTAAAATCTTGCACCCGGACGTAGAAGCAGCCAAATATAGATTCATCGCCGCTTATCTTGACTATTCCCGGCAGCAAATCCACGCTCCGGTTTCCGGCTATGTATCGATGCGCAAGGCTCAAGTCGGCAACCGGGTTCAGCCCGGTGATTCGCTAATGACGATTGTCCCTTTGGAGCATCTGTGGGTGGAGGCGAATTTGCGGGAAACAGAGATAGCGCGAATACGCCCCGGCCAGCCGGCAGAGATTAGCGTCGATCTCTACGGGGATAGCCACACTTATCACGGCACGGTTGAGGGCTTGGTGCCGGGCACCGGCAGTGTTTTTGCCTTATTGCCGCCCAATAACGCCGCCGGAAATTTTATTCATATCGTGGAACGTATTCCGGTACGCATCGCACTGAAAAAAGACGAGATACTAAAATATCCCCTTCGCCCGGGACTGTCCACCGTGACCTCAATCGACGTCAGGGAATTGGATCAGCCATTGGACACTTCACTGGCTGCTGTGACCAGCCCGGAGTATCAGACTGACATTTTTTCCGATGAAATCACCGAAGCTGAAGCCAAGGCTCAAACGATTATCATGGACAATTTGATCCAAAAAACCGATCTATTAGAGCCGAGTTGCAAGACTCCCGAATCGGCAAGCGCTAAAAGCCCTGGCGCTGGCCGGTGATTTGCTTATTGCATTGCTTAAGGGATAATGCTGCTTGAAATTGGACCGTCTGATAAGCAACTAACCCTGAGTCATGCCACAAAAACCGCCCCGAATTTTTATCTACGCCGCGCTGCCCTGCGAGGCCAAGCCGCTGGTCGAGCATTTCAATTTAAAGAAAGACACGACGATTCAGCCGTTTGCGGTTTATGTAAATCAGTCCATCTGCCTGACGGTAACCGGGCTGGGAAAAAGCGCGATGGCGGCCGGCGTGGCTTATACCCAGGCTTTGTTTGCTTCGGTTGAACATCCGGTTCTGGTTAATATCGGTATCGCCGGACATAAAGACCATGCTGTGGGCCGCCTGTTTTTAATCGACAAAATCACCGATGCCGACAGCCAAAAAAGCTATTATCCGCCCCTGGTTTTTACGCCACCTTGTGACACGGCCAACATCCAAACGGCATCAAGGCCGCAGCTTGTTTATGACCGGCAACATCTTTGCGATATGGAAGCGTCTGCGTTTTATGAAACCGCTGTGCGCTTCTCGACCGGTGAACTGATCCTCTGCCTGAAAGTTATCTCGGATAATGAATCATCGCCCGCCGAAAACATCCAGCCCAAACAGGTCGCGTCATTAATAGCCGCGCATGTTGCAACGATTGAAACCCTGCTGGCGGAGTTAAACGGTTTGGCGGAATTGATAACTGCGCCGGAACCGGCACAGTTTGCAGAACTGACACAACGCTATCATTTTACGGCCAGCGAACAGGGACAGCTAAAAAACCGGCTGTCCCGCTGGTCGGCTTTGACCCAGCAGCCAATCCCCGAGTTTGATGAAACCCGTTTGCGCAGAGGCAAGGATGTTTTAGGCTGGCTGGATCAACAACTCAGTCAAATCGAGTTTTCTTTGTAATTCTACTTTGTCAGATTATTTGTAAGCGCGTTATACAGGTATCCTAAGTTCAAAGCCATCCATGGCCTGGATTTCGAATCTATTCCATTCGATGAGCTCATTCCCTACACGCAAATCGATACCCCACGCCCGCTTCGGTCAGCAAGTAGCGCGGCTGAGTGGGGTCTGACTCGAGTTTCCGGCGCAATTGTCCCATGTAAATCCGTACATAGTGGGCGTGTTCCACGTAGGCAGGCCCCCAAACCTCCAGCAATAGCTGCCGATGCGTCATCACCTTGCCCGCATGATGAATCAATACGGTCAGCAACCGGTATTCGATGGGAGTCAGATGAATCACTTGGTCGCCGATATGGACACTGCGGCGGGATAAATCGACCTGCAAATCGCCGACATGAAACAATGTTTCGACGCTGTCTCCGGCAAGTTGAGCGGCATGGCGCAGCGAGACGCGCATGCGCGCCAGCAGTTCGCCGATGCTGAACGGCTTGGTCAGGTAATCGTCCGCACCGGCATCCAGCGCGGCAATCTTGTTGCTTTCCTGACTTCGGGCCGACAGCACGATGATCGGCACGGCGGACCATTCACGCACCTTGCGGATCACCGCTATGCCGTCCATGCCCGGCAAGCCCAGGTCGAGTATGACCAGCTCCGGTTTTCGGGTGCCGATCTCCACCAAACCCCGTTCGCCGGTTCCGGCTTCAATCACCTGAAAACCCTGCACACTCAGGCTGGTGCGCAAGAACCGGCAGATTTGCGGGTCGTCCTCGATGACCACAATGACCGGCTTGGCGTTACTCATCTTGCAACTGCTCCGCGGCCAGTTGCGGCGGCGCTTCGTCTATTGGCAGCAGAAAATAGAATTGCGCCCCGCCGCCAGGCCGGTTGCCGGCTTCGATAACGCCGCCATGCGCAATAATGATGGCCTTACAAATAGCCAGGCCCAAACCGACGCCGCTTTGCGTACCCTCCCGGTGTACCCGATAGAACTTATCGAACAGTTGTTCCTCTTCTCCCGGCGGTATGCCGGGACCACGGTCCGCTACCGTCACCTTGAGCATATGGCCGGAGCACTCGGCGCTAATGTCGATAGGACTGTCCTTCGGCGTATATTTGCAGGCATTTTCCAGCAGGTTGACCAGCACCTGTTCGATCAGTACCGCATCGACGCGCACCAGACAGAGGTCATCCGGCAACTGGGTATTGACGGTTCGATCATTAAGCCGCTTGCGCATCCGCGTCAACGTTCCGCCGATAATTTCATCCAGCGGATACCATTGCCGGTTCAGCGATGCCTGTCCTGCATCGAGACGCGCCATGTCCAGAATATTGTTAGCCAAGTTCGACATGCGCAGCGCTTCGTCATAGATGGTCTGGCTCAGTTCCTGCCGATCCGAAGGGGCAAGCTGGGCATCCTCTTCCACCAAGGTACTGGCTGCGCCGACGATAGACGCCAAAGGCGTGCGTAAATCATGGGAAATGGCGCTGAGCAGGGAATTGCGCAAAGTCTCTGATTCCATGCGCAGCTGCGTCTGTTGGGCCTCTTCGGCAAGATGCACCCGCTCAATGGTCTGGCCGACCTGGCTGATGAAGGTATCCAATAGCCGACGCTGTTCGGGCAGAAACACCCGGCGCAGATTGGCGGCGCGTAAAGCCAGCACACCGATGACGCCGCGAAAGCCGGAAATAGGGAAGAACACCGCATTGGCGCCGGGCAAAGTATCGGTACCTTGTCCTGCCATCTGGCCGTGATCGAAAACCCACTGCGCGACGCTGAGATCGCAACCGCGCAGGGACTCTGGAGCTGGGGGATCCGGCGGATAGACTATCCGGCCGTCATCGTCGGGAAACAGCAGGACGCTGGCGCCGCCGAACTCCTCACGAATACGGCGCACTGCGACTCGCGCGGTATCCGCTATGTTACGGCTGGCCGCCAACTCTTCGCTCAGCGCATAAAGAACATTGGCGCGCCGCTCCCGGTGCGAGGCAACTTTCGCCTGTGAGCGCATGTTGCTGGTCAGATGGCTGATAATCAGTCCGACCAGCAACATAATGACGAACGTCACTAAATACTGGACATCCGCCACCGCAAAGGTATGAACCGGGTTTACAAAAAGAAAATCGAATGCGGCAACGCTCAGTACCGAGGTCAGGATGGATGCCTCACGGCCAAAGCGGGCTGCCATAAAAACCACGCCCAGCAAATAAACCATGACCAGATTAGCCAATTCGAATTTCCCGGACATGAGCCAGGCAAGAAAGCTCGTGCCCCCGGTCATCACCAGCGCCCAGCCCCAATTCAACCAGCGCCGCTTGGCGCGTCCCCAGGGATAGCTGGAACGCGGCACTTTTCCTTTAGGCGTTTTTTGCTCTAAGGTGTCTTTGCCGCGCGGGCTTCCCAATAAATGGACATTAATATTGTGCGCTTCCGCGATCAGGGTATCGACGACCGAGCCCAGCAGCCAGCGCCTCCACCCCCTGCGGCGGGGCTTGCCCAGCACGATTTTGGTGACATTGCGGCTTTTGGCGAAATTCAGGATTTCTTTGCTCATGTCCGGGCCTGACAACGTCGCCGTTTCGGCGCCCAACTGTTCGGCAAAACGCAATACCCGCAATACCTCATCACGACGTTCGACGGGCAGGCGTTGCAGCTCCGGCGTTTCCACATAGGCCGCAATCCAATGGGCGTGCAGGCTGGTCGCTAGGCGCTTGGCGGCACGCACCAACCGTTCGGCGAGAGCGTCGGGGCCTATGCACACCAATATCCGGTCGCCGACCGGCCAAACATCGCGTATTGCATGGTCGTCCCGGTAGTCTTGCATTTGCGCATCGACCCGATCGGCAGTCAGCCGCAAGGACAACTCGCGCAAGGCAATCAGGTTGCCTTTGCGGAAGAAATTGCGCATCGCCCGTTCCGCCTGTTGCGGCACATAAACCTTGCCTTCCTTGAGCCGCCGCAGTAATTCATCGGGCGGCAAGTCGATCAATTCGACTTCATCGGCCAACTCAAATATCGTGTCCGGCACGGTCTCCCTAACCTGCACCCCGGTTACCTGGCTGACATCGTCGTTGAGACTTTCCAGATGCTGGACATTCAGCGTGCTGTAGACATCAATGCCGGCATTCAGTAATTCTTCGACATCCTGCCAGCGTTTGGGATGGCGGCAACCGGGGGCGTTGCTGTGCGCCAATTCGTCCACTAAGACCAGGGCCGGTCGGCGTTTCAGCGTGCCGTCGAGGTCAAACTCGCGCAGCACCGTGCCGCGATGTTTCACCAGCTTGGGCGGCAGCACATCCAGGCCTTGCAATAAAGCGACGGTTTCCTGCCGTTCGTGGGTTTCGACCAAGCCGACCACCACATCGACGCCTTCATCCCGCTTGGCTTGAGCCGCCAACAACATCGCATAGGTTTTCCCTACCCCTGCTGCCGCACCGAAAAAAACCTTAAGCCGTCCGCGCCGCCGCCGGTTTTCCGCCTGCTCTACACGGGCAAGCAAGGCGTCAGGGTCTGGTCGGGTGTCGTTCATGCGTGAGTCCGGTCGTTACTGGAAATTCATTCATTAAGGCGATGATCCAGCGCCAAATTTAATTTCAATACATTAACACGGGGTTCGCCCAAAATACCCCATTGCCGAGTTTCAGTATAACGCTGAACCAGTTCGCGCACGCGGTCAGGAGACATATGCCTCGCTTTGGCAACGCGGCTGATTTGATAGGCCGCCGCTGCAGGGCTGATGTGAGGATCGAGCCCGCTGGCCGAGGCAGTCACCAAATCCACGGGAACCGGTTGCGTGTTTACGGGGTCTGCATCGCGCAACGCCTTGATGCGCGCCTGGACGGCGTCTATCAGTGCAGGATTAGTCGGGCCTTGATTGGAACCGCCGGAAGCCCCGCTGTTATAAGGAACGGACGAAGTCGCCGAAGGCCGCCCCCAAAAATATTCGGGACGATTGAACGCCTGGCCGATTAATTCGGAACCGAGCGGCTGTTCGTCACTGCCGAGCAGACTGCCGTTTGCCTGACCGGGAAACAGGGTTTGTGCAAAGAGCGTGACTGCCAAAGGATAGACGACGCCGGTCAGCGCAGTAAAGAACAATAGCATCAGTAAAGCGGGCTTGATGTGCTTAATCATAGTGATCTCCTAAGAGTTAGAACGCTAACGCGGTTAAGCCAAGATCGATCAACTTAATGCCGATAAACGGTACGATAACACCGCCGCCGCCATAAACCAGCAAGTTATTGCGCAATAATGTTTCCGCATTTTGCGGCCGGTAAACCACACCTTTCAGGGCCAACGGAATCAAGGCGACAATAATCAAGGCATTAAAAATAACCGCCGAAAGAATTGCGTTGTCCGGGCTGCTAAGCCCCATGATATTCAACGCGCCAAGTTGCGGATAAGTACTGGCGAACGCGGCGGGAACGATGGCGAAGTACTTGGCCAAGTCATTAGCCAAACTAAACGTGGTCAACGCGCCACGCGTCATCAGCATCTGCTTGCCGGTTTCAACGATCTCGATCAGCTTGGTGGGGTTGGAGTCGAGATCGACCATATTACCGGCTTCCTTGGCTGCCTGGGTGCCCGAGTTCATCGCCACCGCCACATCGGCTTGGGCCAAGGCCGGGGCATCATTGGTGCCGTCGCCAGTCATCGCCACCAGTCGGCCTTCGGCTTGTTGCTCGCGGATCAGCTTGAGCTTGGCTTCCGGCGTCGCCTCAGCCAGAAAATCATCGACGCCCGCTTCGGCCGCGATCGCCGCTGCAGTCAAGCGGTTATCGCCGGTGATCATGATCGTTTTAATGCCCATATTCCGTAGTTCGACAAAGCGCTCCTTTATGCCGCCCTTGACTGTGTCTTTCAGCTCAATAACGCCTAATACCCGTCCACCCTCAGCAACCAACAGCGGTGTACTGCCCCGGCGCGCAACAATATCGGCGGCTCGAGCCGCTTCCTCCGGGAATTTTGCCTGTTGCGCTTCCACATAGCCGCGAATCGCATCGGCAGCGCCTTTACGGATCTGGCGTTCGCCGATATTGACGCCGCTCATCCGGGTTTGTGCGCTGAAGGCGACAAACGTCGCATCCAGTTCGTGAATATGGCGCTCGCGAATGCCGAATTTCTGCTTGGCAAGAATGATAATGCTGCGACCTTCCGGCGTTTCGTCAGCCAGCGTCGCCAGTTGCGCGGCATCGGCCAATTCTCTTTCGGTGGTCTCGCCTATCGGGATAAAAGCTGAAGCCTGGCGGTTGCCCAGCGTAATCGTGCCGGTTTTGTCCAGCAGCAACACATCGACATCGCCGGCCGCTTCAATGGCCCGTCCCGAAGTGGCAATCACGTTTTTCTGCATCATCCGGCCGATGCCGGCAACGCCGATAGCGGACAGCAAACCGCCGATAGTCGTGGGAATCAGGCAGACCAACAGCGCCACCAGCACGGTGATCGAAACCGGCGTACCGGATTTGGCGATCTCCACACTGTACAGGGAAAACGGCAGCAGCGTCACGGTGGTCAGCAGGAAAATCAACGTCAATGCCACCAGCAAAATGGTTAGGGCGATTTCATTAGGCGTTTTTTGCCGCGATGCGCTTTCCACCATCGCAATCATCCGATCCAGGAAGGCTTCGCCGGGATTGACAACAATCTGCACGACCAACCAATCGGATAACACCCTCGTCCCACCGGTTACCGAGCTGAAATCGCCGCCCGATTCGCGAATCACCGGCGCACTTTCGCCGGTGATCGCGCTTTCGTCGACACTGGCCGCGCCTTCGATGACTTCACCGTCGGCGGGAACAAAATCGCCCGCTTCGATCAGCAGGATGTCGCCGCGCCGTAACGAAGTGCTGGTGACTTTGGCATAGTCTGTACTGTAACGCGGTTCGTCCAGTTTCTTCGCCATGATGTCGCGCTTGGCGCTGCGCAATGCCGCCGCTTGCGCCTTGCTGCGGCCTTCGGCGACGCTTTCCGCGAAGTTGGCAAACAACACCGTGAACCAAAGCCAGAAAGTTACAGCCAACATGAAACCGGTTTGGGTACTGTTCTCTGAAAACAACTCCCACAGCCATAGCCCGGTGGTCAGTAAGCTGCCGATATAGACCACGAACATCACCGGATTTTTCCATTGTTGCTGCGGAGCCAGCTTGCGCAGGGTATCGCCTAGCGCATCCAGCAGTATCTGACTGTTGAATAACTGTTGCGTATGCTGTTTCTTGCTCATAGCCTGTTTCTCTTATTGCTTGAATTCATAATCGTAGGCCGGAATAAGGCCATCCAAGCGCGTAGCGCGAGGTGGCGTTTCCGGCGAATTTGGGCAGTGTTTGCCGGAAACGCCAGTTCTCGCTGCCGCTCGAACCGGCTTATTCCGGCCTACGGAGCTAATTATCTTGCCGCGTTCATCATCAAATGCTCGACCACCGGCCCCAGCGCCAAAGCGGGAACAAACGTCAACGCGCCGACCAAAATCACGGTGCCGATCAGCAGCATCACGAATAATGGCGTATGCGTAGGCAATGTGCCGACGCTAGCCGGTACGGTTCTCTTCGCGGCCAATGAACCGGCAATCGCCAGCACCGGGATGATAATGCCGTAGCGCCCGGCCAGCATCGCGACGCCTAATGCGATGTTGTAAAACGGCGAGTTGGCGCTTAATCCGGCAAAAGCACTGCCGTTGTTGCCCGCAGCGGAGGAAAATGCGTAAAGAATTTCGCTGAACCCGTGCGCACCAGGATTGGCAACCGCTGTTTTCCCTGCTTCCAGCATGACCGCCAACGCCGTTCCACCCAAAATAAAGAAGGCCGGAATTAAAATAACGATAGCCGCCATTTTTATCTCGAAGGCCTCGATTTTTTTGCCGAGATACTCCGGGGTGCGGCCTATCATCAAACCGGCGATGAATACCGCAATCAGTGCAAAAACCAGCATGCCATAAAGACCGGAACCCACGCCTCCGAAAATGACTTCGCCTAGCTGAATCAGCCACATCGGAACCATGCCGCCCAGCGGTGTATAAGAATCGTGCATCGAATTGACCGAACCGTTGGATGCCGCTGTCGTCGCAGTCGCCCACATCGCGGAATTAACGATGCCGAAACGCGTTTCCTTGCCTTCCATGTTGCCGCCGGACTGGCTGACGCTAACGCTTTGTTCAACTCCAAGCGCAGTCAGTAAAGGGTTGCCGCCTTGCTCAGACCCAACCGTGACGAATAACAGGCTGGCGAACACCAGCGTCATCGCCGACAAAATGGCCCAGCCCTGGCGCGTGTCGCCGACCATCGAGCCGAAGGTATGGCACAGCGCCGCAGGTATCAGCAAGATCGCCAGCATTTCCAGAAAATTAGATAATGGCGTTGGGTTTTCGAAAGGGTGCGCAGCATTGGCGTTAAAAAAGCCGCCACCATTCGTGCCCAATTGTTTGATCGCGATTTGCGAGGCGACAGGGCCTACTGCCAAGGTTTGTGTGGAATCTTCCGTTGCTGTGCCTACCTGCTCAACTAACGGCATGGTTTGGTAAGGTTTGAAGGTTTGCACAACGCCCTGCCCAACCAACACCAACGCCAGCACTAGCGATAGCGGCAGCAGGATATATAAAGTGCCGCGCGTCAGGTCCGCCCAGAAGTTGCCGATACTGTCAGCATGGGTGCGCTTAAAGCCGCGTATCATCGCAACCAAAACCGCCATGCCGGTGGCCGCCGAAACAAAGTTTTGCACACTCAACCCCAGCATCTGGGTCAGATAACTCATCGTCGTTTCGCCGCCGTAACCCTGCCAATTAGTGTTCGTGGCAAAACTGACTGCGGTGTTGAGTGCCGAATCGACAGTGACATTGCCCAGTTGTTGCGGGTTCAGCGGCAGATAGGCTTGCAACATTTGCAATGCAAATATCGCCAGCCCGCCGAACAGGTTAAACCAGAGCAGCGCCGCTGCATATTCTGTCCAGCGCATCTCCTGTTCCGGGTTAACACCGATCAACCGATAAACCCCTGCTTCCAAAGGCCCCAATATGAGCTTGAGAAGTAACGGGCGATTTTCATACACCGCCGCCATATAAACGCCCAAAGGCTTAGCCAACAGCAACAGGACGATAAAATATAAGGTGATTTGCGATAAGCCGTTTGCCGTCATTAGAATTTCTCCGGGTAAAATAACGCCACCAATAGATAAACGAATAAGGCGAATGCGAGCACGCCGCTCAAGCCGTAGATGAAGGTCATGACTGCCTCTCTTTATGAATGTTTCGAGAGGTTAATGTAACGCGGTTGTTATAAAAAAACTGTAAAAATAGCTGATCTCTCGCTGCCGATCAGCCCATTGCATGTGCTGCAAAGTTCAATTGTTGTGGAGATATGTATACGTTGTGCTGAGAAACAAGGCAATGCCTGAACTCAAGCTGATTTGGAGAAAATCATTTTACGGCCAGCGAACAGGGACAGCTGAAAAACCGGCTGTCCCGCTGGTCGGCGTTAACCCGGCAACCAATCCCCGAGTTTGATGAAACCCGGTTGCGCAAAGGCAAGGATGTTTTAGGCTGGCTGGATCAACAACTCAGTAAAATCGAGTTTTCTTTGTGACCGTATCTTCAGCCGTTAAAAGAATATGAAGGCATTCTTGGTGGCTGCGACAACTGCGATATAAACGAAGCAAGCCAGCGCTCCGGCAAAAGCTTTCCAGCGCAATTCGCCCTGGCTCTTGATAGCGACAATGCCCAAGCCGACGTAGGCCACCAAAGCAATAAGCTTAGCGATAATCCAGCCGTACTCGGCTGAGAACCAGGAACCTTGAAAAACCAGCGTAAAACCGGTAAGCAGCAATAAGCTGTTGATGACATGCGGCCCGATTTTTATCCATTTTTGTTCCAGCATTTCCGGGCGCTTTTCCGCCAAATAGACCCTGCCGACAAAGCTGGAAATGGACAATAAAATAAAGGTGAGGTGGAAAATTTTGATCATGCTGTGCTCCTGGGGTTGAAAATATTAACGTTACTGGGTAAATAAGTCTGTTGCCGATGTTGCAGCAGTATGTCCCGAAAAACCAGCGGGTCTTTCTGCTGGGTTATTTCGCCGGGACGCGGATAACACTGATGTTCCAGGCGGGACAGCCAAAAACGCAGCGCCGCCGCCCGAAGCAACGTCGGCCAGTGCCGTTTTTCCAGCGGCTCCAGCGGCCTCAGGCTTTCATAAGCAGTTAACAACGCCGTGAACTTTTCGGTATTCAGCATGCTGTTATCACAACACCAATCGTTAGCCGTTATCGCAACATCAAGCAGCAAGGTATCGGTGCAGGCACTGTAAAAATCCAGCAAACCGCTGAGCCGGTCATCGGCAAACAATACATTATCCCTGAACAGGTCGGCATGAATGACGCCGCGCGGCAGATTAACCGTGTTGTTTTCAGCCTGGAAAGCCAACTCGTCATCAATCAGCTCGCGATCGGTTGCCGATAAATAAGCGCGGATCTTGTTCAGCACCGTTTGGCACCAACTCAAATCATTGCCGCTTTTTATCGGAAAAACGTAGCCTTGTGTGCAGCGATGCAAACTGGCCAGCTGCAAGCCGATTTCCTGGCAATGCAAAACCGTGGGCGATGCCATTGCCGCGCCGGACAGCCGATTAAATACCGCGGCCGGTTTGCCGTTAAGCTGACGCAACGAATTGCCCTGCCGGTCGCTATGGGGACGAGGACAAGACAGGCTATTTTTGCCCAGGTGCGCCAGTAATCCTAAAAAATGCGGCAATTCCCCGGCAGTTAACGACTCAAACAGGGTCAGAACAAAGCTGCCCTGCGTAGTCGTTACCCAGTAATTGGTGTTGTCTATGCCGTCCGTTATCCCTTCAAAACCGACGACTTCGCCGAGAGTATAAGTACTGAAGAATTGATCGAGTTGCGGGCGTGTTATACGAGTAAATACAGACACTGAGTTTAAGCGGCTACCATTCCAGTATCTTCCACATATTGATGTCGAGTTCTCTATCTACATTGTTGCGGCGTTCATCCATTTTGCCGTCGCCGTTGGTATCAATAAAATAATACGGAGGACCGACAACCGGAACGACTTTTATCATATAAAGCCTGCCGCCGCGCCGGTACTCCTGAATGGTTTCTTTGCCTTTACGGATAATGGTAATGTCCGGCTCCATGGTTTCGCCGTTTTGCACCGGCAAGGGCGGCTCCGGAGCCTCCGGCACAGCCTCAAGTTCAGGCTCAGGCGGCCGCTCATCGACAGCATAGACCGGAAAGGCCAGTAAACTCAGTAGGATAAAACGTCGCATAACGTGACTCTTTTAAAATAAAAACTGCGGCTATCTTATTACAGTTTTTATCGACTTGCTTGACTAAAATGGCTCAATAGAGTGCTCCGCCGAGCTTTCATGTCTGGGATCAATAGACAGGCAGGTCTGCCGATAGACCGGTTTGAGCTGGTCGAGCGTCTGGATGAACTAAAGTTCCTTCACCGTTCGCCTCCCGTGGATAAAGAGACCAAGGCCCGGTCCAGCGTTCGCCATGCCAGCAGCGCGCACTTGTGGCGTCCCCGATGAGGGGTCACCGCCGTGAGAGGACGTATTACATCGCAAACGAACGGATCATCGGCGCTGCCGGCAAGAACATTCTCCATCGCCCAGTGGTAGTCCTGCGCCTCGCTGACGGCAACGCCGGTGAGCTTTATCGTCATCATCGATGCCGAAGCGATGCAAATGGCACAGCCGCTGCCCGTGAAATGGGCGCCACTGATGCGCTCGGAATCGACGGTGAGAAACAAAGTAATCTGATCCCCGCACACCGGGTTGTGCAGAGATGCTTTTACGGAGTAATTGGCCGGCTCTGCGCAATTAGCCGGGGCCGCGAAATGCCGAAGAATCTCCGGCCGGTAGAGGGACGTATTCATAATGATTGGTTTTCCGAGTTGTGCGCAGGCTTCCGCCAGCTGGTCGAAGAAGAAGTCGATTTTCTAGTGTGTTGTAAACGCCGCGCAAGAGGCGTACTGATGACGTACAGGTGAGTGGTATTGACCTCTGCGCTATGGACTTCAATCTGAAACCGGGTGCCGGCGCTGGCCTTGCCCTCAGGCGTGAGCGTGCTGGCGTCAAGGATAGTGAGATTCAAGATACTGGTGGGACGATCGGGGCTTTGTCCATAGTCATAGTGCATGGTTGCTGGTCCGTATAGTCGAGTTGAAGAATTATTATTTGGAAGTTTCTCTCAAGTCCAGTTAAGTTTCTAATATAAAGTTGCCCGGCAATATCTGTCACCGGCTACTGCGCATGAGTCGGAACAAATATGGCCGTTTTCGGTAAACAGCGAACTCTTTAATGCAGACAAAAAAACCAATTCAAACGCAATGAATATTCAAGAGCCCATCATCAGCCGACTAACCGCTTACTGTTTTTTCGCAAGCCGATTTCAAGCAACAAATCACAAGAGTTAACTGAGCCTTAATGATGGCAGCCAAGTTAATCCGCAGGGCAATAAAATGCGCCTGATTATGCCTCGCCCACTCTTGTTGCTCTTGATAAGACTTTGTTTTTAATTCACTAATAATATTGCTATTAGTGGCGCGATTCGAAATGAACTTATACAAATACCTGAAAATTCACTTGAATTAGAGTCTATTTGATTAAATAGAAAAATGCAAATGAATGCCCGTCTCCCAGCATCAATGCGCTTGCGCCAGAAATCCGGCATAAGCATATCTAACATATTTTCAGCGGGGCAAAGAGACACCTCGCCAATAGATTGTTCTGGAAATCGTTCAAGTTCGCCTCATGCCAACCCATCCAAGGAACAACAACTCAGAGATAAAACTATTCATTAAATCAGGCCGGTTTACCGGCTCGCCTAAAGCAATTCTCGGTTATTTAAGGTTACTCGTTATCTATTAAGCAGCAGGTACTTGCAGTGGCACGGACTGGGTCCCGTTTGCCGCGCCGGGCACCGGAGCTTTCGTCGGGACAGATCAGCAGGACAGCGGTTTGCATGCGTAGTAGCTCCCGCAAGGCAAGGCACAGGCAGGTGTCGAGACCTCGATTCAAGCAAGCGTCTTAAATCACAACGTAGCGCGTCTCAGACGGCATTCCTTGGTAGCACATGGGAACGAGACAATTTATTTTAAAAAATTCGGGCTATGTTTCTAACTAACAAAGAAGCGCTCTAGTCAGCGGCACCACCATATCAAAGCCGGCATCGGCGGCGAGAGTCACATCAAATGGGCTGACGTTGTCGCCTGGTGTCAGAAAATACAGGATTCGTTGTGTCATGAATATGCCGTTAAAATTATTTGTTAAAAATGGCCGACAGCCTAACGCATAGCCTGTATATTTTAAAATTACAGCCAACCGACCCTTTTCAGGCGCAAATACAGCAGCACACTGCCCACTCCGACACCGCCGACCACCAGCGGATAGCTGTATTGCCAATCCAGCTCCGGCATGTGCCGGAAATTCATGCCGTACCAGCTGAAGACCATAGTCGGTATCGCCAGGATCGCCCCCCAACCGGCCAGCCGTTTGACGACTTCATTCTGCCGCACCGTTTCGAAGGTCAGATGCACCTGCATCGCCGCCAGCAACATCTCGCGCATGCCGCGAATCGCCTGGTCGATGCGTTTGATGTGATCGGCAATATCGCGGAAATACACCTGCACATCCTTGGGAATAAGCCCGCTATGAAAGCGCATCAGCTCGTTGCAGATATCGATAACCGGATTAATGGCGCCTTCCAACTGCAACAACTCGCGCTTTAGTTCATACAGGCCTTCTATAGTCTGACGGCTGGGACGGGATTCGAAAATTGCCGACTCCAGCACATCGAAGCGCTGTTGCAAACCGTCGATTACCGGTACATAGTTATCGACGATGAAATCCATGATCGAATACAGCACAAACCCAGGCCCTTTAGCCAATTGCTGCGGCATGGCCTCGCAACGCTCCCTGACTTTGCTGTGACTGCGCGAAGCGCCGTGCCTGACCGTCACCAAAAAACGCGGCCCCATGAAAATATGGGTTTCGCCAAACTCGACCTGCTCTTCGGCAAGATGGGCGGTATGCAAGACCATGAACAGCGATTCGCCGTATTCCTCGATTTTCGGACGTTGATGCGCCGTGAGGGCGTCTTCGATAGCCAACTCATGCAGCCCGAATTCCTGCTGGATTTTGGCTAACAACTCGCCGTCTGCTTCGTACAAACCCAGCCAGACAAAGGTATTTTCCCGTTTCAGAACTTCGCTGATGTTTTCGACAGTCACATCGCCGATGCTGGCGCCGTCTTGGTAGGCCGCGCATTTTATGATCTTGTTGTTGTCGATTTGTCCCGTCAAAAGTTTCTCCGGTTATTTGGCAAAAGTAATGAAGCGATTCGACCGGTGAAACCATTGGTAAAAATCGATGAATGCAATGCTTGATGCTGATGGGAACGGGCCCTATTCAAGAGCGGCTGTTTGGGCGGAATGCCAGTGCTTGCCTTGTCGTATTCGAACACAGTATGAGCCGGCATCATTGGCGACAAGCAATCTTGCAGGCCGTATAAAGTCAGCATCGTCGGCCATCTTGCCGTGGCCTTGGTTAACATTGCCGACCGGTAGAGATTGAAGATCATGCCGTCCTTTGAGTTTAATAAAAAATCAAGTTTGCATGCTACAGGCGCTAAACTCAATCAGTTTTAATTGTTGCCGGTGTGCTCCGCTGCATAATCAAGTGCTAGTCCATGCATATCGGTCGGCATTGTTATTCAGTTTGGCAATATCGCCCCATCCGTTCGGCAGCCATTCCTGTGGCTCGGCAGCGCTGCTATCAGAATTTAGCATCGACCAGTTTCTGTTCGCGGATGATTTCCCCGGTTTCCAGGCTGCACAAGGCAAACCAGTCCGAACCGCCTTGCGTTTGTATCTCAAACCGCACCCAGAAATTCCCGGACCGGTTTAGTATTTGTTGTTTCTCAATTAATCCGGGATGCCGAAGCAGTCCTTCCCGTTGGCAGGATTCGATATAACCCTTACTTGCAGGCAGTGCATAGCGATCGGCAACGTTCTCATCCTCGCCGGTCATATCCCGATAAAGCGCCGATTCCGATAACGGGAATGTGTTAGAAAATGCAGGCCAAACCACAAGGGTCGACGCCAAAATCAACACAATTTTAATAAATTTGTTATTCATAAAGCGCCTCTTGAAACTTGTAAAAAACCGCTTGAATTAACTCTGACCCAGCCAGCCTCTTTGATTGTAAATCAGCCGTGCAGATGAGACCGGTTATCAAGCTATTGACTGCATGGTAAAAGAAGATTTCTTAAGAAATCCCTAAATAGGTTTTTATACTGATGAGCCGAACCAAGGGAATAATAAAAGTCTTACCTTTTATCAAAACTTGCAGGTAGCATAGCGATTATCATTAAACTCATGTGAGCTTTTATGCCGATAGCAAACGATATCCAGCAACTGCACGCTCAAATGCGCCAATGGCGGCAGCATCTGCACCGGTTTCCTGAAACCGCTTTTGAGGAAACGCAAACAGCGGAATTTATTGCCTGTAAGTTGGCGGAGTTCGGCCTGGACGTTCACCGGGGTTTGGGCAAAACCGGCGTTGTCGGGACGCTTACTGCCGGGAACGGCGGCAAGAAAATTGCGTTGCGCGCCGATATGGATGCCTTGTTCATTCAGGAACAAAACACTTTCGCCCATAAATCCTGCCACGACGGCAAAATGCATGCCTGCGGCCATGACGGCCATTCGGCGATGCTGCTGGGCGCGGCCTGCTATTTGGCCGAGCATCGCAACTTTAACGGCACGGTGTATTTTATCTTCCAGCCTGCCGAGGAAGGCCGCGCCGGAGCCAAGCAGATGATCGATGACGGGTTGTTTGAGCAATTTCCGGCCGACCGCGTTTTCGGCCTGCATAATTTCCCGGACATTCCGCCGGGACATTTTGCGGTTAAATCCGGCGCGATGATGGCGTCATTCGACTGCTTTGAAATCATTATCACCGGACAAGCGACCCATGCCGCGATGCCGCATTTGGGCAATGATGCGATAGTCGCGTCCGCCCAGCTGATTACCGCGTTGCAGACTATTGTCAGCCGAACGGTTAATCCCATTGATCCGGCGGTGGTCAGCATTACCCAGATTCATGCCGGCAACACCTGGAACGCGCTGCCGGAGTCGGTGCTGCTAAGAGGCACGTTCCGTTGCTTTAGCGGCGAGGCGCAAAAAACCATTGCCGATAAAATCGCCCGGCTGGTTAATGCGCTCTGCGAGGGTTTTGCGGTCAGTGCGGAAATCAAATTCAACCCGGAAAACCCAGGCTATCCGGTGACCTTTAATGCGGAAGCTGAAACCGAGCTGGCGATACAAGCGGCAATGGCCGTCGCAGGAGCGAACGGTGTCGATCGGCAACCGGCACCCTGCATGGGCTCGGAAGATTTTGCGTTTATGTTGCAGGAAAAACCCGGCTGCTATGCCTGGATAGGTAACGGCTCATCCGAAAACGGCTGCCTGCTGCATAATCCGCATTATGATTTTAACGATGAGGTATTGCCGGTCGGCACGGCTTACTGGGTAAAATTGGTTGAAACGGTGTTAAGGTAAAAGCATTTAGACCTTCCAGGTTTTACGACTGCCATGGATGGCGGAAGTGCTGGAGCCGCCGGGAGCGGCTCCAGTAAAAACCTGGAAGGTCTGATTTAGCTCTTTTTCGATTCAAACAGCATGTGCGCCATTTTTTTTGCTTTGGTTTTTAAATAACCGACATTGTCTTCATGAGCCACGGCCTCGACCGGAATGCGGCCCGCCACGTTAATGCCGAGTTTTTCCAACCCTTCTATTTTCTTCGGATTGTTGGTCATCAATTTTATGGACCTGACGTTCAGGTTTTCCAGCATTAACGCGGCAATGCTGTATTCCCTTTCGTCGGCAAGATGGCCCAGGTGGATATTGGCATCCACGGTATCCATGCCCTGATCCTGCAAGTTATAAGCTTGCAATTTTTTCAACAGGCCGATGCCGCGGCCTTCCTGGCGCAGGTAAATCAATACGCCGAAACCGGCTTTATCGATCATTTGCAACGCCATATCCAGCTGTTCTCCGCAATCGCAACGCCTTGACCCTAATACATCACCGGTAAAACATTCGGAATGGATGCGCACCGGCACGTTTTCCTTGTCTGCAACCTCGCCTTTAACAAGAGCGACATGCTCCTTGTCATCAATGGTGTTGCTGTAGTAATGCAGGATAAATTCACCGTGTTTGGTGGGGATCGGCGTCTGTACCAGATTTTCTAATTGAGGTTTCACTTAAATTAACTAATCCAAAAATTGATTGTATTTTACCCAATTCAGCGGCTATCCAGTTAAAAAGTTTCACGGCGCTTTGGCGGATTGTAATTGCCGACAATCGGAATATCGCAAAATATCCGTTATTTTCTGGCTTCAATCAGCTTGATAATATCACTGCTGCGGTCATCGACATGCACCGAGGTAAACGCGCAGGCTTTAACGTTCTTAACCGTATTGCGGTTAATGTTTGCCCCGACCAGCGCGACAACGACCGGGTTAAGCAGGTTCATCAGCGCGGCAAGCACGGGATTTGAACTGACCACATGTTCCAGCAATAAGACCTGTCCGCCCGGTTTGCAGACCCGGTACACCTCTTTCAAGCCTTTGAGCGCCGACGGTACCGAACAAAAAACAAATGAACAAATCACCGTATCGAAACTGTTATCGGCAAAACATAACGACTGAACATCCATCAGTTCCAGATCGACCTTGACATTTTTCCTGTCCCGTTTGCGCACCGCCTGCTTGAGCATTTGTTCGCTAAAATCAATCGCGGTTATTCTGGCATCCTGGGGATAGTAATCAAAATTCTTGCCCGTCCCTACGCCGACTTCAAGGATGTGATGCCCTTCGACCTTGGCCCATAATTTTTTCCGCCAGTTTCTAAAAAACAACCCTTCCATGACCGCCTCCATGCCCTCAAAATACGGAGCGATCCGGTCGTATCGTTTTCTAATAGCGGCGCTGTCTGGCTTCATGATGGCTTCGGGTAATTAATCGGGTGCTGCATATTACAGCGCAAGCCTGATTGTCATCAACAATATAAGTTGATTGACTCACCACGAAGGACACGAAGAACACGAAGTTTTATTCTTCGTGTCCTCTGTGTCCTTCGTGGTGCAATAACAGGGCTTAGGTTAGAGCAATATTTTAAGGATATTGCACCGGCACGGGCTCCAATTTCCATATCTCCCGGTTATAGTCGCTGATGGTTCTGTCCGTGGAAAACTTGCCGCTGTTTGCGCAATTCAATATGCTCATCCGGGTCCAGTGGTCTTTATCCTGATAGGCGACTTCCACACGTTTTTGCGCGTCGATATAGCTTCTGAAATCCGCGAGGGTCATCCACGGATCGAACTTGCTTTTAACCGATGCGATCAGGTCGTCAAATATCCCCAATTCAAACTGGTTAAAATGCCCGCTTTCCAATAGATTCATCACCCGCCGCAAATCTTCATCCTGATCGATGATGGCGTACGGGTCATAATGCTCCCGCCTTGCTCCAATCTGCTCTTCGGTCAGGCCGAACAGGAAAAAGTTTTCCTCGCCGACTTCTTCCATTATTTCAATATTGGCGCCGTCCAGCGTGCCGATAGTCAACGCGCCGTTCATCATCAGCTTCATGTTGCCGGTGCCGGAAGCCTCTTTTCCTGCGGTCGATATCTGTTCGGAAAGATCGGCAGCCGGGCAGATCATTTCCATCCCGGAAACCCGGTAATCGGGCAGGAATAACAAAGTCAGTTTACCGTCAGCATCGTGATCCGCGTTGATGACATGCGCGACATTGTTAATCAATTTGATGGTCTTTTTCGCCATCGCATAACCGGGGGCGGCCTTGCCGCCGATCAGCACGCAACGTGCAACCCAATTTGCGGTATCGCCGCGTTTGATGCGGTCGTAAAGATGAATTACATGCAGCACGTTTAGAATCTGCCGCTTGTATTCATGAATGCGTTTAACCTGTATATCGAACAGTGCATCGGAACTTAAATGAATGTCCACATATTGTTTTTTGTGTTCAATCAGCCGCTGTTTTGCGTTTTGTTTTATCGCGCGCCAGCGATTCCGGAACTCGGCATTCTCGGCAAAAGGACTCAGTTTTTTTAATTCGTCCAGATGCGTTATCCAGCCGGCACCGATGGTTTCGGTGATCAGCGCGGCCAGCTCGGGATTACAGGAAGCCAACCATCGGCGCGGGGTTACGCCGTTGGTTTTATTGTTAAACTTGTCAGGCCATAATTGGTAAAAATCGCGAAACAGGCCCTGTTGCAATAACTGGGAATGCAACTGGGCTACGCCATTGACCGAAAAACTGCCGACGATGGCAAGATAAGCCATACGTACCTGCTGCTCGGCACCTTCCTCTACGATAGACATCCGGGTCAATCTGGCCCTGTCGCCGGGCCAACGTGATGCAACCTCCGACAGCAAACAGGCATTTATTTCAAAAATAATCTCCATCAATCTCGGCAACAACTTTTGCATGAGCTTAACCGACCATTTTTCCAGCGCTTCAGGCAGCAGGGTATGATTGGTGTAAGCCATGGTTTGCCGGGTAATGTCCCAGGCTGCATCCCATGACAAGCCATGCACATCCATTAACAGGCGCATCAGCTCGGCAATGGCGATACTCGGGTGGGTGTCGTTTAACTGAAAACAGTTTTTGTTGGCAAAATGGCTAAAGTCGTTTCCATGCTGCCGGACCCAATGGGAAAGCACATCCTGCAAGCTGGCGGAAGCCAGGAAATACTGCTGGCGTAGCCTCAGTTCCTTGCCGTTTTCGTTGGCGTCATTCGGATACAACACCATGGTAATGTGCTCTGCGATGACTTTTGCTGCCACCGATTCGGCATAATCGCCCGCATTAAACTCATCCAGGTTGAATTCCTCTGTCGCGACGGCTTTCCATAACCGCAAAATGTTGACGGTATTGTTTTGATAACCGGGTATTGGCGTGTCAAAAGGCACCGCCAGCACATCGTTAGTGCTTAACCAATATACCCGCTGGTTGCCCTGTTCATCGGTCTGTATTTCGGTATGGCCGCCAAACTTGACGCGCAGCGAGTATTCCAGCCGCTCAACTTCCCAGACGTTTCCGTAACGCAGCCAGTGGTCCGGCTTTTCGACCTGTTCGCCATTAATGATGGTTTGGGTAAACATGCCGTATTCATAACGCAAGCCATAGCCAGTCACCGGCAATTGCAAGGTTGCGCAACTGTCGATAAAACAGGCGGCCAGGCGCCCCAACCCGCCATTGCCCAAGCCGGCATCGAGTTCCCTGTCAATCAGCTCTTCGATTTCAATGCCCAAATCATGCATGGCTTGAGTGGCTTCATCGGTTACGCCCAGATTAAGCATGGCGTTGCTCAAGGTTCTACCCATCAAGAACTCCATTGAAAGGTAATACGCCCGCCTGCTATCCAACTTGTTGTAGATTTTATGAGTGGTTTTCCAACGCTCCATCAGCCGGTCGCGGATGGATAATGACAATGCCTCGCAGGCATAAAAAGGCGATGAACGGAAATTCTCGTCCCGCCCCAGAGAATGAACATAATACCGTTTAAAATCTTCGATAAAATTCTCTTTTTTTACGCCCAACGTGGGAACATCAGTGATTGAAGGTATAGGCTTGCTTAAAATAAATCGTTTATTAGGCATGGTTACTCCAATAGATTGATGCGAATAAGGTGTTAGCTTAAGTAGTGCTCCATTATTGCCTGTTATATTTAATTTTCGGTTAAGAGTTAGCGCGGTTCAGAATTTCTTGCCACAAGGCATCGTAAGCGACCGTGGATGGGCTGTTCTTGATATAGCCTCCCAACGGCATACGCTTCAGACCCATGCGCTCAATATCGCTGGCATAAGGAATGGCGGTAGCTAAAATTTCGGGATGGCTCTCACTCAAAGTCTCCATGATGTCCCGGTGCATTTTTTTGCGCCGGTCAACCATCGAAAAAAACGGAATGAGCGCCAGTTTGTTCAAGCCGTTAGCTTCGATAAAGCGTTCCAGCTGTTCGAGCGTTCTTAACGACAATGTCGTAGGGATTATCGGCGATAATAATATATCCGCGGCCTCAAAAACGGCTTCGGACAATAGCGAAATGTTGGGCGGACAATCCAGAAAAATAAAATCGTAGTCTTCCGCCAAGGGCTTCAGGAGTTTTTTGAGCTGCCGGGTCGGTTTTTTTTGGGCATCCAGAACCAGGTCCAGATTCCTGAAAGAAAAATCGGCCGGTAACAGGTGCAGATTTTCAAAGTCAGTGCCTTTAATCAGGCCTTCCAGTTCGCGTTTTCCGGCGATGAGGTCTTTGCCGCCGCCCTTGACCTTCGGCTTGATGCGAAAGTAATAACTGCTGGCTCCCTGCGGATCGAGATCCCAAATCAGGGTGCGGTAACCGTTGCGGGCGGCTGTATGGGCCAGATTGACCGCGCTCGAAGTTTTGCCAACGCCACCTTTAATGCTATAGACAGCTAATACATTCATTGCATAGTCTCATGTTTATGCGGGTAAGGTTGAAACAACGATAACACAACACCCCCTACTATTGGCAAAACTGCCCGGTTTTCGCATAACGGGCGCATGGCGGGCTAACCTGTTCAAGTATGACAATTTCCCCTTATTGTCATGTTCTCGCCGGCTTAGGACGATGAGTCAAGCCGCGAACCGTTGCGGCCGCCTTGCTTGGCGAGATATAAAGCATTATCCGACCTTTTCATCAGTTCTTTCCAACTCGGCTTGGCGCCCTTGGAGCCTGCCACGCCAATACTAACAGTAACCGGGCAACGCAATTCGATCCTCTCAGGCTGGTTTCGCTCGATGGCATTGCGGATGCGCTCGGCCAGCAATACGGCTGTGGTACCGTCGGTGTTGGGGGCGATGATCAGGAACTCTTCACCGCCCAGCCGGCAGACAATGTCGCTGGTGCGTACGTTTTCCCGCATCAGGCTGGCTGCGTGCACCAGCACCTGGTCGCCGACATCATGTCCCAGCGAGTCATTGACCGACTTGAAATGATCCAAATCCAGCATTAAAACGCTCAAAGGCTGATTGGAGCGCTGCGCAGTCGCGGACTCCTGTTCCAAGCGGGCCATTGCATAACGCCGATTGGGCAAGCCGGTCAGAATGTCGGTATTCGCCATAGACTTAAGACGGCGGTTTGCTGCGGCCAGCTCGGCAGTATAGCGTTTGATGTCCTGGCTTTCTTTTTCCAGTTCATTTTGCAAGGTAACAATGCGCTGGCCGGCCCGTAAGCGCGCCAGCAGCACGCGCAGGCTGACCGGTTTGGTCACATAGTCGTCGATACCGGCATCGAAAGCTTCAACCAGAGCATCTTCATCTTCTGTCGAAGTCAGCATAATCAGGTAAATATTTTTACCAAAGGCCGACGCGCGTAGCGCTTTGCAAAGGGCCAGTCCATCCATGGGCTTCATCCTCCAATCGGTAATCACCAATTGCGGCTTGTGCTCAATGATATATTTCATCGCGGATTCACCGTTTCGACACGTTGCAACCTGATTACCCGCCGCGGCAAGCTGCTTGGAAAAACGCGCCAGCATCATCGGGTCATCATCGACCAGCAACAGGCTCAAGCCCGGTAAAGCCGGTTCTGGCGCTGCATTTTTTACCAGGGAATCCCGCACATCTGTTTTTACGTCGATCAGCTTGCCCCAATCGTGCCAAAGCTCGACGGTTTCGTCGATAAACCTGAGCAAAGCCGACTCGTCCATGGCATGAAGAGCCGCCTTCGCTGTTAACTCCGTCCACATCACGGCACGGAGTTGCTCATCAGCTACGCAGTAGTTGCCAATCAGCCGGGCAAAAATCAGTTGCCTGGCAAAATCGGCTGTCCGGTTAAACCCTTCAATTTTTTTCTCGAAGCTCAGTTTCAAGGCATCCAGAAATATCGCGGGAAATCCCCAGTCGGCCAGCAATATATGGCTCAGGACTTTATGGTCGATAGCAAAACGCTCACTCTCCAGAGCAAGAAGCCGCTCACCCTCCGCCGCGCCAAGGCATTCATCATAAATATCCGGCCAAGCAGTTGCCAGGGCGAGACTGCCGATGTCACTCAGCAGGCCCAACGTAAACGACTCCGCAGGCACCACTGTGGTTTCCCTGGCAGTGATGGCCGCGATGGATACTGACACCGCCAAGGATCGCGACCAGTAGGCTTCATAATTAAATCTCCGGCAATGCCCGCTACCGCTGTTGCCAATCAGGGAAAGACTCAGCGCGAAGTTACGTACCGTCTGCATGCCCATCATCATGACCGCAGTTTGAACATCGGCGATGGGCCGCCGGGCTCCGAAAGCCGCCGAATTGGCAAAGCGCAAAATGCGCCCGCTGAGGGCAGGATCGACTTTAACCAGTTGACTCACCTGTTGCACGGTGGCATCGCTTCGTTGTACGAGTTGCATAATGGCCAGCGCCGTTCCCGAAGGGGAAGGCAGGCGATCGGTAACTTTGAGTTCATCAAGATTGAATTCAATATTCATTGCTTTGTTCTTTCCGTTGTAACAGGCTATCGATTAAACTCATCATGGCCCGGATCAAATCATGGGTCATCAACTGAAAATCGGCATCCGAAGCAGAAGCCATGCGGGCTGAATGCTCCAGTTTTACCGCAAGACTGATTATTTTTTCGGCGCAAAAATGCCCAGCCATGCCTTTAATAGCGTGGGCGACATCGGCCAGCGCAACATGGTCGGCTCGAGACAGAGCGGCATTCAATTCAGCCATTTGCCCTGGCGCCTCCTCAAGCAACAAATCTATCATCTCGGCCAATAAATCATGGTCATCATCCAGCCGTTTAAGCGCTGCCGCCTCATCCCAACAGGCTGAGCTTTCCGCATCCTCCTTTGCCAAAAAAAGACGTTCCCTTTCAGCAGCACGATCCTGCGCTGCATGGGCGACTTCAGGGGCGGACGGCTCACCCAGCCAGCGCGCCAAAACTGCTGCCAGATCGGCTCGGCTGGCAGGCTTGCTTAGATAATCGTCCATGCCGGCGGACAGGCATTTCTCACGCTCGCCTAACGAGGCATGCGCAGTCAGCGCCGTGACCGGCGTATGCGCTCCGCAAGCTGCCGCGACTTCCCGTTCGCGCAAGATGCGTGTGGCTTCGTAACCGTCCATAACCGGCATTTGGCAATCCATGAATACCAGATCGTAGGCTTGGCGCTCCAGATGATTCAGCGCCTCTTGCCCGTTATCGGCCAAATCGGGTTTAAGCTGGAACTTGGCGAGCTGGGAAAGTATCACTTTTTGATTGATCTTGTTATCTTCCACCACCAGCACCCGTTTGCCTTCGTACTCAAGCAAAACCTCTTTTAGCCGGCTCGCTGGAGCGGAATCCTGATCGGCAAGCTGCAACGCATCGACAATGGCATCGAAAAGCTGCGATTGCCGCACCGGTTTTAACAGGCTTTGTTTAAACCCCGACTCAAGTCTTTCGACTTGCGAGCCGATACTGCCTGAGGATAAAAGAATGCGCGGCGTGTCGGCAATGGCGGGTTTTTGCATGATGGCGCGGGCCAGCGCGAAGCCGTCCATGTCCGGCATTTGCATATCCGACAACAGCAAATCGTAAGGTTCGTTTCGCAGAGCGGCGACTTCGAGTTCAACAAGTGCGGCAGGCCCGCTGTCTGCTTCGCTTAAGGTAAAGCCCCAGTTGCTTAAATAATGTGTCAAAATCATGCGGTTGGTAGCGTTATCATCGACGATCAATGCACGCTTGCCGGAAAAATTCGCCTGCGGAACGGGAGTGTCGTTATCCATCGGCGCCAATGGCAAGGTAAACCAAAAATTGGCTCCCTGGCCCAAGGCGCTTTCAACACCGATGCGGCCGTCCATCAACGCAACCAGATCCTTGCTGATCGATAAGCCAAGCCCTGTACCGCCATAGCGACGGGAAGTGGAACTGTCGGCCTGGGAGAAAGCCTGAAACAGGCGCGTTTGCGCCTCGGCGGTGATGCCGATACCGGTATCCGCCACCTCAAACCGCAATATCGCCAGGGATGGTGTGTATGCCGCAGACCGGTCGGGAACAGATTCGGCAATCGCCGACACCTTTACCGAGACTTCACCTTTTTCGGTAAATTTAACGGCATTGCCGATCAGGTTGGTGAGCACTTGCCGGATGCGCGTGGGATCGCCATGCCAACGTTGCGGCAAATTGGTCGGCAGAAAGCAGTTCAATTCAAGGCCCTTGCTGTGGGCGCGGCTGGATAGCAAGGTGCAAACTTCTTCCACCAAATCCGGCAGATTAAACTCGATCTGCTCCAGCTCGACTTTACCCGCCTCCAGTTTGGAAAAATCCAGGATGTCGTTGATGATGGTCAACAACGATTCTGCCGAATTTGCCGCGATATCGATCAAATCCCATTGCTCTTGCGACAGTTGCGTATCCTGCAACAAATCCAGCATGCCCAATACGCCATTCATTGGCGTTCGAATTTCATGACTCATATTGGCCAAAAATTCGGTCTTGGCATGTGCGGCCTGCAACGCGGCATCGCGCGCAGCTTTCAGCGAAGCATTGGCCTTATCCTGAAGCACCGCGAGCGCCATCATTTCGCCTACTTCCTTGAGCATGGCAATGCGGGACTCGTTTTGCACCGGGTAAGCATCGGTAAAAATAAACAATACGCCGAGAATCTCGCCGCCGGAAGCGACAGGCACAACGTAGTGGCCATGAGGCTGGCGGTCAGCGCAGCAGCAATGATCGGAAACGATGAGTTTTCTTGAAACGGCAGCCTGTCCACATAAGCCGTCGCCAAAGTCTATGTGCTCCTTGCAATCGTAATCCCCGCGTACGACGAATTTTTCCAGATAATCATCCCCTTCCGCCCGCAAAAACATACCGCCCTTGCGCTGTGAATCGACATCCTTGAGGCCGAATAAAATATCCAGAACCTGAATAGAGCGCTGTTCCAGCGTCAAGGGTTGGTGCAGCGCCTCGGAGATGGTCAGGCGGGCGGCGATATCGTCGCTTTCGATTTGCAAAGCCGCTTCCTCTTCGACCTGTTTGCTGACATCGTGCTGAATCTGTACATAGCCCGCTAGTGAGCCGCTTGCGGTTAGAATCGGGGTAATATTGGTCTTGGCCCAGTAATCCAGCGTATCCTCAGTGGCTTGCCCCGGGCGGGTTCGAAGGTCCTGTGCCGTGTTAAGGCTGTCATTTTCAGGCGCTAATGCGGAAGCTTCGCCTACAGGACGTAGGTGAGGGGCGTGAGCAGGAGCGGAAGCTTCGCCTACAGGACGTAGGCGAGGGGCGTGAGCTTTGACTCGACGGCGGCCCCGCAGCCGACCTGACCAGGCTTCGCTGCAACGAAGCCTGCCTTGCATCTCGGACAGGATCTGTCGATCGGCGTTAGGGCTGTCCAGCACGTCGGGCTTTTGTCCCATCAGCGCATCCTCCGCCCAGCCGGTAAACAGGCAAAGTGCCGGGTTGGCGTACTGAATGAGCCCTTCCTCATTGGTGATGAGTATCATCTCGCTGCTGGCGTCCAGCGCGCGTTTAAGCGCTGTCAGTTTTAATTCATTCGCTTTCCGGGCGGTCGTATCCCGGCGGATCGAAATGTATTGCTTGGGCTTGCCTGTTTTATCCAGCAGAGGCGCGATAGTGCTGTCCACCCAATACAGTTCACCGTCCTTGCGGCGGTTGCAAAACTCCCCGCGCCATACCTGGCCGCCGGCTATCGTATTCCATACGTTGCGGATGTAATCTTTATCATGATAGCCGGAGTTCACGACGCGATGGTCTTGTCCTACAAGTTCATTTTGGGTGTAACCGGACACTTTGCAGAACATGTCGTTGGCATAAACAATGCGCCCCTGAACGTCGGCAATACTGACCAGCACATGGTTCTCCAAAGCCTCCAGCAGCTCTCTGTTGGAGGCCGTCTGTTCCTGCCCGTTCTGCAAGGCCAGCGGCCGTACCGCCAAAAACCATAAAAGTGGCGAACTGAGCACGGTCGACAAGATGATGCTGCTTACGCTGCCCTGCAATGGCGACAGTATAATTCCCCATTGCTGAGCCGCATCCAGCAGCCATATAGCTAGTATTTCGGAAATACTAATGACGATAATGATGATGGCTAACAAGGAGAGAAAATGGCGTTTAGTGGGTTCCGACGACGATAATGGAGTTGGCATAAGTCTCTGATTCGTTTTTGTTTAGTTATCACTATACAGGCCATGGATAACGGCCTGATCATCAGGTTTCGCCATTTTCAGAACGGCGTTGAAACAGCTATTTTGCGACTATTATTAAACTTGAATGCCTGTGTCGATCTGGCATGAAACGAGCAAACATCATTCCGGCAGCCATCGAATTGCGATCGGTTTCCACTGACTCCATGTTATCCGATACTTAAGCTAGAGCGTAACTTTAAAACCGTTATTTATCAAGGCGGTTATTGGATAAGCAACGATAAGCTTTCAATCATCGCAAACTTATCCTATCCTTTACGCCTTAAATTTAACCTGCCGCCGAATCTGCCCCGGTAGGCTTACGGCATACACACCATCCTTGGCGATTAAAAAAACCATGACTGAAGCAACCGCGTTATTTTCCGATGCAAAACTTGTAATTCCAGGCGGCGTCAATTCGCCGGTACGATCCTTTAGTGGCGTGGGCGGCACACCGGTTTTTATCGACCATGCCCAAGGCGCTTATATTTACGACAGTTTGGGCAATAGCTATATCGATTATGTCGGTTCCTGGGGACCGATGATTTTGGGCCATGCCCATCCGGAAGTCATTGCAGCGGTCAAGCAAACCGCCGAAAAGGGCCTGAGTTTCGGCGCTCCGACCGAAATTGAAACACTGATGGCTAAAAAGGTTTGCGAGCTGATGCCGTCAATCGATATGGTCAGAATGGTCAGCTCCGGCACCGAAGCCACCATGAGCGCTATTCGCCTGGCCCGAGGCTATACCGGCCGGGATAAAATCGTTAAGTTCGAAGGCTGTTATCACGGCCATTCCGACTCTTTATTAGTTAAAGCCGGTTCCGGCGCGCTGACGTTCGGCGTGCCCAGCTCTCCGGGCGTTCCGGCCTCCGTTGCCGAAAACACCATCACCCTGACTTATAACGATAGCGATTCGGTCAAAGCGCTGTTTGCGGAATTGGGCGAACAAATCGCCTGCATTATCGTCGAACCGGTCGCCGGCAACATGAACTGCATTCCGCCTGAGCCCGGTTTCCTGGAATGCCTGCGCCAGGTTTGCGACCAATATAATAGTGTGCTGATCTTTGATGAGGTGATGACCGGTTTTCGGGTGGGCTTAACCGGTGCGCAGGGACACTATAGTATTAAGCCCGATTTAACGACATTGGGCAAAGTCATCGGCGGCGGCATGCCGGTCGGCGCTTTCGGCGGCTCGCGTAAAATCATGGAGTATCTTGCGCCGCTCGGCCCTGTTTATCAGGCAGGCACGCTGTCCGGTAATCCTGTCGCGATGGCTGCCGGTTTGAAAACCCTGGAGTTGATCGCTCAGCCGGGTTTTTACGAGAGGTTAACTGAAAAAACCGAAAAGCTGACTTCAGGCCTGAAAGAACGTGCAGCCAAGGCCGGTATCGCGATGACCACCAATAGCGTTGGCGGCATGTTCGGGCTATTTTTCAGCCCTGAGCCGAAAGTCAGCCGCTTTGCCCAAGTCATGCAATGCGACCAGGACCTGTTCAAGCGTTTTTTCCATGCGATGCTGGAGCAAGGTGTGTATTTGGCGCCGTCAGCGTTTGAGGCCGGTTTCGTTTCGGCCGCGCATAGCGACGAAGACCTGGAAAAAACCTTGGATATTGCAGAAGCTGTATTCAAGCATTTATAACTTTAAAAAATTGGAATACGGATAACACGCTTTTTTAGAATGGTCTACCGCATTTCCTTACAACCACCTATAGGGGCACCTATTATGTCAACAGTCAAAGAAAGGGTTTCTGAAATAGTTCAAGCTCAACCTGATGACAGTAGCTTTGATGAAATTTTGCGGGAGCTTGCTTTTTCGCGCATGGTGGAACGAGGCTTAAGCGATTCCCGCGAAGGTCGAGTAATCTCTAATGAGGAAATGGAACATCGAATCTTCACATGGCGGAAATAAACTGGACTACCGAGGCTGAGCGCTGGCTGCGGGATATTTATGACTATATTATGCATGACAAGCCTGATGCCGCCGCAAATGTTGTCTCGGGAATATATGCAAAAGCCCAGTTATTACGCGACTTTCCGGAACTAGGATATCTGTATCGTAAAGAGTCTGATGGCGATATTCGTATTTTGCTATACGGACATTACCGAATCGCTTATTTAATAAAAAGCCCAAAAAGAATTGATATTTTGGGCGTGTTTCACGGATCACTCGACATCGACCGACTCTTGCTGTGAAATTTCTTGCAGTGTTTTGATAAAATTCAAGTTTATCCAGGATAATCAGCCAAATCCGTATCAACTATGTCCTACTTTTTTCTAACTATTGAATAGTTAATGAACTTCATCAATAACATTCCCCCGCTGGTACTAACATTAATAGGCGTGTTAATCGGTGCATTCGCAACGCGCCTGTTGAGCGGCAAAGATAGGACTCTGATCAGGCAGCTCTCAACCGACCTGGCTGTTTCAGAAGAAAAACTAAGACAACTTCAATCCCGCGAAGCCGAATTCAAGCAGTTGCAGCAGCTGTTTATCGAGACCAAAACCGAGAATGCCCAGCTGCAAACTCGCATGGATGAGCAGGCGAAAAATACCGCGGAAAAACTAAAATTGCTGCTGGACGCGGAACTGCGCCTGAACACCCAATTTGAAAACCTCGCAGGCAAGATTTTCGACGACCGCAGCAAGCAATTCGCCGAACACCATAAAACCAGCCTGGACCATATCGTCACGCCGTTGCGGGAACAGCTGGGCGAGTTCAAGCAACGCATAGAAACCGTTTACGACAATGAGAACAAGGACCGCATTTCCCTGCGCGAGGAGATTGTCTCATTGCGGCGCGATACCGCGCAAATGAACCAGGAAGCCCTGAACCTGACCCGCGCATTAAAAGGCGACAAAAAAGCCCAAGGTAACTGGGGCGAAATGATCCTGGAAAAAGTGCTGGAAAAATCGGGACTGCGTAAAGGCATTGAGTATGAAACGCAAGGCGCATTCCGGGATGAAGATAACCGGCTGTTCAAGCCCGATGTCATCGTCCGCCTGCCTGAAAACAAGGATGTGGTGATCGACTCCAAAGTATCCCTGCTGGCGTATGAGCGTTATTGCTCGACCGAAGACGACCTGGAACGCATCGCCTCATTAAAACAACATACCGAAGCCGTGCGGGAGCATATCAAAGGACTCAGCAACAAGAATTATTCGGACTTAAAAGGCTTACGGTCACTGGATTTCGTGCTGCTATTCATGCCGATTGAAGCCGCTTTCATTGCCGCCTTTCAGGCCGACGAACGTTTATTTACCGACGCTTTCGAGCATAAGATCATCGTGGTCACCCCGACCACTTTGTTGGCGACGCTCCGCACCATCGAAAACATCTGGCGTTATGAACGCCAGAACGAAAATGCCCGGGCTATTGCCGATAAGGCTGGATTGGTTTACGACAAGATCCGGGGCTTTGTCGATGACCTGGATAAACTGGGCAAACAGTTAAGCACCGTCAACAGCACGTATGACGGCGTGATGAATAAACTGACCCAAGGCAACGGCAACCTGATCCGCCAGGCCAGCAGTTTTGTCGAGCTGGGCGTTAAAGTCAAAAAGAGCTTTCCGAAAAGCATCACCGATCAGGCCGGTATTGACAGCGACGAGAGCTAGAAATTATCGGTTTTTATCGGCATCTTACAGAACATCTCAGCAATATTTATGCGATACTACGCGGTTTTGTTGTCCCGTTTTTTTAATACGTCTATAGACCGGTTATTAGCGACTCGCTCATCATAAAACCGCTCTACGGCACTCTGAGAAATTTATGATTACCTGCTTAATTTGGAGTTACACATGACCGCACTGGTTGGCATCATCATGGGCTCGACCTCTGACTGGGAAACCATGCGCTTTGCCGCGGAAACGCTGGAAAAGCTCGGCATTCCGCATGAGGTTGAAGTGGTATCGGCGCACCGTACCCCGGATAAATTGTTTCATTATGCCGAAACCGCTGAAACCAAAGGCCTGGAAGTGATCATTGCCGGAGCGGGCGGCGCAGCGCATTTGCCGGGTATGACAGCCGCAAAAACCGCCGTGCCTGTGTTGGGCGTACCGGTACAATCCAAGGCCTTAAACGGCATGGATTCCCTGCTATCCATCGTACAAATGCCCGCCGGCATTCCGGTCGGCACCTTGGCGATAGGCAAAGCGGGTGCAGTCAACGCGGCTTTGCTGGCGGCGGCCATTATCAGTAACAAACATGTCCAGTATAAGGACGCGTTACAAAATTTCAGAAGTGAGCAAACCGAATCGGTGCTTGCGCACTCAGATCCAAGAGCAGAGGACGATTTATGAAAGTGGGTGTATTGGGCGCAGGGCAGCTTGCCAGAATGATAGCGCTGTCGGGCATACCTTTAGGGCTGGAGTTTATTTTTCTCGACCCCTCCGCCGATGCTTGCGCCAACCGGCTGGGCCAGCCCCTGATCGGCGATTACAGCGATCCGTCCCTGCTTGCAGAGCTGGCGGAGCGCGCCGATGTGGTCACTTACGAATTTGAGAATGTTCCTGCTGAAGTTGCCGAGTTTCTGGCCTCTCACACCCAGGTTTATCCTTCCCCGAAAGCCCTGGCCGTTGCTCAGGACCGGTTAATCGAGAAAAGCTTTTTTCACGACATCGACATTCCCACACCGGCTTATGCCGCAGTGGACAGCTTTGAAAGCCTGGAGCAGGCTATGTCTACCCTCGGCTACCCGGCTATTTTAAAAAGCCGCACCCAAGGCTACGACGGCAAAGGCCAGTCCCTGCTCAAATCGGCGGACGATTTAAAACAAGCCTGGGAACAGCTGCAAGGCGCACCGGCTGTCGTCGAAGCCTTCGTGCCGTTTAATCGTGAAGTCTCCATCATCGCCGTGCGCAGTGTGTCAGGAAAAATTGTTTTCTACCCGCTATCGGAGAATTTGCATCGCGGCGGCATATTGCGCGTTTCCGAATGCCGTGCGGACGATCCCATGCAAAAGCAGGCGGAAAGCTATGTATCCCGCTTACTGGAAGCGTTGGATTATGTCGGCGTATTGGCCCTGGAACTGTTTGAAGTAGACGGCCAGCTGGTTGCCAACGAGTTTGCACCGCGAGTGCATAACTCCGGCCACTGGACGATAGAAGGCGCGGAAACCAGCCAGTTTGAAAATCATCTGCGCGCGATTCTGGATCTGCCGTTAGGCTCAACCGCGCCGGTAGACAACGCAGCCATGGTAAATTTCATCGGCGGACTGCCTGCAACTGAAGACGTATTGGCGATTCCGCATGCGCATCTGCATTTGTACGATAAGTCTCCGCGTAAAGGCCGTAAGGTAGCCCATGCGACGATACGCGCTGAGAGCCAAGATCAGTTATCCGATCTGCTTAAACGACTGACCGCGCTGGCCGATCAGGTTGATGATTCATAGATGTTGATGTTGTAGGCGAGGAGTCGTGCACAGCGTATTCCTTTCCGCCCCACGTGGAAATCTCTTTTTGCTCCGCCCATTTTCAAAAACGAACATGCAAAAATTGCCTTATTTTGCACGGTGTGAAGCCCTATTCATGGTGACTAACAGCCGTTGTCATTATTTTAATAAATGATTTAAACTAGCCAGCATGAATAAATATCACTTGAAGCTTTATATCACCGGCCAAACACCTCGCTCGGAAAGCGCCATCCAGAACCTCCGTAAAATTTGCGAAGAAAATCTCGATGCAAAATACGAAATCGAGATCATCGATATTCTTGAGCGTCCGCAATTAGCGGAAGATGAACGGATTCTAGCGACGCCAACATTGATCAAATCGTTGCCACCGCCATTGCGGCGACTTATCGGCGACTTATCGGAAACAGAAAAAGTTCTGGTGGGTCTCGATATCCGCCCGCCTAAATCGTCTGTAAATCCCAACTAAAAACCTGAATATCTTTTTATGAATAAGAAGGCTGTTGATTGTTCCGTCGAGAAATTGACCACCGGCATTCCCGGTTTCGACCTGATTGCGGTAGGCGGCTTGCCGATTCACCGCACCACATTGATGGCGGGTACCGCCGGCAGCGGTAAAAGCGTATTCGCTGCCCAATATTTGGCGGAAGGCATCGAGCAATGGGATCAAACCGGCGTGTTTGTGACTTTCGAGGAATCGCCGGACGATATTCGCCGCAACATGATGTCGCTTGGCTGGGATATCCCGGCTTGGGAAGCGGAAGGGAAATGGATATTCGTCGATGCCTCGCCTTATTACGATGACGACACGCTGATAACCGGTAGTTACGATCTCGGCGCCTTATTGGTGCGTTTAAAACACGCCATCGGTAAGGTAAACGCATCAAGAGTCGCCATTGACTCACTAGGTGCGATTTTTTCACAGTTCCAGGAAACTCGCATGATTCGGCTGGAGTTGTTGCGTATTGCCAAAGCCATGAATGCCATGCAAGTCACTACGGTAATGACTACCGAACGTGAACACGAATACGGCAACATTGCCCGCTTTGGGGTAGAAGAATTCGTTGCCGATAATGTCATCATTTTGCGCAATAGCCTGGACGACCAGATACGCCATCGCACCATTGAAATTCTCAAATTTCGCGGCACTTATCATCATAAAGGCGAATATCCTTTTACCGTGGTACCCGATGAGGGATTAGTCGTAGTTCCCCTTTCCGCTATCAAACTGAATCAGCAATCCTCCGACCTGCGCGTCAGTTCGGGCAACGCCATGCTGGATGAGATGTGCGGAGGAGGCATTTTCCGTGATTCGATCACCTTGGCATCAGGAGCCACCGGTACCGGCAAAACCCTGATGGTGACCGAATTCATTGCGGGAGGAGTAAACAGCGGCGAACGTTGTTTGTTACTTGCTTTTGAAGAAAGCCGAGAACAACTGTACCGTAACGCCAAAGGCTGGGGCGTTGACTTCCAAAAGATGGAAGAATCCGGAGCTCTTAATATTGTTTCGGCTTATCCTGAAAACGCCACGCTGGAAGATCATTTGGCCACCATCAAGCATCAGATAGAGCGCTTCAAGCCGGATCGTTTGGCTTTGGACAGCATCTCCGCCTTGGAACGTATCACATCGGCCAAAGGCTTTCGTGAATTCGTGATTGGCATTGCCTCGTTCGTCAAAGCCCATGAACTGGCTGCGCTATTCACCGCCACCACGCCTGACCTGATCGGCGGCTCGTCAGTGACAGATGCCCACATTTCCACATTGACAGACTCCATCGTCCTGCTTCGCTATGTCGAAATTGAAGATCAGATTCGTCGCGCCATTACCGTTTTAAAAATGCGAGGTTCGATGCATGAAAAACTGATCCGCGAATACACTATTGACGGTCATGGCATGCATATCGGCCAGCCCTTTGGCTACCATGCTAACCTGCTGGGCGTCGGCAGCATCGCCTCCTCTATGACATCCAACGACTCTTGTTTGAATTGGCAGCCTAAACCGTCGAATAATGAGCAGCTAAAACCATGATTGATATTCAAGCAGCGCTGCAAAAAACTCAGCATCATCTTCGTGTCGCTGAATCGCGTTTCCATAGTATTGTCAACAATAGCCTGGATGGCATCCTGATCATTAGCAATGGCGGCGACATCCTATTTTCCAATCCGGCGGCCGCGTCGCTTTTTGGCAGGTTACCGGAAGATTTGCGCGGCGTTCCCTTTGGTTTTCCTGTTATCGGCGCCGACCGTGCCGAACTGGATATTCCGTTGCCTGCCGGCAAAACAGTCGTTGTGGAGATGCGGGTCGCTGAAACGGAATGGGATGGAAATCAGGCCTTCGTAACCCAATTGCGCGACATTACCCAACGCAAGCAAATGGAAGAGAGCTTACGGCTGGCTGCCAAGGTTTTCGAAAACAGCTCCGAAGCCATCATTATTTTAGACCCTAACATGCACTTGCTTTCCGGCAACAAGGCATTTGCCGAAGCAACGGGTTATTCGCAGCAAGAGGTCATGACTAAGGATGCCTCAAGTTTATGGTCCGACCAGAATAATGCCGTGTCTTTTCAACAAATATTCCGAAATGCCCTGAATCAGCGAGGCTGTTGGCAGGGCGAAGTCAACTGTCACGGCAAGGATGGCCGATGCTTTCCCGGCTGGCTATCGGCTGTTGTTGTGCGCGATAGCGTCGGTATCATTACCCATTATGTCGCGATTTTTTCCGATATTAGCGAACGTAAAGCCAATGAAAATGCCCTACGCTTGGCGGCCGTGGTATTCGAGCAAAGCATTGAAGCAGTGATCGTTCTCGATGATCGGGAGCGTTTTGTCAGCGTTAATAGCTCGTTTACCCGAGTGACCGGGTATACCGCCGATGAAGTTATCGGCCGCACGCCGCGTATTCTCAAATCCGGGCGTCAGGAGCACGCATTTTATGCCGGCATGTGGCAGCAAATTAAGGAGCAGGGCTTTTGGCAAGGCGAAGTCTGGAATCGGCGTAAATCAGGAGAGATTTATCCGGAGTGGCTATCGATATCTGCTGTGCGTAATGAGCATGGCGAGGTGGTTAACTACATCGGTATTTTTTCCGATATCACCGAGCGTAAAAAACATGAAGCGAGTATCCATCGGTTAGCTTTTTTCGACCCGCTAACGCACTTGCCGAATCGTGCCTTATTGAATGATCGCATGAAGCTTGCGCTTGCCAACGCCGAGCGGAACTCTCAAGGCATAGGCGTGATTTTCATAGATCTCAACCGATTCAAAGAGATCAATGATATTCACGGTCACGATGTCGGCGACGAGGTTTTGGTAGAAAGTGCGCGGCGTTTCCAAGCTTCCTTGCGGCAAGGAGAAACACTGGCTCGCTTGGGTGGGGATGAGTTTGTAGTGATTGTTGACTCCGATGACCTTAACATATTAACTATCGTAGCCGAGCGCTTGCAACAATCATTGATTGAGCAGCCTATCACCCTTAAAGGCCATTCCTTTTCGGTAGGACTAAGCGCCGGCATTGCACTCTACCCGTTAGATGGTCTGACTGGCGACGAACTGCTTAAGTGCGCCGATATTGCCATGTATCGCGCCAAGAATAGAGGCGGCGGTTATTGTTTTTACAGCAACGAAATGAGCGATGGCTTGGCCGAGCGTATCCTGTTGGCCCAGCGGCTAGGCCTTGCTTTAACCAACAATACTTTACAACTTTATTATCAACCCCAGGTCGACCTCGCCAGCGGCGAACTCGTAGGCGCCGAGGCATTATTGCGTTGGCACGATGAAATTCTAGGCTGGATTAGTCCGACCTACTTCATTCCGATTGCCGAGGAGCGCGGCATGATGCTGGAACTGGGGGCCTGGGTTTTAAAAACCGCCCTGGCACAATTGCGGCTGTGGCGTGAAGCCGGATTGAACCTGCCGGGACGTTTGGCGATCAACATTTCCGCGCAAGAAATCGAATCGGCGGGTTACTCCGAGCGTTTGCACCATGCCTTAGTTGAAGCGCCTTTGCTTGAGCTGGAATTGACTGAAGGCAGCTTGGTCAACAATATCGCCGGCACGCTCGAAACCTTGCATATCTTGCGAGGACATCAATTCTCATTGGCTATCGACGATTTCGGCACCGGCTATTCATCGCTTAGCTACCTCACCCGTTTTCCGATACAAAAAATCAAGATCGACGCAGGATTCGTGCGTAACATGTTAAGCGATGAACATAGCCAGGTTATCGTTCAGACCATCATTGCGATGGCTAAGTCGCTGGAAATGCAAGTGATTGCCGAGGGTGTGGAAGATGAGGGGCAAGCTGGAATGTTACTGGCAATGGGTTGCGATCAAGCTCAAGGTTACTTCTATGGTCATGCCGAACCAGCCGATGTGTTTGCGGCACGGCTAAGGCTCGGAAAAAATGGTTGAAATTGAGTGCGTAGGATGGGTAGAGCTATGCGAAACCCATCGCATAGATGATTGAGTCATAATGGATTTCGGCTGCTGCCTCTACCCACCCTACGATCCAAGCGTATAAAACCAGATGTCCTCAAGCTGTTGTTCAGCTGCTTGAGTTAACCTGATTTTCAGCACAAAGTTTTCTTGTCTTGGTTAATGCGGTCGATTGCGCGATTTCTTATGCGTTGGAAATGATCGCTCAGTTCTTCCGGTTTGAGTTCAGTATACCGATCTTCAATAAGATCACGTTCACCTTCCGCCAGTTTCGACCGCAAGTGATCGAGCTTCATCTGATTGGTCAGCTCTTCGTTGGTTTTCATAAACCTTAGTGCTTCACGGATAACTTCGCTGGCATTGTTGTATAAACCGGAACTGACTTTTTCTTTGATGATGGCTTCGAGTTCTGGCGTTAGTGAAATATGCATGATAAACGCCTCCTGAATTTAGGATGCACTAGGGATGCACTAGGGATGCAAACATTGTCAATTTTTGGAATATAAGCGCCGTAGGGTACGCATCGCGTACCATTTTCAAATTTTTCCGATGAATTTAATCCGAAAAGGTACGCAGTGCGTACCCTTGTATCTTTACTTCTGCCATGGTTAGCTACCCTGGTACTGAGACAGAAAGAGCTTGGGCGTACCCTTAAGGATCAACCTTGCCTCGTAGATCAAGCCTTCTGTCTCGCTTCTGATGCCAGCGAAGACACTGAACGGTAGCCAAGGGCGTTGACCCTGTATGCACAAGGCAAGTGGGCTCAGTTGGTTGGTTTTATTGTTATTCATATAGGG